>Ga0070665_100004080_pt1 | contig 15356 bp, 13 predicted proteins | sample KBSS13metaG_FD_65862 | JGI IMG/M metagenome (GOLD analysis project Ga0070665, IMG submission 65862) | Switchgrass rhizosphere microbial communities from Kellogg Biological Station, Michigan, USA - KBS S1-3 metaG | ecosystem: Host-associated > Plants > Roots > Rhizosphere > Soil ... | reverse complement strand
GACGGACCCTGCCCGCGCAGAGCGTGAAAGCAGTGCAGGCACCATGCCAGAACACTGCCCTTTAACTATCAAGAGCATAGCGGTGTAGTGGAAGAGAATTGCCCGCTTTTGGTGCGGGCGGTGGACGGCCTGCACCTTTGACGGGCGCTGGATTCTAGGCCGTCGCGTGGGCGCGGTCACCCGTCTAAGAAGCCCTCAATCGCCGGGCGGCTAAGAGCGCTCACTCGCCGCGCGGCTTGGAAAGAGGCGAAGCCGCCTCCAGCCGCCCGGCGATTGAGGGCCTCTTCGGGCCGCGGCGTCGGCGCTTAGGGGAACGTCTATACTCGCGCGCTCTTTTGAGTTTGAGCCGTGAACATGAAAGTCGGGACCCCGCCGCGTACGTTTCAGGAACTGATCTTCGCTCTGCAGCGCTACTGGTCAGATCAAGGCTGCGTCATCCTGCAGCCGGCCGACATGGAGATGGGCGCGGGTACTTTTCATACTGCCACCTTCCTGCGGGCCATCGGTCCGGAGCCCTGGAGCGCTGCCTATGTGCAGCCGTCCCGCCGGCCCACCGACGGTCGCTACGGCGACAACCCGTTCCGGCTCCAGCACTACTACCAGTTCCAGGTGATCATCAAGCCGTCACCGCTGAACATCCTGGACCTGTACGTCGGCAGCTTGCGCGCGCTGGGGCTCGATCCACTCGTTCACGACATCCGGTTCGTCGAGGACAACTGGGAGTCGCCGACGCTCGGCGCCTGGGGCCTGGGCTGGGAAGTGTGGGCGAACGGCATGGAAATCACGCAGTTCACGTACTTCCAGGAAGTCGGCGGCGTGCCCTGCAAGCCCGTTTCCGGCGAAATCACCTACGGCCTCGAGCGGCTCGCGATGTACCTGCAGAACGTCGAAAGCCTGTACGACATCGTCTGGACCGACGGCCCGCACGGTCGCGTCACCTATAGAGATGTGTTCCACCAGAACGAGGTGGAGCAGTCGACCTACAACTTCGAGCAAGCCAACGTCGAAGTGCTGTTCCGCCACTTCGAAGATCACGAGAAGGCAGCGAATGATCTGTTGGCCGCCAAGCTCGTGCTGCCCGCCTACGAGCAGATGGCCAAAGCGTCCCACACCTTTAACCTGCTGGACGCGCGCCGCGCGATCTCGGTAACCGAGCGGCAGCGATACATCCTTCGTGTGCGCACCCTCGCCCGGGCGATAGCGCAGGCGTACTACGCGAGCCGCGAAGCATTGGGCTTCCCGATGCTGAAGAAGTCGGAGGTCGCGGCGTGAGCGAGACGAAGGTGGAGAAGCGAGATTTTCTGGTCGAGGTCGGCACCGAGGAGCTGCCGCCGAAGGCACTCCGCGAGCTCGAACTGGCATTTGTCGCCGGCGTGAAGAAAGGCCTGGTGGAGGCCAATTTGTCGCACGGAGACGTTCAGTCGTATGCCACACCGCGGCGTATTGCCGTGTGGGTGAAACGATTGACCTCCCGGCAGCCCGAGCAGGACAGCCGCCGGAAGGGTCCTCCCGTCACCGCGTCCTTCGATGCTGCCGGCCAGCCGACGCGCGCCGCCACGGCTTTCGCAGAGAGCTGCGGTGTACCGCTCGACTCCCTTCAGAAGCTGGAAGAGGGCAAAGGCACCTTCCTCTTCTATATAGGCAAGAAAGCGGGCGCGAATACCGTCGACCTGCTGCCGAAGATCGTGCAGGCCTCGCTCGATGCGTTGCCGATCCCGAAGCGCATGCGCTGGGGCGCAGGCACAGCCGAGTTCGTACGCCCCGTGCACTGGCTGGTGATGCTCTACGGCTCCGAGGTCATCAAGGCGAGCGTGCTGGATGTGCCCGCCGGTCAGCACACGCGTGGCCATCGCTTCATGGCGCCGAAGGAGATCAAAGTCACGAGCCCGGCCACCTATGCGAAGGCGCTTCGCGAGCGCGGCAAGGTGGTGCCCGGATTTGAAGAACGGCGCGAGATCATCAAGACCTCGCTGTCGGTTGCCGAGTCGGTGGGCGGGCCGGGCGCGTACGCCGTGACCGACGACGCGCTGCTCGACGAAGTCACCGCGCTGGTCGAGTGGCCCGTGCCGGTGACCGCGCAGTTCGAGGAACGCTTCCTCTCGCTTCCGCGCGAGGTGCTGATCTCCACCCTGCAGGAACACCAGCGCTACTTCCCGGTAGCGCGAGCAGATGGTTCGCTGACGCCCTGGTTCATCACCATCAGCAACATCGAGAGTCTCGACCCGGCGCAGGTGCGTGCGGGTAACGAGCGCGTGGTCCGTCCGCGCCTCGCGGATGCCGCGTTCTTCTGGGAACAGGACCGCAAGCAGCCGCTGGCATCTCGCCGCGAAGCGCTCGGCAAGGTCACTTTCCACGTAAAGCTTGGCTCGACGGGCGACAAGGTTCGCCGCGTGCGCGAGCTCGCTGGCGAGATCGCCGCAGCCATGGGCAAGGATCGCGCGACCGCCGAGCGCGCCGCCGAGCTGTGCAAGTGCGACCTGCTCAGCGCGATGGTCGGAGAATTTCCGGATCTGCAGGGCGTGATGGGCGGCTATTACGCCGCGGCAGACGGCGAAGCGCCGGAAGTGGCCTCCGCCATCAGCGAGCACTACCTGCCGCGCGGCGCGGGCGATGCCCTGCCGGCCACGGACGCCGGCGTCGCCGTGAGCATCGCGGACCGGCTCGATACGATCGCCGGCATCTTCGCGATCGGCGAGAAGCCGACCGGCGCGAAGGATCCCTTCGGCGTGCGGCGTGCCGCCATCGGCATCCTGCGCACGCTGATCGAGAAGGGTCTCGATCTCGACCTGCGCAGGTTCATCGATCGGGCGGTGGCGCTGCAACCAGTGCAGGGGGCGAACGTCGCCAACGCCGTCTATGAATACGTGATGGAGCGTCTGCGCGCGTACTACCTCGACAGCGCCGCCACCTCAGCGGCCGGCGCGAAGACGATCACCACGGAGATGTTCGACGCTGTGCTGGCGACCCAGCCGCGCTCGCCGGTGGATTTCGATGCGCGTTTGCGCGCGCTGAGTGCCTTCCTCGAGCTGCCTGAATCGACCAGCCTGACGGCGGCGAACAAGCGCATCGCCAATATACTTCGCAAGAGTGAATCCGCAGTCGGCACCGAGGTCGATGTGGAAGTGCTGAAGGAACCTGCCGAAGTGCGCCTCTTTGACGCCATGCGCGGCCTGCGTGATGCCGTGTCGGCGGCGACCGCTCGCCGCGAGTACACCGCGGCGCTCGGTCAGCTCGCGCAGCTGCGTCCGGCGGTGGACGGTTTCTTCGATGAGGTCATGGTGAACGCGGAAGACCCGAAGCTGCGTGCGAACCGCCTGTCACTGCTGTCTGGCCTGCGCGGACTTTTCGGTGGAGTGGCGGACCTGTCGCGCCTGCCGGGCTGAGGCTGCATGAACGACGTGGGAAAAGCCGCAGCAGGAGTAGTGGCGCGGGCCGAGGCACCGGGTTCGGTGCGCGTTCTCGGTTCGCTGGTCTTCACGGCGTTTCTGTTCCTGTTCACGTTCTTCTACGCCATCTTTTTCGTCGTGGTCTGCACGGTGCTGCCGTTCGAGCGGCGGTTTGTACTGGCGCGGTTCTGGGCGAACGCGCTGCTGACGGTGCTGCGCTGGACGTGCCGGCTCGACTATGTGATCGAGGGGCAGGAAAACCTGCCACCCGGCAATCACATCGCGTTGTGGAAGCACTCGTCATCCTGGGAAACCATCGCGATGGCGGTCGTGTTTCCGCGGCAGGTGTGGGTGCTGAAGCGCGAGCTGCTATGGATTCCGTTCGTGGGGTGGGGCATTCGCCAGCTCCACGCGATCGCGATCAATCGCAAGACCGGTGGTTCTGCCGTCAGCCAGGTTGTCGAGCAGGGCAAGCAGCGTCTCGCGGAAGGCGACTGGGTCATGATTTTTCCCGAAGGCACCCGCATGCCGCCGGGTCAAACGCGGAAATACGGCGTGAGCGGCACGCTGCTTGCGCGTGAAGCAGGGCATCTGGTCGTGCCGGTTGCGCACAACGCGGGGCACTACTGGCCGAGGCGCGGGTTGTTCAAACGCTCCGGGACCATTCGCCTCGTCATCGGGCCGCCGATCGATCCGGCGGGTGCCGATCCCCGCGAAGTGAACGAACGCGCGCAGCAGTGGATTGAATCGAAAATCGCAACGCTATCGTAGAGGGCGATGTCACTAGCCAAGACACTGGCCAAAGGACTGGCAATCGTCGGCGCATGCCTGACTGCCATTCTCTGCAGCAGTTGCAGTAGTAAGGACGACGCCATCGTTCTCGGCTTCAGCCAGGCCGGCATGCAAGGAATCTGGCGCACAGCCAACACCGAGTCCATCAAGGAAGCGGCGGAGAAGAGTGGCATCCAGCTGCATTTCACCGACGCCGGCAGCGAGCAGGAAGAGCAGATCGTCGCGATTCGCTCGTTCATCGCGCAGCGGGTCGATGTCATCGCATTCACACCCGTTGTAGAAACTGGCTGGGACGCGATACTGCGCGAAGCCAAGAAGGCCGGAATTCCCGTCGTGCTGACGGAACGCGCAGTGCAGGTGAGCGACCGCTCGCTCTACACGACGATGCTGGGCTCGGATTTCGTCGAGCAGGGCCGTCAGGCCGGCGCGTGGTTGACCCAGAATATTCTCGGCCGCTCCGGCGAGGCGCGCATCGTCGAGCTCGCAGGTCCGGAAGGATCCTTGCTGAGTCGGGATCGGGCGCGCGGGTTTCGCGAAGTGATTGCGACCGATCCGTACTTTCAGATCGTGCGCTCGGCAGCGGGCGATTTCACGCGCGCCGGCGGCAAGGCTGCGATGAAAACGCTGCTCGCCGCAGAAGGAAGGAACAAGTTCAAGGTCGTTTTCGCGCACAACGATGAGATGGCACTCGGAGCGATCCAGGCACTCGAAGAAGCGCGGCTGCGACCCGGCGAGGACATCATCATCATTTCGGTAGATGGCATCCGGGGCGCATTCGAGGCGATGGTGGCGGGCAAGCTGAACGTGACGGTGGAGAGCAATCCGCTCATCGGACCGCAGCTCATGGGGGTCGTGAAAGACGTGATTGCGCATCGACGCTTGCCGCATCGGCTCGTCGTGCAGGAGTTCGTCTTTCCGAAAGAGTTGGCAGCGGAAACGCTGCCTACGAGGAAATACTGATTAAAATGATCGAGGCATTCGGCGTGCTCGATGGCACGCAGGAAGTTCAGGCAATCACGCTCGGTGTGAAGGGAGGATTGCAGGCGCAGGTGCTCACGTTCGGCGGCATCCTGCGGCGGCTGGTGTTTCCATCGCGTGGAACCCCGCGCGACATGATCATCACGCTTCCTGACCTGGACTCATACGTGCGCGACACCACGTACCAGGGAATCCTCGTGGGCCGCGTTGCCAATCGAATCGGCGGCGCGCGCTTCAATCTCAAGGGTCGAGAGTATCGCCTCGCTGCCAACGAAGGACCGAACCAGCTGCATGGCGGGCATCTCGGTTTCGGCAAGCGACTGTGGCGAGTGCTCGGATTGCAGAACGCGCCCCGTCACCGACTACTGCTGGGATTGACCTCAGCGGATGGCGAAGAAGGCTATCCCGGCGATCTCGAAGTGACGGTCGAATTCTGTGTCGATGGCAGCGAGCTGCGCGTGCAGTTCGAAGCTCACAGTGACGCCGCGACGCCGGTGAATCTCACGTATCACCCCTACTTCAATTTCGCTGGCGACATGCGGCTGCGGATGCCGGCCTCTCAGTTTCTGCCGGTGAAAGATGCGCAGTTGATTCCGACTGGGAAGCGGGCGTCGGTAGAGGGCACACCGTTCGACTTCCGCTCGGAGCGGTCGGTGAACGCGCCGCCGCTGAATACCCATCCCCAGCTCGCGCACGCGGGTGGCTACGACCACTGCTGGGTGCTCGACTCGTCCCGCGACTGCGATGCCGAGCTTCGGTCCGAATCATGCGGCGTTCGGATGACAATTCGCAGCGATCGTCCGGGAATTCAGTTCTACGGCGGGCAACATCTGCCCGCCGCGTATCCCGATCTCAGCGGCATCTGCCTGGAACCGGAAGGGTTCCCAAATGCCGTGAACGAGCCGTCATTTCCGTCGTACATCCTCGAACCGGGCGCAACGTTCCATTCCACGTTGTGCTACCGGTTCGATGAGCAGGTCTAGATGTCGAGGTTGGTGACCGACAGGGCGTTCTTCTCGATGAACTCGCGCCGCGGCTCGACCTGATCGCCCATCAGCGTGGTGAAGATGTCGTCCGCCGCGACGGCGTCTTCGATCTTCACCTGCATGAGCCGGCGGCTCGCCGGATCGATGGTCGTTTCCCAGAGCTGTTCCGGGTTCATCTCGCCCAGTCCTTTGTAGCGCTGGATCGTCTGGCCCTTGCGCGCCTGATCGAAGAACCAGCGCATGGCTTCCTTGAACGAGCCGACATCGTGCCGCTCGGAGCCGCGCATCACATACGCTCCCTCGCCGATCAGTCCGACCAACGTGCGCCCAAGATCCGCGATCCGCTGATATTCGGCAGATTCGAAAAACTCGCGCGGCAGGAAGCGTTGGGTCGTCGAGCCCATCGCCACCTTGCTGACGCTGACGCGGGCACCATGACCCTCGCCTGCCCCGCGGTACTCGATGCGATACGTCCGCGTGCCGTCATCGAGCGCATTGAGCCGGTCGTTCAGCGCCCGCGCCCAGTCGCGGATCCACTCGACGTTGTCGAAGTCCGTGGCGGTGACTTCTGGCGAATACACCAGCTGCTCGAGCAGCCGATCGTCATAGCGCCGTGACCAGCGCTTGATGATGGCCTGCACCTCGTTGTATTTGCGCGCAAGCATCTCCAGGCCGGAGCCCTGAAGCGGCGGCGCACCCGCGTTCACGTAGAGCGCCGAGTTTTCGAGCGCCGAGTTCAGGAGCAACGCGTTGAGCGCGTTGTCGTCCTTCACGTACTCCTCGTGCTTGCCGCGCTTCACTTTGTAGAGCGGCGGCTGCGCGATGTAGATGTGGCCGCGCTCGACCAGCATCGGGATCTGGCGATAGAAGAACGTCAGCAGCAGCGTGCGGATGTGCGACCCGTCCACGTCCGCGTCCGTCATGATGATGATGCGGTGGTAGCGCAGCTTCTCGATGTTGAAATCGTCGCGACCAATGCCGCAGCCGAGCGCGGTGATCAGCGTGCCGACCTCCGCCGACGACAGCATCTTGTCGAAGCGCGCGCGCTCGACGTTCAGGATCTTGCCTCGAAGCGGCAGGATCGCCTGGGTGCGCCGATCGCGGCCCTGCTTCGCGGAGCCACCGGCCGAGTCACCCTCGACCAGGAAGATCTCGGAGAGCGCCGGATCCTTTTCCTGGCAGTCCGCCAGCTTCCCAGGCAGGCCCGCGATGTCGAGGGCACCTTTGCGACGGGTCATCTCGCGCGCCTTGCGGGCGGCCTCACGGGCGCGTGCCGCTTCGATGATCTTGGCGACGATGGCGCGAGCTTCTTGCGGGCGCTCCAGCAGGAACTCCTGCAGCTTGGTGCTCACCGCGGTCTCGACGACGCCCTTCACTTCCGACGAGACCAGCTTGTCCTTGGTCTGGGAGGAGAACTTCGGGTCCGGCAGTTTGACCGACAGGATCGCCGTGAGGCCCTCGCGGGCATCGTCACCGGTCATCGCGAGCTTCTCGCGCTTGGCGGAGAGCTCCTTCTCGATGTAGTCGTTCAGCGTGCGCGTGAGCGCGCTGCGGAAGCCGGCCAGGTGGGTGCCGCCGTCGCGCTGGGGGATGTTGTTCGTGTAGCAGAACATGCTTTCCTGGTAGGAATCGTTCCACTGCATCGCCACTTCGACGGTCATTGGACCTTCGGTGGAACGAAAGCCGAACACCATCTCGTGAACCGCCGTCTTGGTGCGGTTCAAATACTTCACGAAGGCCTGCAGGCCGCCCTCGTGGGCGAACACGTCGTTCTTGTTGTCGCGCTCGTCGACGAGCTCGATGCGGACGCCCGAGTTCAGGAACGACAGCTCCCGGAGGCGCTTGGCCAGGATGTCGTAGTTGAACTGGATGTTGGTGAAGATCTGGGAGCTCGGCTTGAAGCGGATGATCGTGCCCCGCTCCGTCGATTCGGCCACGTCCGCCAGCGGCGCCGCCGGCACGCCGAGGTGGTACTCCTGCTTGTACATTCGGCCGCCACGACTGATGGTCAGCTGCAGGTAGTCCGACAGGGCGTTCACGACGGACACGCCGACGCCATGCAGGCCGCCCGACACCTTGTAGGAACTGTCGTCGAACTTCCCGCCCGCATGCAGGATCGTCATGATGACTTCTGCGGCGGATACGCCCTCTTCGGGATGGATATCGACCGGAATTCCGCGGCCGTTGTCGGTGACCGTGACGGACTCATCCGCGTGGATCGTGACGACGATGCGGTCGCAAAAACCGGCGAGCGCTTCGTCGATCGCGTTGTCGACGACCTCGAAAACCATGTGGTGCAGACCGGTGCCGTCATCGGTATCCCCGATGTACATACCGGGGCGTTTCCGCACCGCTTCCAGGCCCTTCAAGACTTTGATTTTGCTGGAGTCGTAGACGTCGTTTTCTGACATGAAATGGCCCGGCCGAGGAAGCGCGCATTATACCGGCCGCAGCTCACCTTAGCTCACCTTGTTCCACGTGGAACACGGTATCCGGCTGGCCAAAAAGGCTCGTCTCCGGAGTCAGGGAAGTGACGATGAGCTGGCACTGCAGCCGGCGGACCTGGGCGACGAAACGGGCTAGGCGGGAGCGATCCAGTTCAGCCGCAGGGTCGTCCAGAAGAAGCGTAGGGATGGTGCCGGTGAGGTCTCGAATCAAGTTCAGCTGGGCGAGCGTCATTGCAGCAGCGATCAGCTTCTGCTGACCGCGGGACAGGGTTTCGCGGGCAAGCCCCTTGTCCAGCCGAACCACGATGTCAGCGCGATGGGCGCCAGCGTGAGTGATGCCGCGAGCGATGTCGCGGTCGCGGCTGGCGGCGAGGGCTTGGGCCAGTGAGGTGTCGGCCGCCCAACCTTGGGAGAAGTACAGCTCGACCTCCAGGTCGCTCAGCTCCCGGCTGATCTCCTCCCAGTACGGCTTGAGCCGAACCATGAAGTCGCGGCGCAGTTGCGCGATCTGTTCGCCGAGGCGAACGACCTCGGGGTCCCAGGCGCTGGCTTGATCGGGAGAGATTCGGAGCGCGGTGTTCCGCTGCTTCAGCGCCCGGGCGTATCGGGACCAGACATCGATGAAGTTTGGTTCCACGTGGAACACGGCCCAGTCCAGCCATCGACGCCGACGCTGACCGCCCTCCTCGATGAGCTTGTGCACGCCCGGCTCGATCACCTGCACGGCAAACGCGCGTGACAACTCGGCGAGCGAAGAGACGAACGCGCCGCCGACCTTCGCGACTGTTCCGTCCTTGCGGGAGACCTCGATCCCAATCGGCGTTGGAGGCTCGGACGCCAGACGCCCGAACACGCGCAGATGAGGTTCACCGTGCCGAATGAGACGTTCGGAGCTACGGGTCCGAAACGACCGTCCGCGACCCAACAGGAAGACGGCCTCGAGCAGCGAGGTCTTGCCTGAGGCATTGCTGCCCCAGATCAGATTGTGGCCGGGATGGAGGGTGAGCGCGGCTCGCTGGAGCGAGCGGACATTCTCAACCGAGAACTCCAGGAGACTCATGCGCCAAATCCCGAAGCTGTAGCCCGTGCAGGGTGGTTGCTTGGCGTGCAGCCTGGTTGCACGGCGTGCAGGGTGGTTGCTTGGCGTGCAGCCTGGTTGCACGGCGCGCAGGGTGGTTGCTTGCCGTGCAGCTTGGTTGCACGGCGTGCAGGGTGGTTGCTTGGCGCGCAGCCAGGTTGCACGGAACGCAGGGAGGTTGCGCGGACCCCTGCGTCGCTGGCGTACGAACGCCAGCCGGCCGGCGACGCGCTCGACGTCTCAGCCGGCCGATTCTCTTTCGGTCCCATGGACCGATCCGGCGGTCAGAGCCGCATCGGCATCACGACGTATCGAGCGGCCGTGTTGCCGGGCGAGCGGATGAGACAGCTGCTATTGGCGTCGGTGAGACCGATCTCGACCTTCTCGGTCTCGATCGCAGCGAGGGCGTCGAGCAGATAATTCACGTTGAAACCCACTTCCAGCTCGTCGCCGCCTGCGAAGACGACTTCGATCTGGTCCTCGGCCTCTTCCTGCTCCGGGTTATGCGCCTGCAGAGTGAGCAGATCTTTCTTCAACACGAGGCGAATCCCGCGGTACTTCTCGTTCGACAGAATCGCGGTGCGTTGCAGAGCACTCCGAAGCACATCCCGGTCCGCTTCCACGGACTTGCTGGGATTGGCTGGGATCACGCGGCCATATTCGGGGAAACGACCGTCAATCAGCTTGGAAGTGAAGCGAATGTTGCCCACTTGGGCACGCACGTGGTTGGTGCCCACTGCCAGCTCCAGGCTGCCGTCGGCTCCGAGGATGCGCTGCAACTCCAGCACGCCCTTCCGGGGAACGATGACCTGCTGGGCCGTTTTCGCCCGGGTCTCGAGCTCGGTCTCGCACAGCGCCAGACGATGCCCGTCCGTGGCGACGGCGCGGAGCGACTTGCCCTCGGTCTCGAGCAGCAGCCCGTTCAGGTAGTACCGGACGTCCTGCTGGGCCATCGAGAAGTGCGTCTTGTCGATCAGCCTCCGAAACTCTCCCTGGCCGACGGTGAGCGTCTGCTGGGCGTTTATTTCGTCGACCACGGGAAACTCTGCCGCCGGCAACGTGGACAGCGTGAAGCGGCTCCTGCCGCCTTTGAGCGAGACCCGGTCTCCTTCGGTGCTCAAGGTGACGCTCGTCTTCTCGGGAAGCGCCTTGAAGATATCGAGCAGCTTGCGACCGGGAACAGTGATGTCCCCTGCGGCCTGCACGCTGGCGCTCGCCGTGGCGACGAGCTCTACCTCGAGATCCGTGCCGGTAATGCTCAACTTGTCGTCACGCGCTGAAAGCAACACGTTCGCCAATACAGGCATCGTCTGCCGGCGTTCGACTACGCCGATCACGCTCTGCAGGGGATTGAGGATGTCTTCGCGAGACGCTGTGAGCTTCATAGATTTAAATCTTCTCTTAGGATTTAAAGATCCTGATTGTTATTGCAATTAGGCCTGTGAATACCGGGGATACAAATATTTGTCGATTGGGGTCAATGGTTTGATCCCGTTTTACAGACTCGCAACTGGTCGAACGACATCTGGATGAGCTGTGCACGTCCTGTGCGTAACTTTATCCCCAACTTCATCCACAGGAAACGAACAGGCAAATCCACAGGCCTTTGCACAGGATTCTGACAGGAAAAATCGAGCACTCATCCGGCCAGCGTCCTCAACAGATTCGAATAGTCCTCGGACATGCGAGTCTCTGCGCCACGGAGTTCCTTGATGCGTTTGCAGGCGTGCAGCACCGTCGTGTGGTCCCTGCCGCCGAACGCATCGCCGATCTCCGGGAGACTGTGACTAGTCAACTCTTTCGCGAGTGCCATCGCGACCTGCCGAGGACGCGCGACCGAACGACTACGACGCTTCGATAGCAAATCTGCTACGCGAACCTTGTAGTAGTCGGCGACAGTCTTCTGGATGTTCTCGATCGTGACGAGCTTCGCCTGCAGTGAAAGCAGGTCTTTCAGCGCTTCACGCGTGAACTCCATGGTGATCGGATGGCCGGTGAAGCGTGAGTTTGCGATCACTCGTCGCAATGCGCCTTCGAGCTCGCGAACGTTCGAGCGAATGCGTTTCGCGATGAAGAACGCGACTTCTTCCGGCAGCATGACGCCGGCACTTTGCGCCTTGGTCATGAGAATGGCCACGCACGTCTCGAGCTCGGGCGGCTCGATCGCCACCGTGAGGCCCCACCCGAAGCGCGACTTCAGGCGCTCTTCGAGCCCCTCTACTTCTTTCGGATAGCGATCGCAGCTGAGGATGACGTGATGCTGGCCTTCCAGCAGCGCGTTGAACGTGTGGAAGAACTCTTCCTGCGATCGATCCTTGTCCGCGAAGAACTGAATGTCGTCGATCAGGAGCGCATCGAGCGAGCGGTACGCCGATTTGAACTCGTTGATGTGGTTGTGCTGGAGCGCCCGCACCATGTCGCTGACGAATCGCTCCGAGTGAACATAAGCCACACGCGCGTCCGGATCGCGCTCCTTGATCATGTGGGCAATGGCGTGCATCAGGTGCGTCTTGCCCAGGCCGACGCCGCCATAGAGGAAGAGCGGGTTGTAGGTATGCCCCGGGTTCTCCGCCACCTGGTACGCGGCGGCGCGCGCGAGCTGGTTGCTCTTGCCCTCGACGAACGAGGCGAACGTGAAGTCCCGATTGATCGGCGCGCCGATCACGAGGCCTTCAGAGCGGCGCGGCCTGCTCGGCGCGGGCGGCAGCACCGGCACCAGCGTGCTGGCGGTTACCGCGTTGCCGTTCCGTGAGCCGACTTCCACCGTGACGATGGGCACATCGCCTTCCGTGCCTTCGCGGAGCAGCTCGCCAATGCGTTCCAGCAGGTTGGCGTTGATCCAGTCGACGGCAAAGCGGTTGGGCGCCAGCAGCTTCAGCGCACCGGCGCGCTCCAGCGCCTGCAGCGGGCGAACCCACGTATTGAACTGCTGCTCGGGGAGCTCCGCTTCAAGCGCGCGCACACAACGAGTCCAGAGCGACGCTTCCACGAGCAAGGGTCTCCCGCGAGGGCTCTACATGAGCGGAGGTGAAAAGGGTTGCGGAGTCTATACCGAGAGACGCGGGTTCTGAAGGATTCCGTGTTGACAGGTTCAGGGTCGCTGCTTACCCTTGCCGACCTTTTCGGGGCCGCCCTTTTGCGGCCATTGCGGAGCCTTAGACCATGCAACGTACGTATCAACCAAGCAAGGTGCGCCGGGCGCGCACGCATGGCTTTCGCGCGCGCATGGCCACCCGCGGCGGCCGCAAGGCGCTGAATCGCCGCCGTTCCAAGGGCCGCAAGAAGCTCATTCCGTAAATTCGAGTCTCGCCCGGTGCCAACGGGGCGACTGACTTTTCCCGCGCAACGGCGCTTGCGGCGGAAGCCCGAGTTCGAAGCTGTACACGCGCGCGGCCGGCGCATGGGGAACGGGTTCTTCGCCGTGACTGCGCGCCAGAATAACGAAGGCCATCCGCGTCTCGGCATGGCCGTGGCGTCGAAGCTCGCCGGCGGTTCCGTCGAACGCAATCGTATTCGGCGTGTGGTACGCGAGTCCTTTCGCTTGAACCAGCACCAGCTGCCCCCAGTCGATATCGTGGTGAGCGCCCGTCCGCGCTCGCGCGGGGCCACGAATGCGGAATTGCGTGCCGGGATCGAAGAGCTCTGGGGCAAGGTGAAGCAGCAATGCGTCTCGTCGCCCAGCTCCTGATCCGTCTTTATCAGCTCACACTGAGCCCTTATCTGGGGCGCAGTTGCCGTTTCTATCCCACCTGCTCCAACTACGCGCTCGAAGCCATCGAAGTGCACGGCGTGTGGCGGGGCGGCTGGCTCACGCTGCGCCGGCTTGGCCGGTGTCATCCCTTTCATCCCGGCGGCTTCGATCCGCCTCCATGCGCCGCGCATGGCCACACCCACGGTCATCACGGTGGCTGAATGAACTCGATGCTGAACAATCCCCGTATTTTCCTGTGGATTCTGCTGATCATGGCGGGCTGGCTCAATTACGAGGCGTGGGTGCGCGACTACGCGCCGCGCGATGCCGCAGCCATGGCCCAGAAACCCGGGACGGCGGCGCCGGACCTGGGCGCTTCGATTCCGAACGCGGGCACGGCGAGCACTGCGCCGGCCACTGGCGCTTCGAACACCGCACCCGTGCCGGCGCCAGTACCTGGCACTGCGCCCGGCACCGCTGCGGTTCCGGGCGCTGAGGTTCCTGCTGCGGCGACCGCCGGTGTGGGCGGTGTGCCCGTTCACGTGCACACAGACGTGCTCGATATAGATATCGACCTGAAGGGCGGCACGATCCGTCGCGCCGACATGGTCAAGTACCCGAAGGTCAAGGGTGAGGCGGAGCGTATGCGCCTCATGAACACCGATCCGTCGACGCTCTATCTATTGCAGACGGGTCTCACGGGGCCGGATGGCGGCGCCCGTCCGACGCATCTCACGGAATACACGAGCCCACAGAAGGAATACACGCTGGCGCCCGGCGCCACTGAGCTGCGTGTTCCGCTGACCTGGACCAATGGTGATGGCGTCACGGTGACGAAGACATTCATCTTCAAGCCGGGCCTGTACCGCATCGATCTGCAGTACGACATCGACAACATGTCGGGGGCCGCGTGGTCGGCGACGCCTTATGCGCAGATCCAGCGTCACGACGAGGATGTCAAACGCTCGTTCATCACGACGAATCCCGAGAATCTCTCGTCCCGCGGACCGGCGTATCGCGATGGCTCGAAGTATCGAAAGCTCAAGATCTCGAGCGACTCGGATCGCAACTTCGCCATCGACGTGACGAAAGGCTCGTGGATCGCGTCCATTCAGCACCATTTCGTCAGCGCCGTCGTTCCGCCGGATAACACGCCCTATCACTTCGCGCTGAAGACGGATGGCGTGCATGACTGGGTGCTGAGCGCGCTCGGTCCGGCCACTTCGGTCGCGGCCGGCCAGAAGGCCACCCTCACTCAGAAGCTTTTCGTGGGACCGAAGCTGCAGGCGCAGCTCGATCAGACGGGCGAGGAGCTGGACCGCGTGGCCGACTACGGCTGGCTGACCATTCTGTCCTCGCCGTTGTTCGACGTGCTCAAGTGGGTGCACGGCGTGTTCGGCAACTGGGGCTGGACGATCGTGTTCGTCACCTTCCTGCTGAAGCTCGTCTTCTATCCGCTCTCGGAAGCGAGCGGTCGCTCGATGGCGAAGATGAAGCTCCTCGGTCCCCGCATGAAGCAGATGCAGGAGACCTACAAGGACGATCGCGAGAAGCTCGGCCGAGCGATGATGGAGCTGTACAAGAAGGAGAAGGTGAATCCGGTCGCCGGCTGCGTGCCGATGATCGTGCAGATCCCAGTGTTCCTGGCCTTCTACTGGGTGCTGCTCGAAAGCGTCGAGATGCGCCAGGCGCCGTTCATGGGCTGGATCACCGATCTTTCCTCGAAGGATCCCTTCTACATCCTGCCCGCCATCATGGCGGTAGCGATGTTCGTGCAGTACCGGTTGCAGCCCCAGACGGCCATGGATCCGGTGCAGCAGAAGGTATTCATGTTCATGCCGCTGGTGATGTCGGTGATGTTCGCCTTTTTCCCGTCCGGCCTGGTGCTGTACTGGGTGACGAACACGATCCTGTCGATCGCCCAGCAGTGGAACATCAACCGCCGCATCGAAAAAGAGAGGGCGCGCGCGTAGCGCTTTCTTCTCGCGCCGCTTCGCC
>Ga0070665_100004079_pt1 | contig 15359 bp, 12 predicted proteins | sample KBSS13metaG_FD_65862 | JGI IMG/M metagenome (GOLD analysis project Ga0070665, IMG submission 65862) | Switchgrass rhizosphere microbial communities from Kellogg Biological Station, Michigan, USA - KBS S1-3 metaG | ecosystem: Host-associated > Plants > Roots > Rhizosphere > Soil ... | reverse complement strand
ATGCCAGGAGCCGACATCGGACCAGCCGCACGCGACCGGCACCACCGCGGCACGCGAAGTTTTTTCCATCACGGCGTAATCGATCGAGATCGACTTCGCCGATCCGAAGGCAGCTTCATCCAGCTTGACGAAGCCGAGATCGGTGCCCGCCTTCGTCACCGCATCGCTCACGGCCTGCACGCTTTCGGAGTCCACCTTGCTGTATTCATCGCTCAGCACGGCGGCGCGGAACATGAAGTTGCCGCTGTTCCAGAGATAGCCAGACTTGACATAGTCCGCCGCCGTTGCCGGATCCGGTTTCTCGACGAATTTGGCGACCGCGCGGACTGTGCCGGAAATGATCGCGCCGGGATTGATGTAGCCATATTCGGTGGCGGCGCGTTCGGGCTGCACGCCGAAGGTCACGATGTTGCCGGCTTCGGCGGCGGCCAGTCCCTCACGGCAGGCGGCGAGGAAGGCGGGCGTATCGCTCACCACATGGTCGGCGGCCAGCGCCAGCACGATCGCATCCTTGTCGCGGGCTTGCGCAAAGGCCGCTCCGGCCGCGATCGCGGGACCGGAATCGCGCCGCATCGGCTCCAGCAGCACGTCGGCCTCGCGGCCGATCTCCGCGAGTTGCTCGAGCACCATGAAGCGATAGGCGTTGTTGGTGATGATGACCGGACGCTCGAACAGATCGGCGTCGGAGACGCGCAGCAGCGTGTCCTGGAAGGTCGAGCGCGCACCGAACAAAGACAGGAATTGCTTGGGGTGAACCTCGCGCGAAGCCGGCCACAGCCGCGTTCCGGCGCCGCCACACATGATCAGGGGAATGATTTTTCGGGTCATCGGCGTTTCAAATCCTGTAGTACTCACAATACCACGCGACAAAATCGGCAAGCCCGTCCTCGATCGAGGTCTGCGGCCTGAAACCGGTGTCGCGCATCAATTCGGCGACATCGGCAAAGGTCTCGGTCACGTCCCCGGGCTGCATCGGCAGCATCTCCCGCACCGCCGGACGGCCCAGTTCCCGTTCCAGAACCGTTACCACATGGAGCAGTTCTTCCGGATGATTATTGCCGACATTGTAAACCCTTGCCGGCGCCGTAGCCCCCTCGTCGCGAGGGGCCTGGTCGACCAGCTTCAATACGACGCGCGTCACATCGTCGATATGGGTAAAGTCGCGCCGCATCCTGCCATGGTTAAAAAGCCGGATCGGGGTTCCCTCGACGATCGCCTTGGTAAACAGGAAAATTGCCATGTCCGGCCGGCCCCACGGCCCGTAAATGGTAAAGAACCGCAGGCCCGTCACCGGAATCCGGTAGAGATGGCTGTAGGAATGCGCGATCAGTTCGTTGGCCTTCTTGGTCGCGGCGTAGAGGCTGATCGGATGGTCGGTCTTGTCGTTTACAGAAAATGGCAGCTTGGTATTGGCGCCGTAGACCGAGGATGACGACGCATAGACCAGGTGGCCGCAGCCGTGATGCCGGCAGCCCTCCAGCACGTTGACGAAGCCCGCGAGATTGGCGTCGACATAGGCATGCGGATGGTCGATCGAATAGCGCACGCCGGCCTGTGCCGCGAGATGCACCACTCTGGCAAAACGCTGCCCGGCAAACAGGCGCTCCATCGCCGCGCGATCGGCGAGATCGATCGGCTCGAATGCAAAGCCCGGCTCACCGCGCAGGATGTCGAGCCGCGCCCTCTTCAACGCGGGGTCGTAATAGTCGTTGAGATTGTCGAGACCGACCACGGCGCGGCCTTCGGCGAGCAGCCGCCGCGCGACGTGGAAGCCGATGAACCCGGCCGCCCCGGTGACCAAGATTGGGTGATCCGGCATTATTTTCCCTGAGAGGCCGCAGTTCCGATCCGCGCCTCTTTACCCGCGTTGCCGAGGGGGCCGCAATAGCCGCCGGCCCTGCCGGATCGGCGCGAGCTCAGCCGGCCGCGCGGCGCGTCATGACGAGGCGCCCCTTCAGCGCGGCGCACAGCCCGTCCGACGCCTGGTCCGTCAACGGCCGTGGCGCAGCGGTTCCTTCCACCGTCTCGAACGCATCCATGGCAAATGTCTGCGGGCCCTGCAGCAACGCCTGCCGGCAAACGGCGAAGGGAACGTTGTTGATCGTGACCTTGATGCCGGCCCCGTTCTTTTCGATGAAGGCGGGCCCGCCCTCCTCGCTCTTTTTGAACAGATCCTTGACGCCGCCATGGACCTGGAATGGCGCGGCCGCCCCCGGGAAAGCCGTCCTCCGGGCCTCATCGGCCGGCATATTGCCGATCGCATTCCCTATGTCGGCGGACAGCCTGCGAATCTCGGTCGCGGGATCGACCAGGAACACGATGACGTTGTTGAAGTTCTGGCTGCACATGTATTTGAAATTCGCGGCGGCGGGGATCACCGCCGGATTTCCAAAGGCGCTGATATAGGCGACCTGATCCTGATGTCTCATCACGGCGATCGCGAACTGCTCGCACACCACTTGCGGCATGTTCGCAAGATGCGCCCACAGCAGCGAGCCGCCGGCGCCGAGCGGGAACGTCGTCGACCACGGACTTCTCCGGACCAGCCCGAGCGTCTGTTGACCGCCGCCACCAGCCAACGAGCCGCCCATCGCCTGCAGGCGCTTCGGCAAGGCGCCGGCGTCGTAGAGCCACGCCGTCGAGAGCGGCCCCTGTCGCTGGATGCCGCCATCCGCCGTTCTTGGAATGCCGGTCGCCATCGCCTGCAGATCCGCGATGAAGCCTTCGGACTTTTCCAGATTGTCGCGGCTGCTATGGATTCGTTCGCCGATGAATCCGGCGGCCAGAATCAATACGGTGACCGCGAGCATCGCAAGCAAGGTGCCACGGTAGGCCGATTTTTCGAAAACGGTCATCATTCGGAACGAGGCTCCAGCGTGGACCCGGAAGCGGCCTGCCTGGTGCCGATCGCGGCCCACGAAATTTCGTTCACCCATTGCAAACGGATGTTCTTCAATCCAGCGTCCTGCATCATCTTTTCGACCGTGGCGCGCGACCAGTAATGCGCGATCTTGGGCAGCATCTGGTCGAATACGATCGACCTCAGATGGCGAAACGAAAACGTCCTGATCAGATTGAAATATTCCGTGCGCCCGAAGCCGAGGCGCAGCACCAGCCAGAGCGCCGCGGCGGGATAGATCGAGAGATGGTGCACCAGCCCGATCGGGAGCCAGGAAAACAACGCCTTGCGGATCGGATCGGCATAACGGACGATCCACTCGTTGTTTTCCAGCCCGTACACCCAGATCAGAACCTCGCCGCCATCCTTGACCGCCTTGACCATCTGCGCGATGGCGGTCTGCGGATGCTCCAGGTGATGGATCACTCCGATCGAGAACGCGATATCGAAATGATTTTCGAATCCGATCTCGTAGGCGCTCCGGTGCAGCACCGACGCACCGGCAAACTGCGACAGGTTGCGGCGGGCGACATCGAGCGACTGGTCATCGACATCGATCGCGGTGGCGCTGGCGGCGCCGTATTTCATCGGCCAGAACGAATTCCGCCCGGTGCCGCACCCGACGTCCAGCACGGCTTTTCCGCGCCAGTCGTCCGGCTGCAAGAACGGCGTCCATCGGCGGAACTGGATTTCGTAATCGGGGCGAAGCTCGTTGTATTTTGCCCACTCATATCCGAAACGCTCAGGCGAGCCTGACGATTCATCCATTGGAAGCCTGTCCGTCACCATCGTCCCCCTCAGAACCTGCCCGTCGGGGCGACGCGCGCCTTCAGCCTCGCAAGGCGGTCCCGGTTCTTGGCCGACAGCGATTTCACGATCTGCTTGCGCAACCTGAACCAGGCCGATGAAATATCCGGAATCGGCTCGTCCTGCGGCAACCTGGTGGCCTTGACGGCGGCGTCGAGATCGCCCGCGTGCTCGTTTCGAACGAACAGGATGATGTTGTAGCGGTACCAGAACGATATGCCGTTGTCGGCGGCGATGCGCGGCCGCACGAAATCATAGGCGTCGAAGCCTGCTTCCGCAAAACGCGCGCGCCAATAATCGTAGGGCTGTTCGTTGACGTGGTGCTCGCCGCCCTGCCCCGGCACCGCCGCGGAAAACAGGATGAACCGCCCGGCATGTTTCACCAGATTGGCAACGAAAATATCGGCGGCGGTCTCGTCGATATGTTCGGCCACCTCGAGCGACTGCACGAGGTCGAAGGTCTTGCCGAGATCGAACGGCCGGGCCAGATCCGCCGACATGAAGCGGTCGCGCTCGATCTCCAGGTCCGCGGGATCGACATAGGCGCCGTCGACGCCGAACACATCCTGCACGCCGGCCTGCTGCCATTCGCTGAGCCATCCCCCGCCGGCGCAGCCGATGTCGAGGACGCTGCGGACATCGAGCGCGGCCAGCACGACCGGGATCACCTTGGAGGCGCCGTATCGCGACGAGGTCGCCGCATACTGGATGAACTTCTGGTCGTATACACGCGGCATCACTGCGCCCCCGCTCCGGCAGCCTTCACGCCGCGCGGCACGACCCGCAGGTAGGCGACGTCGTGCAGCGGGCCGTGAATGACCCGCCGATGGACGACATCGGCGCAGCGCGACACCACGCCCGTCAATTCGTCGAACTGTCGTGGAAACCGGCCGCGGTCCATCCGGAAGAACATCTCCTTTGCGAATGCAAGGCGGTTGATCGGCAGGATGGCATCGATGATGTGGAACGCCCCGCCCGGCCGCACCACGCGCAAGGCCTCGATCGTCATGGATTCGAGTTCGGCATCGGTGAGATGATGCGTCGTTGCGATCGTCGTCGCGAGATCGAACGACGCATCCGGGAAACCGAGCTTGCTGCAATCCATCGTGAAGAATTTGGCGTGCGGATAACGCCGCTGGGCTGTGTCGATGTAGTCGGGATTGATATCGACGCCGGAATATTGACCCCTGACCACTCCGGCCGTGACGCCCGTACCGCAGCCGAGATCCAGCACGGACGTATCCGCGCCGCACGGCACCTCCTCCGCAAGCAGCGTGCGATAGCGCCGGACCGTGGACTGACCGAAAAACTGGTTGAGGTTGTAGACCGCCGGATGTTCCAGCGCCCGCTCGATCGCTCTTCTAATCATCCCGCTAACCCCGGTTGAACCTTGAAGCCAGCCTGCAGGCTGAGCCAGACCCAGAGCGCGATGGCATTGTTGGCCTGCCCTGACCGATGGGTACGCCACAACTCGGCAACCTCGCCGGTATCAATCCCCGCAATCCCGTTCAAGGGAATCTGCTTGGGTATCTCTCGCAGCCACAACGCCAGGGGTATCCCAAAGCCCTTCTTGGGCCGGTCGACGATATCGGCCGGCAAGCGCCTGGAAAGTACTTTTTTCAGCAGATATTTGCCCGTTCCATTACGATATTTGAGGCTCGTCGGCAAACGGCCGGCAAACGCGACCAGATCGTTGTCGAGGAATACCGCGCGCGTTTCCAGCGAGTTGAGCATCGACGCGCGATCGACCTTGGTCAGGATTCCGTCCTGCAAATAAAATGTCGTGTAGAACTCCATCGTCTTTTCGACGAGGTTGAGCTGAGGCGCGCCGTCCCAGAGTTCGATCGCCTCCTCATACAGCTCTTCGGCCTTGATCTCCTGGCCGAAAATCCTGCCGATCTCTGCAGGCGGCAGCGGCCCGAGCCAGACCGGATTCCACAGCCTGGAATCGTAGGACAGACCGTTGAGGGTTCGTTTCAGCTTGAAATCGAGGCTCATGTTCCGCGTCGAAACCGGCAGGCGCGACGCCAGCCAGCGGACGATCCGGTGTAACGGACCGGGAACCAGAGCGTTGTAGGCCGCGGCGGGCTTGAGCGCGTGAAATGGATCGTAGCCGGCAAACAGCTCATCGGCGCCGTCGCCCGACAGCGCGACCGTGACGTGCTTCCGCGTGAACTCGCTCAACAGATAGGTCGGCAGGATCGAGCTGTCGCCGAGCGGTTCGCCGATGCGGCTCAGCAGGTTTGGAAAGACGTCGCGCGCCTGGTCGAGGTCGAGCTTCCGCACCTCGTGCTGGGTGCCGAGGATCGCCGCCACCCGCCTCGCATATTCGGTTTCGTCGAACGAAGCTTCGTTGAAGCCGACCGTGAACGTCCGGACCTGCGCCGGGTCCATCAGCCGGGTCGCCGCGGCGAGGACCGCGCTGGAATCGATGCCGCCGCTCAGGAACAATCCGATCGGCACGTCGCTGATCAGCCGCCGCTCGACCGCCTGCGTCAGCAGGGCGTCGAATTCGTCGGCCAGATCCTCTTCCTTGCGCGCAAGCAGGGAATCGTCCGGCTGCAGCGAAAACTTCCAGTAGCGCCGCAGGGTGAGCTGATCCGACTTCAGATCGAGCAGCAGCCAGTGGCCGCCGGGCAATTTCGACACGCCTTGGTAGGGCGTTCGAGCGGACGGAAAGAAGCCATACCCGAACAGCTTCTGCAGGGAGCGCACATCGGGCGTGGTATCAACCCGGGGATGGCATCGCAACGACGGCAGCTCGCTTGCGAACGCAAAGAAGTGCGGCGACTTGGCATAGAACAGCGGCTTCTCGCCGAACCTGTCGCGCGCGAGAAAAAGCCGGGACTGCGCCTTGTCCCAGATCGCGAACGCGAACATGCCGTTGAGGCGAAGCGGCAGTTCGGTGCCCCACTCCTCGTAACCATGCACCAGGACTTCGGTGTCCGAGTGATCAGACCGGAAGCGATGGCCGCGCTGTTCCAAAAGCCGCCTGAGTTCGGCGTGGTTGTAGATTTCGCCGTTGAAGACGATGCCGACGGTGTGGTCCTCGTTCCACATCGGCTGAGCGCCGCCGCCGATATCGATGATGGCAAGGCGGCGATGGCCGAGGAAGACACGATCGCCCTCGTCGACATGATAGCCGTGGCCGTCGGGGCCGCGATGCGCCAGCGCGTCCGTCATCGCCGTGACGGTCGCCCGGTCTCCCGCTCCCCAAAATCCGGCGATCCCGCACATGCTGTTCTATTTCGGAGCCGGTTTCGTGGCCGCCCAGTCGCCGAAATTGATGAGCTCCCTGACGAGGTAGGCGCGCGCGCCTTGCGACTCGTAATAGGTGCGCACCATCATTTCAGCGACGAGCCCCATCAGGATGCTCATCATGCCGACCAGGAACAGCAGCGCCGATAGCAGCGGCAGCGGCGTCAGGATCAGTGATACACCGAAGAATATCCGCATCACGAGAGCGAGGCCGATCGTGATGAAGGACAGAATGATGGCGGCTATTCCGCAGCCGCCGAACAGGTAAATCGGCTTGGCAAAGAAATTCCGCAGGAACACCACGACCAGAAGGTCGAGCACCACCTTGAAGACCCGTTCGAGCCCGTATTTCGATTGGCCGAACTTGCGCGCGTGATGCGTTACGCTGAGCTCGGTGATGCGGGCGCCCTGCCACTGCGCATAGATAGGAATGAAGCGGTGCATCTCGCCATACAGGCGAATGCCGCTGACGACGCTGCGCCGGTAGGCCTTGAGCGTGCATCCGTAGTCGTTCAGCCGGACGCCGGATACCCGCGAGATCAGCCTGTTGGCGACCCTGCTGATCCAGTTTCTCCTGATCTGGGCATCCTTGCGATCCTTGCGCCAGCCCGAGACGACATCGTAGCCTTCGTCCAGCTTGGCAAGCAGCCGCGGAATGTCGGTGGGATCGTTCTGCAGGTCGGCATCGATCATGACGACGACGTCATTGGTGGCGTGGTCGATGCCCGCCATCAACGCCGCGGTTTGACCGTAGTTTCTGCGGAAATCGACAACCTTCACTTCGGGATGGGTCGCACCGAAGGCGCGCATCACCGAGAGCGAACCATCGGTGCTGCCGTCATTGACCAGGATGATCTCGTAGGTATACGGCAGGCCGGTGAGCACGGCCGTCAGTGTCTCGAGCAGTCTCGGCAGCGATTCCGCCTCGTTGTAGACGGGAACGATCACCGACAAGGCCGTAATTGGATTCTCGCTCATGGAAATCGCTTCGTTCTCAAGAAGGGAGACAACCCACCTCAGTTCTTGCCAAAGAAGGCAGCGAGGTTTCGGTCTCCGAGGACCGCATTGCGGACCAACAGATAGTACCAACTGGTCTCGTCCCGCATCGTCGGAACGTTATCGCCGACGTACACATCCCGGCGCTCACTGACGACCTTGTCGTAGGCCTTGGCGCCCCGCAATTGCGAGGCAAAGCCCGTCGGCTCGATCGTCGCCTGACGTGTCGCCATGCCCAGCATGATGACGGTGGCCGCGGCCGTTACCCACTTGAACGCCTTCGGCCGGTCCGTCTGCAGCATGATGACAAGCGGATAAAGCAGGCCCGCGAAGAAGGACAGCTGGAACATCCCGATGTAGCGCGGCGAGAGCTCCGACCAGAAATAGATCAGGCGAAACCAGGTGTCGTTTCGCGAAGCCAGATAGGAGATGAGGATCAGCACGAGCCAGACGGCAAAGATGATCAGCGCGTCGGCAAAAGGCAAAGGCACCGCCGCCAGCGTGCGTTGCCGCCACGCCTCGATCATCCCCCACCCCATCTGAATCACCGACCGAACCGGCCGCAGCATCGCGATGGCCGCGACCACGCCAAGCGACAGCACGGCCACGATCGCGGCATCGGATATCCTCAACCCGAACGATGCAAAGATTCGATCCCGCAGAAAGACGACCGCCAGACACAAGCCAATCGGCAGCAGGATGCGAAGGCGCACCAGCATCGCAGGCCGGATGGCGATGTCGCAGCAGATCAGGGCGAACAGAAGGATCAGCGCGGTGCTCTGATGGATGCCGCTGACCAGCAGCGGCACCCAATATGCAGCGGCGGGGCGCCCGGACCATCTGATCGCGAACGCCGCAAAGGACAACACAGCGCACAGGCAACGGGCAAAGGTCGAAAACGGACTGAATGGCCCAGCGGGGTGGAACCAGGAATGCAGCCCGAGCTTCAGGACATTGAACCAGTTCACCAGCATTGCCGGCGGCGATGGGGTTCCCTGATAAAGAAACCAGTTCGTCACCGGCGGCGGTATCGTGAGGTAAAGGGCGGCAGCGAACCCGATCGCCAGGAACATCGCGATTCGTAACGGACCCTGGGCCAGCGCAAATACAGTCAGGAGCGTGATGATCCCGAGCAATTCGCCTGAAACGATGATGCCGTAGAACAGGGAGCGCGTGAGGAAGCTGGGAAAGTCCTCGGCCGCTTTGGGGTCGCGCCAGGTCTGCCACTTCCCGGCCAGATACATCGACAGGGATGTGAACGGATAGTTGTTGCAGTAGTTCGCGCGCATGGTGGCGCGGTAGACGACCTGGTCGTCGCCCGAAGCCGCAACGATCCTCCTGACCAGATCGACCTGCTGCTCGTGCAATTCCGGCTGCACGGCTTCGATGCCGCACAAATAGAGGAACAGCCAGTCCTTATCGATCCCGATGTTTCTGTCGGCAAGCCGCGCGAACATCGCCGCCCAGAGAAATACGGCGGTCAGCGCCAGAATGACGGGCAGCAGCCGATAGCGTTTCCATCGCGCTGAAGCGTCCGGGTTGATCGTGGAATTCATTGTCAAGAATCTGGTTCAATCGCCGAGGATACGAGCCACCTAGTAACATGTGGCAGCATAATGACAATCTTGCCCCGACAGATTTCCCGTGTCGGTTGAGGGTCAATAAGCCGCTGGGGATTACGCACTCGTTGCCGGTTCCAGCCGCATCGAATCGTGCCAAGCAGGCGGAACAGGCTTCCCCGTTGCGGCCGCGCCATCGGGCGGCGGCCGCGATCCATCCTTTACGCCAACCGGCCGCGGGGGGTATGGTCGCGCCGAATTTGACGCCCAACTTCAACTAGATGGGACCCATGGAAGCTGCAACCCTGGTGATGATGGCCCGCAACATGATGGGCAAGATGGGTTTTGATATCGCCCGTCAAGACAATGCGTTTCTCGAACCGGAATTCATCCGATATCTCGAACGCTGCGCGCCTTTCACGATGGTTTCGCGCGAGCGGCTGTATGCGCATTTTCTGGCCGTTCGCCATGTCGTCCAGCACGGGATCGAGGGCGATATCGTCGAATGCGGCGTCTGGCGCGGCGGCACCTCGATGCTCGGCGCCTTGACGCTTCTCGGCCTCAACGACGCGTCGCGACGGTTGTGGCTCTACGATACCTTTGCCGGAATGACCGAGCCGGGCGCAGACGACGTCTCGCCCTGGGATGGCGCCAACGCGGCAAGCTTGTGGAAGAAGAATCAGACGCAGGACGTCAACAAATGGTGCTACGCGCCGATCGAAGAGGTCAGGGAGAATCTGGCCTCGACCGGCCTCGCCCTGGACCGGATCAGCTTCGTCAAGGGCGACGTGATCGAAACGCTGAAGACGTCGGTGCCGGATAAGATCGCGGTGCTGCGCCTGGATACCGACTGGTACGAATCGACACGCGCGGAGCTGGAAGTTCTTTTCCCGCGGCTGGCGACCGGCGGGGTCATCCTCATCGATGATTACGGCGCCTGGAAGGGCTGCAAGAAAGCGGTCGACGAATATCTGACGGCCCACAATATTCCGCTGCTGCTGCACCGGACCGATTACACCGGCCGTAGTGCAATCAAGACGACATAGCCCGCTCCGCACGGATCGCAGCGCAGCTATTGCCAGATCGGCCCGAAAACCATACCAAGGCGCCGAATTGCATCGCTTTTGCATCCCCTTCTCAAACCCGGCACGGGCGAGATGCGCCGTATCCTGTTTTCAGCGCTGAAGATACTGATCTCGGCGGCGCTACTGTATTTCGCGCTGCGCAAGGCGGATCTTGCCGCGCTGTTCGCCCGCATCGACGCGTCGAGCCTCGGCTGGATCGGCGTGGCGATCGCGGTGACGTTCCTGCAGATATTCATCGGCGTGCTCAGGTGGCGCGAGATCAGCGCGGAATGCGGTGCGCCGCTGCCGGCGAGGCAGGCGATGCGCTTCAACGTCATCGGAACCTTCTTCAACCAGACACTGCCCTCCTCGATCGGCGGCGACGCGGTCAGGCTGTGGCTGGTGGCGCGCAGCGGCCATGGCTGGCGGGCCGCGACCTATTCCATCTTCGTCGACCGCGCCGTCGGCCTGATCGCGCTGGCAGTGGTCGTCGTCGCGAGCCTGCCGTGGAGCTATCGCCTGATCACCGATTCGCACGGCCGCTCGGCGCTGCTGCTGGTCGATTTCGCCGCACTGGCCGGCGGTCTCGGATTCCTCTTGCTCGGCCGGCTGCCGTGGCCATGGCTGAAGCACTGGTGGGTCACCCACCACTTCCACGCCTGTTCGGTCATCGCCAACCGCGTGCTGTTCAGCCGCACGCACGGTCCGAAGGTCGCGATCCTGTCGCTCCTGGTGCATGTGCTCGCCGTCGTGATCGCCTGGTGCGTGGTGCAGTCGATCGCGGCGCCCGTGCTGTTCGGCCAGGTCTTCCAGCTCGTTCCGCCGGTCATGCTGATCACCATGCTGCCGATCTCGATCGCCGGCTGGGGCGTCCGCGAGGCCACGATGGGGCTGGCGTTCGGCTATGCCGGGCTGATGGCAAGCGAAGGCGTCAATATCTCGCTGCTCTACGGCGCGGTATCGTTCATCGTCGGCCTGGTCGGCGGGCTGGTCTGGATCCTGAGCGCCGAGAAGGCCGCGCAGGGCGCAACGCCGATCCAGGTTCCTAAGTAGTTCCGAAGTAGTTTCGAAGCAGCTTTCCACGCGGATCGAATGGCCAGTTCGCTTTTCCTGCTGTCATTGGCCGCTGCGGTGCCGGCGGCGCTGCTGTCGGGCGCGCTGACATGGGCGATCCGGCCGCTGATGATGCGAATAGCGCTGGCGAAGCCCAACGCGCGCTCCTCGCACCGGATTCCGACGCCGCAGGGCGCCGGCATCGCGGTCATCGCGGCCACGCTGATCGCCGCGACCGCGGTCATCGGGCTTGCCGGCACGGTCGAGACGAAAATTCCGCTCGCCGTCCTTGTCGCGACGCTGTTCATCGCCGCCGTCGGCTTTGTCGATGACGTCAGGGCCCTTCCCGTCGTACCGCGGCTGCTGCTGCAGGGAGCTGCGGTCGCAGCCGTGATCGTTGCAGCGCCCGAAGGCCTGCGAATCGTTCCCGCCTGCCCGCTCTGGCTCGAGCGCGGCCTGCTGGTCGTCGCCGGGCTGTGGTTCGTGAACCTCGTCAACTTCATGGACGGGCTCGACCTGATGACGGTCGCGGAGTTCGTGCCCATCACCAGCGCGCTCATCCTGCTCGGTTGGCTGGCCGGACTTCCCCTGCCTGCGACCATCGCCGCGGCGGCCCTGCTGGGCGCGATGCTCGGCTTTGCGCCCTTCAACCGGCCGGTGGCCAAAATCTTTCTCGGTGATGTCGGCAGCCTGCCGATCGGCCTGTTGGCCGGCTGGTGCCTGCTGCAGCTCGCCTGGCACCAGCAGGTGGCGGCTGCCCTGCTGCTGCCGCTGTATTACCTCGCCGATACGACCGTCACGCTGTTTCGGCGGATGGCAAGGCGCGAGCCGTTCTGGGCGGCGCACCGCAGCCACTTCTACCAGCGCGCCACCGACAACGGATTTTCCGTACCGCGCGTGGTCGGCGAAGTCTTTGCGCTCAACCTCCTGCTGGCCGCGCTCGCGATCGGCTCGGCCATAACCACGTCGGCGGCCATCGCTGTCCTGCTGCTGATCGTCGGCGGCGTCGCTACGGCGTTCCTGATGCGCCGATTCTCGCGCCGGCTGCCGTCGTCGGACTAATTTGGCTTTTGCAGCAACTCGCGGAACAGATCGCCATAGCCGGCCATCGCCGCTTCAAAATCGAACCGGCCGGCGATTTCGGCCGCGCGCCCGGCCCGTTGCGGATCCTGCGCGTTGGCTGCGAGGCTGACCGCCTTCGCCAGCTCGTTCGGATTGCCGGGCTCGACGACCCAGCCGACATCGTGCTCGGTCACCGTCAGCGCCGCCTCGGCATCGGGCTCTGAAACCAGGATCACCGGACGGCCGATCGCCAGCAGATTGTAGAATCGGCTCGGCACCGACACGCCGGCGACGTTCTTGCGGTAGGGTATGATCCAGACATCGGCGGCCGCAAGAAACGTCTCCAGCTCATCGTCCTCGACGCGATCCACCAGCGTGACGTTCGGAAGCCTGGCTTCGGCCTGCAGGGCCTTCAACTGATCGAAGCCCACGCCCCAGCCCGACAACAGGAAATGAACGTCGGCATTGTCACGCAACAGCCGCGCGGCCTCGAAGACGATGACGGGATCGTGGGTGAAGCCGAGGTTGCCCGACAGGCCGACGACGAAACAGGCGGAAAGCGAACGGCGATAGGGATTGTTCGGATCCACCGCGCGAACGCCGCGCGGAAGCGTCGCCCAGTTCGGAATGAAGCGGAGCTTTTCGCGCGTCATGCCGCGATAGCGCAACAGCAGCTTTTCGGTGTCGCGGCCGATGATGACGACGGCATCGAGCGCGCGGAACATCGGTGCGTTCAGCGCGCGCATCGCCCTGGCCACGATCGACTGCGGCTTCAGCATGCCCGCCATGACGAGAACGTCGGGATAGAGATCGTGCATGATCAGCACCGATCTTGCGCCCTTCAATTTTGCCGCGGCGGCAAACGCGTAAGGCAACATGAAGGGCGCGGGCACGGTCAGCGTCACGTCGCCGCCCCGCAGCCGCGCCAGCAGCACGAAGAACATCCGGACCGTGAACAGCAGTTCGGCCAGCGCGCGCTTTCCCAGCGCGGCCTTGCCGGGCATCCAGTTCCTGACGTCGACGACATCAGGCTTGCCAGAAGCCGCCATGGCGGCGGAGCCCGCCGTTCCCGACAGCACCAAAACCTCGGCCTCGCGCGCCACGCGTTCTGCAATCGACGCCATGATCGCCGCCGTGGTGCTGGGATCCGGCGGATAGTGCTGGCTGACGACGACGACTTTTCCGGATGTTGGCATCATCGCTCTCGAAGTGGCCCGCCTGCCCGGCGGACGCCGAACGGATCAGGCCGCGTTCGAACCGAATTCGGGCACGGCATCCTTGAGCACCGCGCGGATGGTGGAGCGGTCCTCGCGCGCGATGGCATCTTCCAGCGCCGCCAGCCATTTGCGCAGGGTCTGCATCGGCGGCTCGTTCGGCTTGGCGGCCATGATGCCCGCGACGCCGATTTCAACCGCCGGCTCCTCGCTGGCGAACAGAATCTCGTTGAGCCGTTCGCCCGGCCGCATGCCGCTGAACACGATGTCGATATCGATGCCGGGTTCGAGGCCGGACAGGCGGATCATCCGCTCCGCCAGTTCGACGATCTTGACCGGCTGTCCCATGTTGAGGACGTAGACCGAGACGTCGGGCCGTGCGGGTGTCAGCGCATGGGTTGCCGCCGTCAGCACGAGGTCGCAAGCCTCGCGGATGGTCATGAAGTAACGGACCATGTCCGGATGCGTCACCGTGACCGGACCGCCGGCCTCGATCTGCGCCTTGAATTTCGGCACCACCGATCCGTTGGAAGCCAGCACGTTGCCGAACCGCACCGAGATCAACCGCATGTGCGGCCTGCCGCCCGACTGCGTCATCAGGTCATGGTCGAGCGCCTGGCAATACATCTCCGCGAAGCGCTTGGTCAGGCCCAGCATCGAGACCGGCTCGATCGCCTTGTCGGTCGAGATCATCACCATCGCCGCAGCGCCGGCGGCCAGCGCGGCGTCGGCGACGTTGACCGAACCGAAGATGTTGGTCTTGACGCCCTCGCTCCAGTCACGTTCGAGGATCGGCACATGCTTGAGCGCCGCGGCGTGGAACACGATATCCGGTTTGAAATCCCGCATCAGGCTCATGATGCGGTCGCGATCGCGGATATCGGCGATCCGTCCCTCGATCGCGGCATTGGTTCCGCGCGCGGTCAGCGCCTCGGTGACCGCATACAGCGCCGGCTCGGAATGCTCGATCACCAGTAGCCGCGCGGCGCCGAAGGTCGCAACGCGGTCGCAAATCTCCGAACCGATCGAGCCGCCGCCGCCGGTGACGATCACCGCCTTGCCCTTCACCAGCGTCTCGAGCCGCGCATAGTCGATCTTTTCGCTCGGCCGCAGCAGCAGGTCTTCCACCGCGACATTGGTCAGCCGTGGCACGTCGCCGCTTTCGAGCGACGGCAGGCGGCTGACGAACAGGCCGAGCCGCTTGGCCTTCATCAGCACGGCCTCGGGATGCGCCTCGGGTTCGAAGGCCGACGGGGTCATGACGATGCGTGCGATCGGCTTTGTCCGCCCGGCATAGTCGCGCACGACATCCTCGACGTCGTCGATGCCGCCGAGCACCGGCACGTTGCGGATCAACTGGCCGCGGTCGGCCATCGACGGCGACAGCACGCCGACCGGCCAGAGCTGCTTGACGGCGCCGCTCTCGATCGCGCGCAGCAACACCTCC
>Ga0070665_100004078_pt1 | contig 15360 bp, 8 predicted proteins | sample KBSS13metaG_FD_65862 | JGI IMG/M metagenome (GOLD analysis project Ga0070665, IMG submission 65862) | Switchgrass rhizosphere microbial communities from Kellogg Biological Station, Michigan, USA - KBS S1-3 metaG | ecosystem: Host-associated > Plants > Roots > Rhizosphere > Soil ... | reverse complement strand
TTTTTCAGACGAATCTCTGAGACGGAAAAAGTAGCTCACGGTCGGCAGATTGTCGACCGGTTGACCGTCGACCGACTCCAGAATGTCGCCGATCTTCAGACCGGCTGCCTCCGCGGGGCCGCCAGGCCAGACGTCGGAAACAATGACTCCGAAGCCTCTGGCCAGCTCGAGGCTTCCAGCCATGGCTGAGGTGATGCTCTGCATGCTCATGCCCACCTCCTGCCGCCGCAGCTGGCCGAACTTCTTCAATTGGGCGAACACCGTTCGCGTGGTGGCGCTGGGAATCGCGAAACCCAGCCCCTCGTTTCCTCCGGACTGCGACATGATGAACGTGTTCACGCCGACGACTTCACCGCGGATGTTGACCAGCGGGCCGCCGGAATTCCCGGGGTTGATCGGCGCGTCGGTCTGGACATAGATCAGGGGCGAGTCGGGGTCCACCTGCCTCGCCACGGAGGACACCAACCCGTGCGTCAGGCTGTTGCGCAATCCGACAGGGCTTCCAAACGCAAACACGGTCTCACCCTGACGCAGCAGTGAATAGGTGGCCAGAGGGAGCGCCGGCAGCTTCATGCCGTCGATCTTCAACAGCGCCAGATCCAGCTCGGTGGCGACGCCCACGATCCGTGCGGCGACCAGATACGTCTTTCCCGACAGGGCCGTCGCCAAGGTGCCGTCTGCGTTGTCCGCGGGCAACACGATCTGGACGCGCTGCGCACCGTTGACCACGTGCGCGTTGGTCATGATGTAGCCGTCGGGATCGATCACAAACCCCGAACCGGTCGAGCGCTGCCGGCCGACGACCACGCTCGCATCGCCCCGAGCGGTCTCTTGCGCGCCGTAACTGGTGACCTGGATCTGGACGACGCTCGGCCAGACTTTCCTGGTCAACGCGTCCACCGACTCGTTCATCCGCACCAGCGGATCCTGAGACGGAGCCTGGCGTGGCGCCTGCTGGGCGGTCACGGCGGATGCCGTGAAGAGCAGCAGCGACAAGAGGACAGGCACGACACTTCGTTTCCCGCAGTGATGAGACATGTCTGCTCCCCGGTTTCCCTTGGGAAAGCCGTATCTTGCCCGTTGGCGACGGGAGCCGATATGCAGTTTTGGCGTGCAGATGGGCCGGGACGGGGCGCGCCGCGGGCGTTGAGCCGGCCGCTCAGAGCGGCGCAGCGCCCTTGATTCGCTGAAACGCCTCGAGCGCGGCCCGCTCCGCGCCTTCGGCGTTTCCCAGCGCCACCTGATTCGATCTGAACCGTGCTTCCGCTTGAAGCCGCGAGTGTGTATCGGCGGCAGGACTCGGTGCCTTGCGCAGATCCGGGTTCGTTTTTCGAATCGCCGCGGCGCGCGCCTGCCAGCTCTTTCCGCGCAAGCGCAGATAGGCTCGAGCATCGGCGACCAGCGGCTGCTGTTCCGGTGGCACGTTCTTCAGCGCCGCGAGACGCGCATCGGCCGCCTGCAATTCAAACAGGATGGTGCGCTCGGCGAGCTGGGCCAGCGCGTCGGCGGTCAGGCGGCCCCGGGCAAAGGAGTCCGACGCTTCCCGGTAGACCGCGACCGTGCGCTCTTCGGTGGCGAGCACGTTGACGATTTCCGGCTTCACGTTGGCGATGTTGCGCAGCGGCAGCGCGAACGCGATCGCGATCGCGGCGGCAGCCGCCGTCACGGCGGCCGCGCGGCTCGTCTTCGGCGCTTCCCCGACGACGCCACGCCCGAGAACGAGCCCGGACATCACGCCCACGAGCAGCGCCGCCCATTCCGCCGTGTGGACGAACCCGCTCAGCGCGCTGTACACGAAGAAGATTGCGGCACCGGCCGCGAGCCTCTTCATCCATCTCGGTGGAATCGCCGCCGTGGATGCGGCGCTCTCGTCCTCGTCCTCCTCCAGCGGCGGTTCTTCGCTGCGGCGCTGGAACCGCTGCCAGAAGGCAGTGGCGAGCAGGAGACCGTAGAGCCCGAAGATGGCGGCCGACGCGCCGGAGGTCACAGCCAGGGGATACGACGAGAGATTGACCAGGCCGGCGAACACGCCCGCTGCGACATACACGCCGGCAAACGCCAGCCGCCCGGCGAGACGCTCGAGCACCACGCCAATCTGGATCAGCACGGCGACGTTGACGAGGAGATGCAGCGTTCCAGTGTGAACGAACGTCGAGGTCACCAGACGCCACCACTCGCCGTTTGTGGTGCGCGGCCCGAGGCTGCCGCCCCACGCAAGCAGCGTATCCGGATCGCCGATCGCGCCGGCGCTGAAGAGGATGCCCGCGACGGCCATCACGTTGATCGCGACCAGCGCGGGCATCACGACCAGGCGCCCCGTCCGCGCCCGAAGGGAGTCGCGATACTCGCGTTCCGGCTCCGTTTCGGCGGCCGCGACCCTCAACTGGCGGACAAACACCAGCGCGATGGCAAGGTATCGCTGACGATCCTCGGGCGACGTCATTCGGAACGCGACAGCCGCAAGAATCACGAGCAGGAGCATGAAAGCCACGTCCGGGGAAGCTCAAGACGTGTGCCATGACACCACGCAATTCCCGCCCATTTCCGACTGTGTTCGAAGCCGGACCATCGCCCCGCTGACGTTTCTGGTAACCCCACGCCCGTTCCCGTCAGGGAACGCCAGCGCCGGCTGAAAGGATTCTGGCGCTGCCTCCTATCGCTTCGAACGAAGCCGCGGTCACCGGCACTGGGAGAGACGAACGATGGTCAGAAGAGATCGGTCTGTATTCGGCGGATATCTGCCACTGGCGGTCGTGGCCTTGACGCTCGCAGGCGGCCTGGCGATGGGTGTACGCGTCCGTGCTGGGAGCGGGTTGGATTTCCTGACCTTCCTCCCGAACAACTTCCCTCATCTCAACCCGAGTGGACTTTCGACCACGTTCTCGACCCGCGGCTTCGTCGACCTCGCCGGTGAGTATTTCCAGGCGCAAGGGACCAACGGCCGGACCTGCTCGACGTGTCACACGCCGCAAGACGCCTGGAGCATCAATCCGGGCACCCTTGGACGGCTGTTCGCGCAGACCAACGGCACGCATCCCATCTTCAACCCGCTCGACGCCAACAACCCTGACGCCGATCTGTCGACGGTCGACGCCCGGCGCGCGGGCTACAGCATGCTGTTGACCCGGGGCCTGTTCCGCCGCGGCGGTGCGCCCCGCGCCGAGCGCGAATGGGACGTCGTCGCCGTCGACGATCCGCACGGCTTCGCCAACGTCTCGCGGATCGTGCAGTGGCGTCGCCCCATGCCGACGATCAACTTCCATCTTGGGAGCGCGACCGTCAACTGGGACGGCGGCAACACGGTCGGCGCCGATCAGCTCGCGGGGCTCACGAACCAGGCGACGCGCAACGTGACCGGCGCCCAGCAGGGACAGCCTGCTCCGGCGGAGGTCATCACCGGCATCGTCAACTTCGAGGGGACGCTCTCGACGGCGCAAGCCGTCTCGTTCACGGCCGGACTCCTCAATGCGGGCGGCGCGCGTGGCGGCGCGGAGGAGCTCTCGCGCATGACCGTGGCCGCGGGGCGGTTCGACCTGTTCGACGCGTGGATGGACTCCCGGGCGCCCGCTCGCGCGCAAATCGCGCGGGGGCAGGAACTGTTCAACAACCCCAACCCCGGCGGTCGCACGTGCAACGCGTGTCACAACTCGGCGAACAACGGCACGAACACCAACAACCTGCTGTTCGACATTCGGACCGCGTCAGCCGAGACGCGGACGCCGGATCTGCCCCTCTACACCATCCGCAACCGGACGACGGGCGAAGAGCGGCAGCTGACCGATACCGGCCGCGGCAACGTGACCGGCCTGTGGAACGATCTCGGCCGCTTCAAGACGCCGACGCTGCGCGCGCTCGCGGCGCGGGCGCCTTACTTCCACAACGGCATCGCTGGAACGCTGGAAGATGTGGTGCGGCATTACGAGACGCATCTGGGCTTTGTCTTCACCAGCCGGGAGCGCGCCGATCTCGTCGCTTTCCTGAAGGCCCTGTGATCGACGGCAGCATCATCGACGGAGATCGAGCAGCGCGATGTTCGATTGCTCCTCCGTGCGCTCCAACACGAGCTCGCGGCCGTCACGGGAAATATCGAAATCGCTGACGTTGAAATCGGCGCCAAAATTCGTGAGCGGCCGTTCCTGTCTCGTGTCCAGATCGACCAACCACAGGTTCTTGTGCTGGATCTCGCCGCGCAGCACGAACAGCGCGTGGCGCCCGGGAACGAACGCGAGATGTCTGGCTCCGCGCGTCAGCGTCAGCGTGGAAAACGGCTTCGCGGATGCCGCGAAGGCGATCGCCTTGACCGCAAACGTGGTGCCGATGTCTGGGCCCGAATACACGACTTCAGTCCCGTCCGCCGACCACGCCGGGTCAGTCGAATACTCCTGGACCAGCGGCGCCGGCTTCGAGCCGTCGAGCGGAACGCTGAAGAGCCGCGGCGTACCGTGATCGTCGACTGCTGTGGTAATCGAACGGCCGTCGGCGGCCCAGGCGGGGGCGCCACGGAGCGCGAGCGAATCGGTGATCACTCGCGCCTCCGCTCCATCATCCTGCATGACATAGAGAATCGACTGTCCGTTCACTCTGGCCGAGACCGCGACGCGATGGCCGTCGGGCGAAATCGCCGGCGCGCCGATGACCTTCGCGTCCGGGCTGTTCCACAACTCGGTGGCCGATGCACCTGCCAGCTTCCAGACGCTGTCGCGCCCTCCGGCAGACGAGACATACACGAGATAGTCCGGACCGATCCTCGGTGAAAACGCGGCGCCGTTTTCGAGCGGGATGCGCGTGGGGCTGGCGGTGCCGTCAAGGCCGTCGGCGAGCGGAATACGCCAGAGGGTACGTTTCTGACGGGCCACGGTTACCAGCAATCGCGCTCCGCTGGCGCTGGCCGAGACCGATGTGTAGCGCTCGGCGCCGGCCATCAATCGATGGGGCGTCCGGCGATCGACGTCGATGCAGTACAGCCACGGACCGGATCCGTCCGCGTCGTTGGCCAGGTAGATCAACGTTCGATCGTCGAGCAGGACAGGATGACTCACGCGGCCGTTGTGCGACGTCAGACGCTCAGCCGCTCCGCCCGTCCGCTTCACACGCCAGATGTCCATGTGGTCGGGGAGCGGGCCCTGCACGAAATAGATGAACGCCTCGTCCGCCGACCAGAGCGGGAAGTGCGCGTGCAGCCCGGCGGGCGCCGTGAAGATCGGTGCGCCCGGCATTCGCCGCGTATCACTCGTGACGAACATCGGATCGCCCGCTCCGGTGGTGTGATACACGAGACGGGACCCGTGTCGCGACCAGTCGAGTTCCGCCGCGCCGTCAAGATAGGGCGTGGGCGTGCCGCCCAGGATCGGGACGGACCAGATCCCGATATCCGCCCCGCCCTCCCCTCCAGGCCTGCGGACCCAGTAGGTCACCGAGGTGCCGTCCGGAGTGAATCCCAAAGTCCGGACCGAGGGATTGACCAGCTCTGGAGCCGCGCCCGCGGTCAGGTTGTGAAACTGGGCCGACCCGATGCGGGTCATCCAGACGTCCATCCGCCCGTCACGATCCGAAAGAAAGGCCGCGAAACGGCCGTCGGGAGAAATGGCGGCCGCCGACTCCCGACCGTCGAAATCGGTGACCGATTCAACGCGCGCATCCGCGATCGGGTTGCGCCACAGCATCTCGCTTCGTACCAGCCAGTAGCGGGCACCGGCCACGATCGCTCCAACGACCACCACGATCAGGCCGGCCGCGGCCAACCGGCGAGCCCTCGCGCTCGTTTGGTCGGGCCGTGGCACGGCGGCGTCGATGGCCGCCTCCGTGGCCCCGCCGTTCTGATCCGCGCGAAGATTCCGGCCGCGCGCCCACTGATCCAGTTCGGCGCGGAAGGCGTACACCGAACCGATCTTGTGGTGGAGATGGCGATGAACCGGCATCGCCTCGCGCTTTTCCCAACGCTGTACGGTCGTGACGTCGCGCTTCAGGTAGGCGGCGATTTCCTTCCAGGAATCCAGCCGGTCTTCCGGCGGCGCCCCAGACAGTGTGTCGATGGGAGGTGCGTCCATTGGTGGCTCGGTTCCCAAGAAGACGGCTGGCGTGTCCGGATTGTAGCCCGGCGGTCGCGAGCGGCAAAGAGCGGCATTGCGCGGCATCAGCGCCGTTCCGCAGCTTGCCGTTTGAACCGCGCCGGGGCCATCAGGCACCGTGGCCTCCGCGCACTCCCACTATCCGGGAGACGCCAGGAGGCACAGATGAAAGCAGGACTGTTCGTCATCGTCACTGCGGCGCTCGTCATCGCCGCGCCGTACTCCCGCGACCTGCGGGCAACCGCGGCGAGCGGGTTTGTCGGGCAAACGGTCGTCATGGGCACGTTCGACGAGATCAACGTGTTCAACCATGTCGTCCCGCCGGACTTCTGGAAGTCGTGGCATAAGAGCGACGTCTGGCTGTCGTGGCAGAAGACCAAGGGCGACTCGGACCTTTATATCCAGAGCAACACCTGGCAGCCGGGGGGGACCACCGGTTGGCACAGCCATCCGGGGCACAGCCTCATCATCATCACCAGCGGCACGGTGACCAACTACGAGAGCGACGATCGCCACTGCAAGCCGCAGGTGTATACGGCGCCGGCCACGCTCGTCGACGAAGGTGGCGACCACGTGCACATGATCCGCAACGAGACGGGCGCCGTTGCCACCGGCTATGCGGTTCAACTGATTCCGGCCGGCGCCGTCCGTCGAATCGACGCGGACGTACCGGCGAACTGTCAGCCCTAGAGCGTCACGGCTAAGAAGAAACCGCCGAGCTCGCAAAGACCGCAAAGAAGACCTCGCTCAGCGATCCCAGCGTTCTCGGCGGTTTCTTCCGCCTCGGGCTTGAGCATCACGAGGTCAGGATCACGATCGCGTCGACAGAACGCGACGCTCGTACTCTCTGACCTCGTCGAGCCATCGCGCGCCGACCGGCACGCCGGCGGTCTCGCAGTAGCGATCCCAGACGGCGCCCCACGGCAGGCTCTTGATCTCCTCCTGGAGCGCCAGGCGGCCGGTGTAGTCGTAGCGGGTCTCACAATCGCGAAGCAGCGCCGACGGCTCGAGCAGCGCCCTGAGCAGCGCCTTCAGCGTGTTGCGCGTCCCGATCACCCACGCCGCGACGCGATTGATGCTCGCGTCGAAGTAGTCCAGGCCGATGTGGGTGCGCTGGAGAAAATCGCCGCGCACCACTTCCTGGGCGATCGCGTCCAGATCGTCGCCGAGCACGACCACGTGATCGCTGTCCCAACGGACGCCGCGACTGACGTGCAGCAGGATCTGCGGGATGAACATCAGCACCGCGCTGATCTTGTCGGTGATGGTTTCGGTCGGGTGGTAGTGGCCGGTGTCGAGCGTATAGAGAATCCGGCGCGACAGCGCGTAGCCGAAATAGAACTCGTGCGACCCGACGGTGTAGCTCTCGCAGCCAAGGCCGAACAGCTTTCCCTCGACCGAATCCAGATTGAAGGCGGGATCGAGCGCCTCCTCGAACACGGCGTCGAGCGATCGGATCAGCCGCTCTCGGGGGCCGACCCGGTCGGCCGGCGTGTCCTTCATCCCGTCGGGGATCCACAGATTGGTGACGCACGGCGTGCCGAGCGCCTTCCCCATCGCCGCGCCGATGCGCCGGCATCCGGCGGCGTGCCGGATCCAGAACGCGCGGATCGCTTCGTCGGGATGCGACAGCGTGAAATTGTCGGCCGCCTTCGGATGCGAAAAACAGGTGGGGTTGAAGTCCAGCCCGATGCCGAGGCCTTTCGCCCAGTCGATCCAGCCGGCGAAGTGCTCGGGGCCGATCGCATCACGCTCGATCCGCCGGCCGCCGAACTCGCCGTAGAACGCGTGCAGATTGAAACGATGCCTGCCGGGAATGAGCGACAAAGCCGTCGCCGCGTCGAGCCGGAGCTCGTCCGGCGTCCGCGCCTTGCCGGGATAGTTGCCGGTCGCGGCGATGCCTCCCCCCAGCTCGCCCTCGGGGTTCTCGAACCCGGCGACATCGTCTCCCTGCCAGCAGTGCAGCGAGACGGCGACGGCGGCAAGGCGCCGCAGCGCGGCCTCGGCGTCGACACCGACGTCGGCGTACTGTTGTCTGGCGAGTGTGTAAGCGGCGTCGGTCGCGTGATTCGTCATATCACCTTCTGCTGATCGAGGCGCTGAATCAACACAAAGGACACCAAGGACACAAAGAGAAGATCCGCGCGTCTTTTTCCTTTGTGTCCTTCGTGTCCATTGTGTTCAGTCACCGTATCGAATAAACGAGCCGCATCACCCTAGAAGTCGAACCGATCGATGTTGCTCTTGTTGAACAGCATCGGCGCCCCGAGGATGATCTGGGTGTCGCGCACTTCGATGGTGCCGAGCCGGCCCGCCTCGAGGCCGTGAGCGCCGGACGCGAGTCGATGCTGGGCGACGAGCGCGCTGGCGTAGACCGCCAGATAGCCGAGGTCCCGGGTGTTCCACAGGACCACCGTTTGCACGACGCCGTCGTGCACGTACGGCTTGTTGATGTTCGGGAGAGACAGGCCGATCACGTTCACATCGGTCCGGCCGGCCTGCCGTACCGCTTCGGCGGCCCCCGGGACTGCGGGCGCCGAGATCGCCATCATCAGCTTCACCGACGGATAGACCTTGAGCAGCGTCTGCGTTTCGGCAAAAGCCTTGTCTCGGTCGTCGTCGCTCGGCCGGATGGTCACGAGCTTCAGGCCGGGGTGGGAGTGCTCGAGCCGCTGCTTGATGAAGGCGATCCACTCGTTCTGATTCGCGGCGCTGAGGGCGCCGGTGATGATGGCGAATTCCCCCTTGCCATGCAGAAGACGCGACGCTTCGTCGGTCAGTGCGTTGGCGATGCCCTCCGCGGTGGCCTGGTTGACGAAGAAGTCGCGGGCATCCGGCTCAGCGTCCGCGTCCCAGGTCACGACCGGAATGCCGCGCGCGCGAGCCTTGCGCAGCACGGTGGAGATACCGGCCCGGTTCTCGACTGCCACCGCAATCGCGTCCACCTTGCGCGTAATCCAGTTCTCGACCAGCTCGTTCTGCTTGGCGGCGTCGAGGCTGGTCGGTCCGTCCCAGAGCAGATCGACGCCCAGCTCGCGTGCCGCCTCCTCGGCGCCGGCGCGGCAGCTGACGAAATACGGATCGCCCTTGGCCTTCGGCATCACGGCGATGGTGATTCGCCGGAGCGCCGCGGGCGAGGCCGGTCCGTCCGACTGGCGCGCACCGTCGCGCACCGTCCGGATCAACCAGACGTTGGTCCCCGCCACGATCAACGCGGCCGCGAACATGGCGCCACAGAGCACCGCAACCTGACTGTTCTTCACCTCGACATCCTCTCTCTCCACGGTTCGGGCGGGCCCGGCCCGGCGGATGTGACGATCGGCCGCAATCGTGGCGATCAACAGCACGCCGGTCAACACGCCCGTCAGCTCCGCCGGCCACGCGGCCAGGTGCATACCGGTCTGCAGTGAGACGAGCGCAAAGAGTCCCAGCAGCGTCCCGGCCATCGTGCCGCGCCCGCCGAACACCGACGTGCCGCCCAGCACCACCGCGGTGATCGCGTCGAGCTCGTAGCCGGCGCCGGCATCCGAGCGGGCCTGCCCAAGGTGGGCCACATAGATCAGCGCCGACACGCTGGCCGTCAGCCCCGACAGGAAATAGACGAGCGCCACGCGCCTGACGACCGGAAGCGCCGCGTACCGCGCGCCTTCCGGGCTGAAACCGATCGCGTACAACGCCCGGCCGATCACCGACCGGTGCAGCAGGACGACGTAGGCCGCCACGATCAGGACGAACAGGGGCAGTTGCGCCGGAATCACGCCTCCCAGATACCCCTGACCGAGAAAGAGAAACGACGAGGGAAACCCGGTGTAGTTCACCGCGCCCCTCGTGATCCCTTCCGCCACGCCGCGAAACAGCGAGTAGGTCCCGAGCGTCACAATCAGCGCGGGTAGCTTCAGCCTCGCGATCAGCAACGCGTTCACTGCGCCGCCGACACAGCCGACCAGCACCGCGCACGCGGCCGCCAGCGGCAGCGGCAGATGCCACGTCTGATAGGCGCTGCCGAAGCTGACCGCCGCGAGCCCCATCATGGAACCGACGGACAGGTCGATCCCGCCGGCGACGATCACCGGCGTCAGCGCGACGGCGAGGAGGCCGAGCTCGACGCTGAACCGGGTGATCTCGAAGAAGTTCCCGAGCGTCAGAAAATTCGGCGCGACCGCCGAGAAGAAGACGATCTCGACGGCACACACCAGCAGCAGCACCCATTCGCCGTTCGGGAACCAGCGTCGAGCCGACGACAACACAGGAGGTCAGGAGATCAGGAGATATTTTTGAAAAGACAACACCTTCTGATCTCCTTTCCTTCTGTGAAGAACTACGCTCGCGCGCCGGTCTCGACGCCGGCGAGGCGCCGAAACGACGGACGGCGAATCCCGTCGGCGGCGATCGCGACCAGGATCACCGCCCCCTGAATCGCACGCTCCCAGTACGCGCTCACGCCGAGAAAGGTCAGCGCCGGGCCGATGGCCGCGAGCAGCACGACGCCAAGCACGGTGCCGAGCACGCTGCCGGTTCCGCCGGTGACCGACGCGCCGCCCACCACCACCGACGCGATCACCTTCATCTCGAGGCCGATCCCGCCGTTGGTCGGGATCTGGTTGAAGCGAGCCGCGTTCAACACCGCGGCGAGCCCGGTCAGGGCACCGAGGATCGCGAACACGGACGTTCGTATCGCCGACGGATCGAGCCCGGCCAGACGCGCGGCAAGGGGATTGGATCCGGTGGCGTAGACGGCGCGGCCGGCGGCGAGGTGGCGCAGTCCGAGGGCGAACGCCGCCGTGATCAGGCCGGCGGCAATGGTCGCCACGAGCGGGTACTGGCCCTGGGTCAGTCCGAGCCATTGAAAGGACGAGGGCAGGTCCTGCACCCAGGCGCCTTCGGTCGCCCAGCGCAGGCCGTCGCGCAGCGCCGTCATCGTCGCCAGCGTCACGACGATCGACGGGATGCCGAGATAGGCGACGAGCGCGCCGTTCAGCGAACCGAACGCCGTGCCCAACAGGCAGGCCGCGGCCCCCGCGATCCAGATCGGCACCCCTGTCTTGGCGAGGATCCCCGACGCCACGGCGCACACCGCGAACATGGACCCGACGGAGATGTCGATCTCGCCGGTGATGATGACCAGCGTCATACCGATCGCGACGAGCAGCACCGGAAGATTGGCCAGCAGCAGATCGCTCAGATTCTCCCAGGAGAAATAGCCGGGAGCCGCGACGGCGAGGACGAGCGTCAAGGCCGCGATCGCGGACGCGACCGACCATTCTCTGGCGTGCGAGGTGGCCCTGTCAGTCGACGCCATGGCCCTCTCGAGAGACGCTCGAAGAAGGGCCCGGCGCCGCGTCAGGAGACGCCGCCGAGAGCGCGAGCGACAGAATCCGGTGCTGCGTCGCCTCGGATCGGGACAACACCCCGCTCACCGTGCCGGCGTGCATCACCACCACACGATCGCTCATGCCCAGGATCTCGGGCAGCTCCGACGAGATCATGATGATCGCCAGCCCGCGTTCGGCGAGATCCTGGATCAGCGCGTGGATTTCCGCTTTCGCACCGACATCGACGCCCTGGGTCGGCTCGTCCAGGATCAGCACCTGCGGGCCAATCGACAACCAGCGCGCCAGCGCGACCTTCTGCTGATTCCCGCCCGAGAGCGCTCCCACCTCGGTCGACACCGACGGCGTCCTGATGCGCAGCCGCTCGACATAGCTTTCGGCCGACCGGCGTTCGGCGTTGCGGTCGATCAAGCCGTAGGACGAGACGGCGCCAAGGCTCGCCAGGCTGGCGTTGGACGCGACCGCCATCTCCAGCACGACGCCATGCCGCCGCCGGTCTTCCGGCACATAGCCGATGCCGTGCTGAATGGCCTGCAACGGCGATTCGATGTGAAGCGGGACGCCGCGAAGCAGGATCTCGCCGGCGTCTGCCGGCTCCAGCCCGAAGATCGTTTCGGCCAGTTCGGTCCTGCCCGATCCGACAAGGCCGGCGACGCCCAGCACCTCGCCGCCTCTCACGCTCAACGACACGTCATGAAGGCCCAGCGCGCGATTCGACAGCTGCCGCAGCTCCAGCGCGCACTCCCCCAGCGCGATCGAGCGCTTCGGAAAGACGTCCTTCAGCGGCCGTCCAACCATCGTCTGCATCAACGCCGACCGGTCGAGGTCGGCGGTCGGCTGCGTCGCGACCGCTTCACCGTCGCGCAGCACGGTAATCCGATCGCTGACCGCGAACACCTCCTCGAGGCGATGGGAGATGTAGACGATGCCGCCGCCCTGCGCGCGCAACAGGCCGATCACGCTGAACAGCCGCTCGATCTCGGCGTCCATCAGCGACGCGGTCGGCTCGTCCATGATCACGATCTTCGCGTGGGCGCCGATCGCCTTCGCGATCTCGACCATCTGCTGCTCGGGCATGCTCAGCGTCCCGGCGAGGCGGTCTGGATCGATGGCGGCGCCGGCTTCCTCGAGCAGGGCAAGCGCGCGCCGCCGGCGTCCGGTCCAATCGACGCGCTGCCAGACGCCTCCGGTCTCGAGCGAGAGGGCGATGTTTTCGGCGACGGACAGATGCGCGAACAACGACGGCTGCTGGTAGATGGCGACGATCCCCAGCGAGCGCGCCATCGCCGGGGTCATGCGCGGCACGACCTGTCCAGAGACCGTGAGGGCGCCCGCGTCGGCGTGCTCCGCGCCGGTCATGATCTTGATGAGCGTGGATTTGCCGGCGCCGTTCTCGCCGACGAGTGCATGCACCTCCCCGGCGTTCAGATCGAAGGAGACCTCGCGGAGCGCGCGGACGCCGTCGAACGACTTGGAGACAGACGACGCCGAGAGCAGGACAGGCACCGCGGCAGGATGATAGCGGTTTTTCGGGGAGCGCGAGCCCTCCGGGTGCGGGTGGTCCGTCCCGTCCGAAAGGCTCGCGATGCGGTCTCGCTCGAACACTACCAGGCGAATCGGAGTCCAAACTGCGTGGCGCGCCCATCGTCGGCCGTGGTGATGACGCCGGCGGTGGCGTTCGAAATATTGCCGTCCGGCGTGCCGAAGTTGTCGTGGTTGAGGAGGTTGAACACCTCGGCCCTGAACTCGACGCGGGCGCGGCTGATCGGGAACCGTTTGCTCAACGAGAGATTGACCAGTTGGGTGCCGGGGCCGCGAACCGTGTTGCGGCCTGCGTTGCCCTGCGTGCCGAGCGCCGGCACGGCGTAAGCAGTCGGATCGAACCAGTGATCGACCGTCGGGTTGTCAAGCTGTCCAAGGTTCCCGGCCGTCACGAGATTCACACGCTGCGGCACGAACGATCCACACTGGCAGACGTTGGTCGAGGTGATGGTGAAGGGGAATCCCGAAGCGAGCCGGATGATGCTCTGGACCTGCCAGCCCCCGAACACGTAGGCGGCCGCGCCGCCGCTCGACAGCCATCGCTTGCCCGGCCCGAACGGCAATTCATAGCCGAAACTCGCGGAGACCCGGTGACGCTGATCGTAGCGCGCGTACCCCTGGTCGGCATTCAGATTCGTCGCGAACGCCGTGTCGTTCGCTTCGATTTCGCCGGATCCGTTGTCGGTGCTCTTCGACAGTTGATAGCTGCCGAGGAAGAACAGCCCGTCCGAGTAGCGCTTGTCGACGCGGAAGGTCAGGCCGTTGAACTCGGCCCACCCGGCATCGGACGAGTAGAGAATCGCCGACTGGAACGCAGGGTACGGCACGCGCGTCACGATCGGCGTGGTGCCGGGCGTCGCCTGGTTGATGTTGTAGCGCTTGTGCTCGTTGTAGCTGTGGCTGCCGGTGTACGCCACCTCGAACAGATAACTCTTGGCGAAGGTGTGCTGCACGTTGCCGTTCCACTGGAACGTGTAGGCGGTGCGATTGTCGGGATTCATCGAGAACGGCGCCGGGAACACCGGGATGTTGTTCAGGTCCGGAAACAGCGTGTCGGCGTTCAAGCTCAGGTCGGTCTTGACCGGCTGCAGCGAATACTGGCCGTAGAACGGCGGCACGAGTCGCGAGAACTGCAGCTCGTTCAGGTTCAGGTTGTCGTAGTAGACGCCGAAGCCGCTGCGGACCACCGTCGCGTCGTTGGCGCTGTAGACCACGCCGACGCGCGGACCGAAGTTGTTGAGATCCTTCTTCAGGATGCCCGAAGGAAAGAAGTTGTCCTGGTTGATGATCAACGGGACCAGGCTCGCCGGCAGGTTGGTGGGCACCACGTGGAACCCAATCTTGCCGCTGACCGGATCGAACGAGCCTTCCTGGTTGTTCTTCTCGTGCCACGGCCCGAGGTACTCCCAGCGCAGCCCCATCTGCAGCGTCAGGCGCGGCGAGACCTGCCAGTTGTCGTCGATGAACGGCGCGAAGGTCGGCGAGCTGTAGTTCGAGCGTGAGCTGCCGAACGCGCCGGTGCAGGTCGAGCAGTATCCCAGCAGGAAGTCCGCGACCGGGCTCCCCGTAAACTGTCCGTTGAAGGTGAAGCCGCCGCGCGGCGGCACCTCGGTCAGCTGGTCGTACTTGCGGAACTGCGCCTGGATCCCGAAGCGCACGTTGTGATGCCCCTTCACCCAGCTGGTGGCGTTGGACACACTGAGGATGTTCTCGGTCGCGCCCTGAGTGATGCCGCCTTCGCCATTGCCGGTGGTGCCGGTCATCGTGAATCCAGGCCGCCCGTAGTCGATCGGATCGGTCCCGCCCGCCAGGTTGCGCAGGCCGATGTCGCCGACCCAGTTGCGGTCGTTCAGGCTGATCGGCGAGTTCAGGTGGTAGGCGTAGTTGTAGCCAACTCTGATTTCGTTGACGAAACTCGGCGAGAGCACCCAGGTGTCGCCGGCGGCGAAATTGCGTCCGTCCTGCGGCAGGTTGGTGTAGCTGAACACGCTCGGATTCAGCTGCGAGCCCTTGTAGTACATGAAGCGCTGAAAGAGGTTGTGGTTGGGCAGCACCTGGTCGGCACGAATCGTTGCCGTGTCGGCATCGTCGCTGAAGTCGTTGACCGCCCGATAGTTGTTCGCACCGGTGATATTCGGGGCGGGGATGGTCGGCGCCAGCGTCGATGCAAACTTCGAGAAACGGCTTGTGGGAATGACGTTCCCGGGGAACGGCAGGCCGGTCAGCGGATCGGTGATCGCCGCGAGCCCGGAGAAGTTGCCGGCCAGCTGCTGTGGGTTCGGCACAATCGCAAACAGCGTCTTTCCCGCCGTCGCTCTCAGCGCCTCATAGCCGCCGAAGATGAAGAACCGATCGTGCATCAGCGGCCCGCCGCCGGTGGCGCCGGCCTGCGTGCGGTCGCCCGGTTTCTGACCGAAGAA
>Ga0070665_100004077_pt1 | contig 15362 bp, 10 predicted proteins | sample KBSS13metaG_FD_65862 | JGI IMG/M metagenome (GOLD analysis project Ga0070665, IMG submission 65862) | Switchgrass rhizosphere microbial communities from Kellogg Biological Station, Michigan, USA - KBS S1-3 metaG | ecosystem: Host-associated > Plants > Roots > Rhizosphere > Soil ... | reverse complement strand
GACCTGCGCACCCGGCTGGCCGGGTGGACGCCGGACGGCCGGATCGTCGCGACGTCCGCGACCGGCCAGCACACCTTCGCCAACACCTGGGCGTACGCCGTCCCGGCGCTCGGTGGGCGCCCGCACCGGCTGGACTACGGACCCGTGTCGGCGGTGTCGTACCGCGGCGCCGGCGTCCTGATCGGACGCACGATGGCCCGGGACATGGCCTGGTGGAAGCGCTACCGCGGCGGCACGGCCGGGAAGATCTGGTGGGACCCGGAGGGCACCGGCGACTTCACCCGGATCCTCACCGAGCTCGACGGGCAGTTGGACGCCCCGATGCTCGTCGGTGACCGCATCGTGTTCCTGTCCGACCACGAGGACCACGCCAACCTCTACTCGGTCGACCACACCGGCGCGGACCTGCGCCGACACACCGACCACGCGGAGTTCTACGCCCGCCACGCGAGCACGGACGGCGAGCGGGTCGTCTACGAGTCGGCGGGCGAGCTGTACCTGCTGGAGTCCCTGGACGACGCAGCGGCCGAACCGCGGCGTCTCGACGTCCGGCTCGGCGGGCCCCGCACCGGCCGCGAGCCCCACCGGATTCCGGCCGCCCGCTGGCTCGGCGGCGCGGCACCGGACCGGACCGGGCGGTCCAGCGTCGTGACCGTGCGGGGGACCGTGCACCGGCTGACCCACCGCGACGGGCCCGCCCGGACGTTGCTCGCCGAGCAGGGCGTGCGCGCGCGGATGGCCCAGCCGCTGGGCGAGGACCGCGCGATCTGGGTGGACGACCACACCGGCGAGGACGCCGTCGCGATCTCCGCGCTGGACCCGCACGCCGAGGGCGCCGCGGAGCTCGTCCGCTACGCGGACGGGCAGGTCGGGCGGGTGCTGGAGCTCGCGGCCGCGCCGGACGGCACGCTCGCCGCCCTCGCCACGCACGACAACCGCCTGCTCCTGCTGGACACCGCCACGGGCGCGGTCCGAGAGCCCGCGCGCGGGGCGGCCGGGGAGATCGCCGGGCTGGCGTTCTCGCCGGACTCGCGCTGGCTGGCCTACGAGGACCCGGTCGAGCCCGGTCTCTCGCGCATCATGCTCGTGGACCTGACCGACGACACGCTCGTCGCCGTGACCGAGCCCCGGTTCGTCGACACGGACCCGGTGTTCACCACGGACGGCAGATACCTGGCCTTCCTCTCCCGCCGCAGCTTCGACCCGATCTACGACGAGCACTCCTTCGACCTCACGTTCCCGGCCTCGTGGCGTCCGTTCCTGGTCCCACTGGCCGCGCGCACGCCGTCGCCGTTCGGGGCCGGGCCGGACGGGCGTCCGACGTCGGGGGCGGACGAGGAGCCGGAGGACCCGCCCGCGATCGACGGCGCCGCGGAATCCGGCGAGGACGGGGAGAAGCCCGCCGAGAAGAAGAAGGACGGCCCGCCCGAGACGGTGGTCGACGTCGAGGGATTGGTCGACCGCGTCGTCGCCATCCCGGTGGCGGAGGGTCGCTACCGCAGGCTCGACGCGGCGAAGGACTGCCTGCTGTGGCTGTCCGTACCGGTCACCGGCGTGCTGGGCGACGGCCGCGCGGCGGGCGACGACCCCAAGCCGGTCCTGGAGCGCTTCGACCTCAAGAAGCGCAAGGTGGACGTGATCGCCGATCCCGCCCACGGCTACGCGGTCAGCGGGGACGGGACCCGGCTCGTGGTGCGCGAGTCCCGCACCCTGCGGGTCCTGCGCAGCGACCGCTCCGGGTCCTCCGCCCCGTCCGACGGCGACGGGGACGAGTTCGAGATCGACACCCGCCGCATCGCCGTCACGATCGACCCGGCCGCGGAGTGGCGCCAGATGTTCGACGAGGCCGGGCGCCTCATGCGGGACCACTACTGGATCGAGGACATGGCCGGTGTCGACTGGGCGGCCGAGCTGGAGCGGTACCGGCCGCTGGTCGACGCCGTGGGCAGCACGGACGACCTCGTCGACCTGCTCTACGAGCTGCAGGGCGAGCTGGGCTCGTCGCACGCCTACGTGGTGGGACGCGGGTCCGGCGGGGACTTCGGCGGGCGTCCCGGGTTCCTCGGCGCGGACCTGGAGCCCGTCGAGGCGGAGCCTGCGGAGTCGACCGTCGGCACGGTCGGCGAGTGGCGGATCGCGCGGGTGCTGCCGCCGGAGACCTCGGCGCCGGACGCCCGCAGCCCGCTGACCGAGCCCGGTGTGGACGTCCGGGCCGGGGACGTGCTGCTGGAGGTCGCCGGGAGCCGGGTGGACCCGGACCTCGGCCCGGCGCCGCTGCTGCTCGGCCGGGCGGAGACCCTGACCGAGCTGACGGTGCGCAAGCCGGGCGGTGAGCTCCGACGCGTGGTGGTCCGGCCGCTCGGGGGCGAGCAGAACCTGCGCTACCACGACTGGGTCGCCGGGCGGCGCGCGGTCGTCGCGGACCGCTCCGAGGGGCGCCTCGGCTACCTGCACGTGCCGGACATGGTCGCGAGCGGCTGGGCGCAGCTGCACCGCGACTTCGCGCGCGAGGCGCGGCGCGAGGGACTGGTGCTCGACGTCCGGGACAACTCCGGCGGCCACACCTCCCAGCTGGTCATCGAGAAGCTGGCGCGCAAGGTGATCGGCTGGGACGTCGTGCGGCACGCCGCCCCCGCCACCTATCCCGAGGGCGCGCCGCGCGGGCCGATCGTGCTGGTCGTGGACGAGCACGCGGGCTCCGACGGCGACATCGTCACCGCCGCGTTCAAGCGGATGGGGCTCGGCCCGGTCGTGGGCGTGCGGACCTGGGGCGGCGTGATCGGCATCGACAGCCGGTACTCGCTGGTCGACGGCACGCGGGTCACACAGCCGCGCTACTCCTTCTGGTTCGACGACGTGCACTGGTCCGTCGAGAACCACGGCGTGGACCCGGACGTCGAGGTCGTCACGACGCCGCAGGACTGGGTGGCGGGCCGCGACCCCCAGCTGGAGACCGCGGTGGCCCTCGCCCTCGAGGCCCTGGAGCGGACCCCGGCGGTCACCCCACCGGACCCCGGAACCCGCCCCAGCCGAGCCAAACGCCCCCTCCCACCCCGCTGACCCCCTCATGAGCGAACGGCACTTTCGCTCACTAGGTTTGAGCGAGAGTGCCGTTCGCTCAGGCGGGGGTGGGGGTGGGAGCCAGGCGGGCGGGCCTGGTGAGGGCCACGCCCACGAAGGCCGCCAGGCTCAGGACCGGCGCGATGAACGTCGGCCAGCCGTCGAAGCCGGGCCCGAACACGTCGTTGGGGATGTACAGCAGCGTGTTGTCGACCCCGTAGATCGTCGGGGTCAGCACGAAGAGCGCCAGCCGCACCACCAGCCCGACCGTGATCGCCGCGGTGGCCGCGGCCGTCGTGATCCGGGCCTGCCACCAGTGCCCCAGCACGAACGGCACGACGAGCCCGGCGAGCATCAGGTCGAACGCCAGGGTGAGCAGGATGCCGGTCTGCGGGACCCGCAGCGCGAACAGGATCGCGATGCCCACCACGAACGGCATCGTGAGCCGGACCTGGCGGAGCAGCGGGTCCTTGCCGGTCTTCTCGTCGTGCTGCTGCTCGCGGCCCGCGATGTTCCGGACGGCGACGGCGGCGGTGCCGAGGATGACCCCGTTGGCCGTCGAGCAGGAGGCGGCGACGATCGCGGACAGCACCATGATCGTCAGCCCGGCGGGCGCGTACTGCTCCAGCAGGACGAACAGCACCGGCCCGTCGACCGGGGCGTCGCCGAAGATCGCGCCCGACGAGAGGGCGACCAGGGCGTACGGGATCCCGACGATCGCGGTGCCCGCCGCGCCGACGAAGCACGCCCGGCGCGCGATCTCCGGGGTCTTCGCGGAGAAGATGCGCTGCATGAAGTCGATCGCGACGATGTCGCCGATGCCCAGCGCGATCAGCGTCGCCCAGTTCACGACGGCGCCCTGCGCGGGATCGCCGAGCTGGCCGAGGTCGAAGGGCCCCATGCCCTCCGGCACGGTGATGCCGTAGGTGACCGCGACCCAGACCAACAGGGCCGCCGACCCGATCACGGTGATGATGACCTGGATGAACGCGGTGTAGGCGTCGGAGAACATGCCGCCGGTGATCGTGTAGGCGAGCACGACGCCCACGATGATCAGCACACCCGCGGTGTAGCTGGTGCCGAGGAACCGCTCGAACAGGAACCCGCCCGCGACGAGGTTGCCCGCGAGCAGGATGCAGAAGCTGAAGATCATCAGGATCGACGAGGCGATCTCGACTCCCCGGCCGTACTTGATCTTGTAGAAGTCCGGCAGGCTGAGCAGGCCCATCGCGTTCATCTTCTTGGCGAAGAAGATGCCGGTCAGCAGGAGGCACAGGCCCAGCCCGAGCGGCAGCGACGCGCCCGCCCAGAAGCCGAAGCCCGCCGAGAGGTCCGTGTTGCCGAGCGTGGCGTTGGAGTCGACGGCCTGGCCCATCAGGCCCGCCGCGACCAGCGGCAGGCCCAGCGCGCGGCCCGCGACCAGGAAGTTGGTCGAGTCCCCGTCGACCTTGCGTGCGACGGCGAGCCCCACCGCGAGCACCAGGACGACGCCCAGCGCGACCCCGAGGATGATCATGTGTCAGCCCTTCTTCGGAAGGTGCCCGGAGCGCACGAGGCAGCCGAGCGTGTCGCAGATGACGCGGGTGGCGATCAGCGCGGTGATCTCCGCGTTGTCGTAGGGCGGGGCGCACTCGACGATCTCGATCCCGGCGAGCGGGCGGGCGTCGGCGATGATCTGGATGAACTTGAGGACCTCGCGGGGGAGGAACCCGCCCGGCTCCGGCCAGCCGGTCCCGGGGACGAACGCCGCGTCGAGGCAGTCGACGTCGAAGGACAGCCAGACGGCGTCGGCACCGTCCCAGGCGACGTCGAGCGCCCGCTGCGCCGCCTCCTCGATCCCCATCTCGACGCAGTCTGTGACCGTCATGATCGTGGTGCCCCGCTCGCGACCGACCTTCACGCCCGGTCGCGGCGCCTGCCACCCGCCGATCCCGATCTGCACCAGGTTCTTCGCGGGCACGTTCGGGATGTCCGTGGCGTGGAACCACGGGGTGGTGTGCATCCGCTCGTCGAGGTCCGTCTCCTGGGTGTCGACGTGCCGGTCGAAGTGGATGATCCCCAGGTTCCCGCCGTTCAGGTGGGGTGCGACGCCGCGGACGGTCGGGTAGCCGATCGAGTGGTCACCGCCGAGCACGACCGGGAACGCGCCCGATTCGTACACGTGCGAGACCGCCTTGGTGATCTGGTCGAAGCACTTCTCGATGTTGCCCGGGATCGTGAAGACGTCCCCGAGGTCGGCGATCGTGATGGACTCGCGCAGGTCCACCCCGAGCTCGAAGGAGTAGGGGCCGTAGAGCGCGGAGATCTTCCGGATGCCCTGCGGGCCGAAGCGGGTGCCGGAGCGGTAGGTGGTGCCGCCGTCGAACGGAACGCCGAGGACGGCGACGTCGTACTCCCCGCAGCGCCGGACGTCCTCGACGTACGGGGCCTTGAGGAACGTGTTGATGCCTGCGAAGTGCGGCAGCTCGCCGCGCGAGAACGTGGGGATCGAGCGGTCCACGATGGAGTCCGCGCCCGGCAGGCCCAGCTCCAGGCCGCGGGCGATCTCCTGCTCGTACTTCGTGGTCGGCAGCGCGGCCTCGGCGGCGACCGCGTAGGCGGCCTCCGGCCCGTAGTTCGCGTGCAGCTGCTTGGCCAGCGTCTCGGCCTCGACGGGGTCGATCGGCGTGCCGTCGGGGGTGTGGTCCGGGCGGTTCGGGTTGTAGTGCACGTGCGGTCCCTCACGGTCGGGGCACCGGCGGGAGAGCAGCCGGTACCGCCAGCTGTCTCCCGGGCTTTTGTCCCGCCGTGGGGCGGCTGTGTCCGACCGACGTGCGATCGGACACCCGTGCACCGCCTGCGTCTCTCGGACCAGGCCCCCGCGAGCGGGGCGGAACCCTAGACGCGCCTCACCGGAGGTGAGTCGGGAACGAGTGAACGACCCGGATGTTGCCGCCGTGTCACTGCACGGTGAAACAGTGTCACGCGATGGCGCGCACACCCCTGATCTCCGAGCAGATCGTCCACCCCGCGCTGCCCGCGGACCTCGGTCGAACGCACGATGTTCGTGGCCCTGCGGGAGTTCCTGGTAAGGCCTCCGCGGATGCTGCGGCTGGTCGTCGGCGCTGGTCCAGCCGGCATGGGCTGCGTCTCCCGGCCGCGGGGGGTGGCGGCGGGGCTGGACGCCGGGCTCGCGGCGGCGGACGCGGTCGCGAATGCACCGGAGGCCGAGCTCCCGTCCTCCGCAGGCTCGCCCGAGCCCTGCTCACCCCGCCCCCAGTTTGATCATCACATCCTGACGCAGGAATGAGCGGACGCAATCCTGCGTCGAGGTGTGGTGATCACCGGTCGGGCTGATCAGCACACCCATGCGCAGGTTGGGCGGGGCGAGATCCTGCGTCAGGACGTGGTGATCACCGACGGGGCCGATCAGCACACCCTCACGCAGGTTGGGCGAGGCGCGGTCCTGTGTCAGGGGCGTTGTCATCGACCCGGGGGCGGCGGGGTCGGAGGGGCCGCGCGTATCGTCGTGGGCAGTGCCCCTGCGGGCCCCTCGGCCCGGGCAGGGGTCTGTCCGCATGCGCCGGAGGCGGGGCGTGCGGAGCCGATCCACGCGTACCGCTTCGAGGAGTCCCGTGCCCGCCGCACTGTCCGGTCTGCTCACCGCCGCCCTGTCCGACGCGGGCCTCCGCGCCGCGCTCGAGGCCTCCGCCGCCGTCGATCCCCGGACCGCCGACACGCCCGCCGTCCAGGTCGAGGGCCCTGCCGCGCTGCGCCCGTTCGTCGCGGCCGGGCTCGCCGCGCAGGGCACGGTGCTCGCGGTCACCGCCACGGACCGGGAGGCGGAGGAGCTGGCCGTCGCGGCCCGCGAGCTGATCCCCGGCGAGGTCGCGGTCCTGCCCAGCTGGGAGACGCTGCCGCACGAGCGGCTGTCCCCGCGCCCGGACACCGTCGGGCGCAGGCTGACCCTGTTCCGCGCGCTGAGCGGGGAGAACCCGCCGCGGATCCTCGCCGCTGCCGCCCGCAGCCTGATCCAGCCGATCGCGCCCGGGCTGGGCACGCTGGACCCGATCGTGCTGCGCGAGGGCACCGAGTACGAGTTCGAGGCGTTGCTGGAGCGGCTCGTCGAGCTGGCCTACACCCGCGTCGAGATGGTCACCGCGCGCGGCGAGTTCGCCGTCCGCGGCGGCATCCTCGACCTCTTCGTGCCCACCGCCGACCATCCCGTCCGCATCGAGTTCTGGGGCGACGAGGTCTCCGAGCTGCGCGCGTTCGCCGTCGCCGACCAGCGGTCGATGGACGAGCCGGTGGTGACCGAGGTCGTCGCGCCCGCCTGCCGCGAGCTGCTGCTGACCGCGCCGGTCCGCGAGCGGGCGGAGCGCCTGGCGCGGGAGCACGAGAACAACCCGCAGCTGCGCGAGGTGCTCGAGCAGCTCGCCCAGGGCATCCCGACCGAGGGCATGGAGTCGCTGATCCCGGCGCTGGTGGGCGGGGAGCTGCAGCTGCTCACCGACCTGCTGCCCGCGGGCGCCCGGGTGCTGCTGGCGGACCCGGAGCGCATCCGCACCCGCGGGCGGGACCTCGTCCGGACCGGGCAGGAGTTCCTGGAGGCCTCCTGGCTGGCCGCGGGGACCGGTGGGGCCGCGCCGATCGACGTCGGCGCCTCGGCCTACCGGGACCTCGGCGAGGTCCTGCGGCACGCGACGACGACCGGGCGGGCCGTGGTCTCGCTCTCGCCCCTGCTGTCCGGGTCGGACGAGGCGATCGTCCCCGGGATGCACGAGATCGAGTCCTACCGCGGGGACACCGACCGCGCGCTCGTCGACCTCCGTGCGCACACCGCGGCGGGCGGGTCGGCCGTGCTCGTGGTCGCCGGGCAGGGCACGGCACAGCGGTCGCTGGAACAGCTCGGCGAGGCCGAGGTGCCCGCCACGCTGCTCGAGGAGATCACCGAGGCCCCGGAGAAGGGCCTGGTCACCGTCACGTGCGGGCGGATCGCCGACGGTTTCACCGCGCCGGACGTCGGGCTGGTCCTGCTGTCCGAGGCGGACCTGACGGGCACCCGCGCGGGCCTGGACACGGCCACCCGGAAGCTGCCCGCCCGTCGTCGGAACGCGGTGGACCTGGCGGCGCTGCAGCCCGGGGACTTCGTGGTGCACGCCCAGCACGGCATCGGGAAGTTCGTCGAGATGAAGGAGCGCACCGTCCAGGGGGCGACCCGCGAGTACCTGGTGCTGGAGTACGCGTCCTCGAAGCGGGGACAGCCCGCGGACCGGCTCTTCGTCCCGACGGACGCGCTGGACGAGATCTCGCGGTACGTCGGCGGCGAGCAGCCCACCCTGAACAAGCTGGGCGGCTCGGACTGGGCCAAGACGAAGGGCCGCGCGCGCAAGGCCGTCCGGGACATCGCCGCGGGGCTGGTGCAGCTCTACGCCGCGCGGCAGTCGTCGCCCGGGTACGCCTTCGCCCCGGACACGCCCTGGCAGCGTGAGCTCGAGGACGCCTTCCCCTACACCGAGACCCCGGACCAGCTCTCCGCGATCGACGAGGTCAAGCGGGACATGGAGCGCCCGGTGCCGATGGACCGGGTGATCACCGGGGACGTCGGGTTCGGCAAGACCGAGATCGCCGTGCGGGCCGCGTTCAAGGCGGTCCAGGACGGTAAGCAGGTCGCCGTGCTGGTCCCGACGACCCTGCTCGCGACCCAGCACCTCTCGACCTTCGCCGACCGGATGCGCGCCTTCCCGGTCACCGTGAAGGGGCTCTCCCGGTTCACCGACGCCGCCGAGGCCAAGACGACGATCGAGGGGCTGGCCGACGGGACGGTCGACGTCGTCGTCGGGACGCACCGGCTGCTGCAGACCGGGGTCCGGTGGAAGGACCTCGGGCTGGTCATCGTCGACGAGGAGCAGCGCTTCGGCGTGGAGCACAAGGAGCACATCACGGCGCTGCGCGCGCACGTCGACGTGCTCACGCTCTCGGCCACGCCGATCCCGCGCACCCTCGAGATGAGCCTCGCGGGCATCCGCGAGATGTCCACGATCACCACCCCGCCCGAGGACCGGCACCCCACGCTGACCTACGTCGGCGCCTACGACGCCAAGCAGGTCGGCGCCGCGATCCGCCGCGAGCTGCTGCGCGACGGCCAGGTCTTCTACGTGCACAACCGGGTCACCTCGATCGACCGGGCGGCCAAGACCATCCAGGACCTCGTCCCGGAGGCCCGGATCGGCGTGGCGCACGGGCAGATGCACGAGGACCTGCTCGAGCAGACCGTGAACGCGTTCTGGCACAAGGAGTACGACGTCCTGGTCTGTACCACGATCGTCGAGAACGGCCTGGACATCTCGAACGCGAACACGCTGATCGTGGAGCGGTCGGACACGTTGGGCCTCTCGCAGCTCCACCAGCTCCGCGGGCGCGTCGGCCGGGGGCGGGAGCGCGGGTACGCGTACTTCCTGTTCCCGCCGGAGCACCCGCTCACCGAGACCGCGCACGACCGGCTCGCCACGATCGCGCAGCACTCCGAGCTGGGCTCCGGCGCGGCCGTCGCGATGAAGGACCTGGAGATCCGCGGCGCGGGCAACATCCTGGGCGCCGAGCAGAGCGGGCACATCGCAGGCGTCGGGTTCGACCTGTACATCCGGCTCGTCGGAGAGGCCGTCGCGACGTTCCGCAGGCACGCCGGGGCCGAGGAGGGCGCGGAGGTCGAACCGCTCGCCGAGGTGCGGGTGGATCTGCCGATCGACGCCCACGTCCCCCACGACTACGTCGACGGGGAGCGGCTGCGGCTGGAGGTCTACCGCAAGATCGCCGAGGCGGCGGACCCGGCGGGGCTGGACGCGGTGGTCGAGGAGCTGAAGGACCGCTACGGCGAGCCGCCGCAGCCGGTGCTCAACCTGCTCGCGGTCGCGCGGTTCCGGCAGCTGTGTCGCAGGCTCGGGCTCGCCGAGGTCGCGGTGGCGGGCACGACGATCCGGGTCGGCCCGGTCGACCTGCCGGACTCGAAGCAGATGCGGTTCAAGCGGATGCACCCCAAGGGCCAGTACAAGCCCGCGGCCAGGCTGGTCACGGTGCCGAAACCCGCCGCGGGCAACCGCATAGGCGGCGCCCCGCTCCGGGACCTGGAGCTCCTCGACTGGCTCACGGCGCTGGTCAAGGACCTGGCCACCCCCGTCCCGGTGGCATCGGGGTCCAACTCTGAGCTGCGGTAAGTAACGGGGTCGTCGCACCCGGCGAACCTGGTCCCGACATGGCGACAGGGGCTTTCCTGGACCGTCTCGGTCTGCGCTTCGCGGCGGGGGCGCGGGCGCTCGTCGGCGTGCTCATGGCCCTGGCGGCGCCCTTCGCCGACCCGCCCGCCGGGATGGCCTGCGTCGCCCCCGTCGCCGTGGTGCTGGCGGTGTGGAGCGCCTGCTACCTCCGGCTGATGCGCACCCGGCCCGCGACCTGGGTGTGGGTCGTGGACATGGCGTTCCTGTGCGGGCTGTGTCTGTTCCAGTTCGTGCTCGTCGACCCGGTGCTGCTGGAGCGCTCGCTGGGGTGGGTCTCGCCGGTCGCGTCGTTCGCGGTCGTGGCGTTGCAGTGGCACGTGCGGGTGCTGCCCGGAGCCGTCGCGACCGTGCTGGTCTGTGTGTCGTTCGTGATCGGGGCGGCGGCGTCGCCCGAGGTCACCGTCGGGCAGGCGTTGGCGGTCGGGGGCATCTGGACGGCCGTCGAGGCCGCGCTCTCGCGGCTGCTGTGGCGGCTGGTCCGGCGGGGCGGGGCGGTCGCCGACGAGCGCATGGCCCGCCGCTTCGAGGCCGACCGCGCGGCGATGCTGGCCCGGGCCCGCCGCGGTGAGCAGCGTGCCCACTGGGCCACCGTGCACGACACCGCCGCCAGCACGCTGCTCATGGTCGGGCTCGGGGCCGTGCGTGGGGACGAGCCGTGGCTGCCCGCGCAGCTGGAGCGGGACGTCGCCGCCCTGCACGGCATCCCGACGCCGGCGGCAGGGGTCCGCGAGACCGTCCGGCGGGTGGTCGACGGCGCCCGGATCGCCGTCGACGTGCGCGGCGACGGCGACGGCGACCTCACGCTGCCGGGCCCCGCTGCGGGCGCGCTCGGTGGAGCGCTCACCGAGAGCCTGGAGAACGTCGTCCGGCACGCGGGCACGGACCGTGCGGAGGTCGTCCTCGAGGTCGACGCCGCGGCCGTGCGGGTCACCGTCCGCGACCGCGGCCGCGGCTTCGACCCGGCCGCGGTGCCGCCCGACCGGTTCGGCCTGGCCCGCTCGGTCCGCGAGCGGATGGCGCAGGTCGACGGGTGCGCCGTCGTCGAGTCCATGCCCGGGCGGGGCACCGAGGTGCGGCTGGAGTGGCCGCGATGACCCCGGTCGAGCGCGAGCTGTCCGCGCGGCTGCACCGCGGTCTGCGGGTCGCGCGCACCGTGATCGTGGTGGCGATCCTGCTGGGGCTCGACCTGCCGAACCTCGTCGCGGGCAGCGCGGCGTACACCCCCGGCTGGGTCGGCTATGCGGGCTGGGCCGTGCTCGTCGTCGTCGCGGTGGCGGACGCCGTCCTCGTGGCCCGGCAGCGGTTCTGGGGCGCGGTCCGGTGGGTCGCCGCCGCGGTCGTCCTCGGCGTCGCCGTCGTGATGTCCGCGGCAGTGGTGCCCGGCGAGCTCGGCGGTCCCGCGCACATCACCCTCGGCGTGATCGGCTGGTTCGGGGTGCTGCTGTTCTCCCGGCTCGGCGAGCTCGTCGGGTTCCTGGTGCTGCACCTGGGGCTCATGGTGGGGTTCCTGGTCGCGGCGGGCCGCACGGACCAGGTCACGCTGGTGGCGTTCGGGATCCTCGCGGTGGGGGTCACCTCCTTCCAGCTGGCCGTCGGCATCGCCGGGTCCGCGCTCACGGCCGTCGCCCGGCAGGCGGCGACGGCGGCGGCGCAGGAGGCCGAGTCGCGGACCGCCGAGGAGCTCGCCGCCGTCGTGCACGCGGACCGGGAGAGCCGCTACTCGCAGGTGCGGGCGGTGGCGTTGCCGCTGCTGGAACGGATCGCCGGGGGTTCGGCGGCACCCGCGGACCCGCAGGTGCAGCGCGCCGCGGCCGCTGCGGCGGCCCGGTTGCGGCGGATGTTCGCCGAGGAGGGCGACGACCGCGACCCGCTGAGGGCGGAGCTCGCGGCGCTGATCGACATCGCCGAACGGCGCGGCGTCGGTGTGCAGTACGCGCAGCGCGGAGAGCCTCCGGTACCGCCGCCGGAGGCCGCGCAGGACCTCCTGGCTGCGGCGGGCACGGCGCTGCACGCGGCCCGGGCCGCGGCCCGGGTGACGCTCGCGGGGGTGGACGGCGCCGTCGTCGTCGGCGTGGTGACGGACGGGACCCCGGGGCCGGTCGCCCCCGCGGGCCCGGAGGTGCGCACGGCGACCGTCGTGGGGGACGGACAGACATGGGTGGAGGCGAGATGGGCACCCCAGCGGTGAGGATCGGGGTCGTGATCGTCGACGACCATCCGGCGGTGGTCGACGGCGTGCGCGCCTGGTGCGCGCGGGCCGGGATCGACGTGGTGGCGGCAGGCGCGGAGGCGGCGGTGGCCCATCGGGGGCCGGGGGCCGGGGCGGACGCCGTGGTGTTCGACCTCCAGCTCGGCGCGGGGCCTGCGTGGGACGACCTGACGCGGCTGGCGGACGAGGGCAGGCGGGTCGTCGTCTACTCGCAGCACGCGGACAGCGAGACGGCGCTGCGCTGCGTGGAGCTTGGCGCGGCCACGTACCTCACGAAGGCGGAAGGCCATGAGCACCTGATCCCGGCCATCCGCGCGGCCGTCGAGGACCGGCCGTACACCCCGCCCGTGCTCGGCGGCGCGATGGCCGCGGACCCGCGGCCGGACCGCCCCGCGCTGTCCGAGCGGGAGCGCGAGGTACTGCTGGCCTGGTTCTCCAGCGACTCGAAACAGCTGGTGGCGCAGCGGTTCCACCTCTCGGTGAAGACCGTGGACACCTACATCGCGCGGGTCCGGATCAAGTACGCGGACGCGGGGCGGCCCGCAGGCACCAAGGCCGCGCTGGTCGCACGGGCGTTGCAGGACGGGCTCATCGACCTGGCCGGGCTGTGAGCACGCAGAACTCCCCGCCCGTCGGGTCGGTGAGGACGACCCAGGACGAGTCCCGCTGCCCGAGGTCCAGCCGGTGCGCGCCGAGCTCCAGCAGGGCCGCGACGGTCCGCTCCTGGTCCTCGGGGACGAGGTCGAGGTGCAGCCGGTCCTTGGTGCTCTTGGCTGCTCCGGGCAGGAACTCCAGATGCGGCAGACCCGCGGGCGCGGCAAGACCGACGAACCCCTCCTCCGCAGAGGCCGCCGGCCAGTCCAGGGCGGCGGACCAGAACCCGGAGGCGCCGCCCGGGTCGTCACTCGCGACGACGATCGCGGCGATCCGTCCCGTGTCTCGATAGACCTCCCGCGGCTCCAGCACGCAGAACTCGTTGCCCTCCGGGTCGGCGAGCACGATCCACGGCACCCCGTCCTGCCCGACGTCCGCGGGGCGCCCGCCCAGCTCCACGGCCCGTTCGACCAGGGCGAGCTGCTCGGCGGAGGTGGCGCTCGCGAGGTCGAGGTGCACCCGGTTCTGCCCCGTCTTGGGCTCCGGGACGGGCACGAAGACCAGGTCGAACTCGTACGGCGCGGTGGGGGAGCGCACGCACACCTCGCCCGGTTCCTCCGTGGCGATCGGCCACTCCAGAAGGCCGGACCAGAAGCGGGCGAGGGCGGGGATCGGCACTGTCGACGACGATGTTCGCCAGGCGGTTCGGCACCTGCCGAGACTAGAGCGCGTCCGGTCCGCGGGACACGCTCTGCCGGGCCCGGCACCTGCGGGGCGGTGGTCCGCAGGCACCGGGCCCGTCCGACGGTAGGACAGCTCCGCCGGACAGACGGTCCGGCGATCACCCGACATCGGTTAACGGGGGTCGGCCGCCGCGCGTGAGACCGGTGTCCGCGCCCGACCGAGGCGCGCTTGCGCCCCCCGGAGGCCACCGATGACCGTCACGCCGCCCCAGCAGCCCCACGGCTACCCCCAGAACCCGTACTCGCAGAACCCGTACCCGCAGGCGGGGTCCTACCCGTCGCCCGGCTACCCACAGAACCCGTACCCCCAGGCCGGGTCCTCCCCGTCGCCCGGCTATCCGCCGCTCCCGCAGCCGGACTTCGCGCCGTGGGGCGCCCGCGTCGGTTCCGCCCTGATCGACGGCCTGATCCCCGGCGTCATCGCGTCCCTCGGCCTGCTCTCGCTCCTGGTCGGGGACCTCGACGTGGTGCTGATCGTGGCGTCGGTCTGTTACGTCGCGGCGTTCGCCGTCGCGCTGTGGAACTCCTGCTACCGGCAGGGGAGGACCGGGCAGAGCCTGGGCAAGCAGGTGATGGGCACGCGGCTCGTCCGGCTGCGCGACGGCGGCCCCCTCGGCTTCTGGCCGACGCTGGGACGCCAGCTCGCGCACGTGCTCGACAGCCTCCCCTTCTACCTCGGGTACCTCTGGCCGCTGTGGGACGAGCGGCGCCAGACCTTCGCCGACAAGGTGTGTGACACCGTCGTCGTCCGGGTCGGGTGATCCAGCCCACGCGGGCGTGAGAGGGTGTCCGCGTGGGAATCGGACGCCTGACCAGGCTCGGTGGCGGCGCGGCGCTCGTGGTGGCCGTGCTCGCGGGATGCGGCGGGCCCGGCCAGGTCGGCTCGGCGATGATCGTCGGGGACCGGACGGTCGCGCTCGCCGACGTGCAGTCCTCGATCGACCTCGCCCTGACCCATCGCGGGGACATCGCCGCGCAGGCGGGCCAGGAGATCGCCGACGCGGACATCTCCCGGTACGTCGTGAGCCGGGAGACGACCCACGAGCTGCTCGCCGCGGCCGCCGAGCGGGACGGCATCACCGTCGGCGAGGACGCGGTGGACGCCGCGCTCGCGAACCAGGACGACCAGGGCCTGCGGCTGGACCGCATCCTGTTCACCGGCGACGCGCTGCGCGAGAGCGCCCGGGACCGGGAGATCGCGATCGCGCTGGCCGAGCGGTACGTCGACCGACTCGCCGTGACCGTCGACGTCGCCGCCGCGACCTCGCGCGCGGAGGCGGACACCAAGGCCCGCGCCCTGGCCGCCGGAGGGGCGGAGGCGGAACGCGTGCTGGCCGATCCGCGCAGCGCGCAGGCCGGGCAGACCTACCGTGCGGCTTCGGACCCGGACTCGGCCACGACCGTCGTGTTCGGGGTGCCCGCCGGGAGCGTCGTGAGCTTCCAGCCGTCTCCGGGACAGGGGTTCTGGCTGGTCGTGCGGGTCAACGAGCGGAGCACGGACGC
>Ga0070665_100004076_pt1 | contig 15363 bp, 12 predicted proteins | sample KBSS13metaG_FD_65862 | JGI IMG/M metagenome (GOLD analysis project Ga0070665, IMG submission 65862) | Switchgrass rhizosphere microbial communities from Kellogg Biological Station, Michigan, USA - KBS S1-3 metaG | ecosystem: Host-associated > Plants > Roots > Rhizosphere > Soil ... | reverse complement strand
CTACTTCAGCGGCGTTGGTATCCGTTCTCGGCCGCCAACAACGATCTGACTCCGTACAACATCCCGATCAATCCGGCCTTTACCCAATACGACTTCCGGCAGAAGAACCTCCCGACGACCGCGGTGCCGGTGAACTATCCGGTCGGCACTATCGTGTCCAACAACTGGTTCCTGCCCCAATTGGGTGCGATCTGGGATCTGACGAGCCATGAGCATGTGTTCTTCAACTACCAGAAGAACCTGCGCTTCGGCGAGCCTATCCGATTGCACCGCGCATGGCCTTCGTGACCTCGAGCGCCAAGCTCGACTAGACTAGGGCCTACTACGGTCTAAGGACTCGAGTCGCGCATGGATCATTCTGGAAGCCTGGTGTGTGTGGGGATCGGCATGACGCTCGGTTCCCACATCACCCCCCTGGCGCGCAGCTACATCGCCGACGCCGATGTTGTTTTTACAGGCCTGTCGGATGGCATCATCGAGCTGTGGCTGGCCAAAATGAATCCCGACGTGCGCAGCCTCCAATCCCTCTATCGCGAAGGCAAGCCCCGTAGCGAGACCTATCAGCAGATGGTCGATGCCATGCTGAGCGAAGTGCGTGCCGGCAAGCGAGTCTGCGGTGCCTTCTACGGCCATCCCGGCGTGTTTGCTTTGCCGACTCACAAGGCCATCGAGATAGCGCGCCGTGAGGGGTTCCCCGCCCACATGGAACCCGGGGTCTCCGCGGAAGACTGTCTGTACGCCGATCTGGGTATCGATCCGGGCAAATTCGGCTGCCAGCATTATGAAACGAGCCAGTACATGCTGTACCGGCGCCGGATCGATACCGCTGCCTACCTGGTCCTGTGGCAGGTCGGGGTGGCCGGCGACCAATCCCTGGCCCGATTTTCAACCGGGGCCGCCTATCGGCAGGTCCTGGTGGATGTGTTGGCGCGCGATTATGACCTCGGCCACGAGGCTATTCTTTATAAGGCTGTGACGCTGCCCATGCATCGGCCGCACATCGAGCGGATATCATTGCGCGACCTGCCGGCGGCCAATGTCGATATGCATATGACCCTGGTGGTTCCGCCGGCGTCGCGCCTGCAGGCCGATCCAACTGTGCGGGAGTGGCTGGCGGCGCTGGATTCACGGGAGACCGCCTGAGGCGTGGTGCAGACCGAACATCTGCGCATGCGGCCGGTGGTGCCAGGCGATGAGGCGTTGTACTGTTGGCTGTACGGTGATCCGGAAACGATGCGTTTCGTAGGGCCGCCTTTGTCGCGGGAACGGGCGCGACGCGGTTTTCGCAAGGTGCTGGAGTCGCTCGAGCGGCGGCCGATTGAGCTCGTGTTGTGGGTGATTGAGGAAAAAGCGACTGACCGGTCCATCGGTATTGGCGCTTTTCAGGACTTCGACCACCAGCGCCGCAGGGTGCAGGCCGGGATGATCCTCGGCGGCGGGGCGCGCGGCCGGGGGTTCGGCAAGGAGGGCCTGCGCGCGTTGATCGATTATGCGTTTGTTACATTTGCAGTTGACGAGGTTTGGACTCAACATGCAGTCGACAACACGGGTGCCGGGGGTCTCACCGTCAGCCTCGCGTTGTCACACAACACTGAGACCAGATCCGGTAAGTTAGTGCGGTCTGCCTTTCGCCACTCGTGGCCGGCGGACTCAACCTCAAGCGGGTAAACAGGAACGCAATCGATGTCGAACTTAATAGATGTGATCGAGTCATGGGGACGCGATGCCCAATGGCGCCACGCAACGGATGAGGTCCGCGAGGCGGCCCTGATCGAGGCCGGCCTTGCTCCCGAGGAGCGGGCGGCCCTGCTGGGAACCGATCAGGGGGCGCTCGAAACCCTGCTCGGCGCCACCCACAACATCTGCTGCATGATCAATCATCCGGAAGAAGAAGAGCAGGAACCGGAAGAGGAAGAGGAAGAACGTGAGGACGAGGAAGAGTCCGAGGATGATGAAGACGAGGAATAGCCCTCGGCGTTTCCTGCCGAGTGCCGTTGCGGCGAGCCTGCTGTTGGTTGAAGCCTGCGTCACCTTCGGGGCGCAGAACGATCCCGGCCGGCTCCTGCAGAAGGCCGACGGCATCAAGAGCTCCAATCACACGGAGTTCATGAGCATCCTCGATACCCTTGCGGCGCGCTCGGCCGAGCTGTCGGTGGCTCAGAAGGAATATCTGAGCTACCTGACAGCCTGGAATGCGGTTTTGGCGGGTAACAACGAGACCGGCACGGTGATGCTCAAGCAGCTCATCGCCCAGGCCCACGATGTTACTTTGCAGTTTCGTGCGCGCTCGACGCTCATGAACGTGCAGGAGGTCACGCGGGACTACGACTCGGCGTACGCCGAGCTCGACCGGCTGGTTCAATTGTTGCCCAAGGTGGCCGACAAGGGCGCCCGCGAGCAGGCCATGATGAATGCCGCGCAGCTGTACCGCGCGGTCGGGCAGACGGATCTCAGCCTGCGCTATTCGCAGGCCCTGATGGACGAAAACTGGGCGGACCGGGGCATGTGCCGGGGCGGCCAGCAGAAACTGGCCGCCTTGTTCGAAAGTGGCCGGCTGCAGAGCGTGGATGCGGAAGTCCAGTCGGTTCTCGCCGCCTGCGAGAAGCGGGGCGAGTACGGCTATTCAAACGAGATCAATTCGCACATCGCGATGCTCTACATCAGCCAGAACCGGCTCGATGACGCTATCGCCCTCCTCAAGGATCATTACGACGAGGTCACCCGGACCCAGAACACGCGTTTGATCGCCGTGTTCGATAGCCTGTTGGCGGACGCTTATCGCCGCAAGGGCCTCGCAGCGATGGCGTCGAAGTACGCCAACGATTCACTAACACACGCTGCGAACAGCCACTATCCGTCGAATACGGCGCGGGCGCTGGGCGTGCTTTATGACATCGCCAAAGAACAGGGCGATTTCAAGCGGGCGTTGGCCCTCCACGAGCAATATATTGAAGCCGATAAGGGCAGCCTGGATGAGGTGAGCGCCCGGCAGTTGGCCTATGAGAAGGTGGTCCACGAGAACATCGCGGACAAGCTGCAAGTCGCGGCACTGAATGAGCAGAAGCGCGTCCTGCAGCTGCAGAAGGAGCTGGGGGCGAAGGCAGTTGAGAACAGCCGCCTGTACATCACGCTGCTGATCTCGGTGTTGGCCTTTGTCGGACTTTGGGCCTACAAGGTCAAGCGCTCACAGTTACATTTCATGAGCGTCGCGCGCCTCGACGGTCTCACCGGCATCAGCAACCGGCCGCATTTCATCGGCGAGGCCGAGAACGCACTCGCCCACGGTCAGAAGATTGGCCAGGAAATCAGCACCATCCTGTTCGACCTGGACCATTTCAAGGCCGTCAACGACCGGCACGGCCATGCGATGGGCGACTTCGTGTTGCAACAAACGGTGGCCAAGTGCCGCCGCCACCTGAATGCCGACGATCTGTTCGGGCGGTTCGGTGGTGAAGAGTTCAGCATCCTGCTGCCGGGCGTCAGCGTGGAGCAGGCCCGCCAGCGGGCCGAGTTGCTGCGCGTGGCGATCAACGAAATTGTTGCCAGCTCCGGCGGGCTCGAATCCAGGGTGTCCGCGAGCTTCGGTATCGCTTCCACGGTCGCATCGGGCAACGAGCTGCGTCAGCTGTTGGCGCATGCGGATGCGGCGTTGTATCAGGCGAAGCGGACCGGCCGCGACCGGGTCATCGTCTATGATTCGCGCGTGGTGCTCGATGGGACGAGCATCACCGAGATGATTGAGCAGCCGGAACCGGAGAATCCGCCCAAGTCATCGTTGTCGATGTAGGCGCGATTCAGTACCAGTACGCGATCGCGCGTATTTCTATGCTCGCGCGCGGTGGCACGTCCGGCGGACACGTTGTATTGATGAATGCCGTATGGGGCAGCTCGGTCTTGAAGACGAGCAGCTCATCGCGATGCATGCCTGAAAAATACGACCAGCGATGCTGTGGGTTGTACCGGACTACCAGTCCTTCGTACGACGCTTCTTTCATCCCCGGGATGTCCATCATGGCATCCGCCTCCACCAGATCTGACGCCGATACACTGCGGTAATCGCACAGCGCCAGCGGCATGACCTGGGGTGGCGCTGAATACGTTCGCCACAGGTTGTAGTGGGCGAATTGTTTGATGGGAGTTTTGGGACGTAGGTCTGCGGCCATCGCTGTGGCCGTTGCGTTGCTGAGATCAACGTGGACGAAGTTGGCGGGGCGCGCGTTATAGAGTGCCCGGGCAGCCGTTAGCCTGGATGTTTCGCTCGTTCGGCGCACCGGCCTCGAGCAAATCACGACCACATCGGCGCCTGTCAGGTCCCGCAGCACTCGCTGGATTTCCGGCCCATACACGCAGCTGATTTCATCGTCGTTGCTGAAATCATCGACTGCGCTTTTGTGGGCGGTCAGCGCAAAGCCTTCCTGCTCGAGCGAGGGCGGCTGCGCTTTCGACCGGCCGTCCTCGACCTCGACTATGCGAGGATCCAACGCCAGACAATCGCGGGAACCATCGTCCGCGTAGTACCGGGGTCGATCCGTCATCGGCCCGATGTAGTTCAGCTGGAAGAGCGTCACATCAAGGAATGAGTGTCAGGAACAGGAAAGCGGCAAAGATAACAATGTGAATCGCACCCTGCATCACTGACGTGCGGCCGGTCATGAGTGTGATGGACGTGACGAGAAACGTGAGTGTCAGGAGCACCAGATCCTTGGCTTGTAGCCCCAACTGCAGCGGCGTTCCCAGGATCCACGAGGTGAGGGCAACCGCCGGGATGGTGAGCCCGATGCTGGCCAGCGCTGAGCCCAGTGCCAGATTCAGGCTGGTCTGCAGGCGATTGGCCATGGCGGCGCGGATAGCGGCTGTGGTCTCGGGCAGCAGTACCAACACGGCAATCAGCACGCCGATGGTGGCTTGCGGTGCCCCAACCCTGACCACCGCGGCCTCGATGCTCGGGGACAGCGTTTTCGCGAGCCCCACTACGACTGCGAGCCCGAGGAGCAGAAAGCCGAAGCTGACCCAGGCTTCGCGGCTGGTGGGGGGCGTGGCGTGGATGTTTTCGTCCTCGCGGTCTGCGCCGGGCAGGAAATAGTCGCGATGGCGGATGGTTTGCACGAATACAAACATGCCCCACAGGACCAGCGAGGCGATCGCCGCGAATGCGAGCTGCGACGGGGTGTAGGTGAGGCCGGCGGAGCTGGTGGTGAATCCGGGCAGCACCAGTGACAGGGTCGTCAGCGCGATCAAAGTCGCGAGCGCCGCGTTGGCACCGCCGATGTTGAAAGACTGCTCGCGGTAGCGGATGCCGCCGATCAGGAGGCATAGGCCGATGAGGCCGTTGCAGATGATCATGATCGCGGAAAACACCGTGTCCCGCGGTACCACGGCCGTCTCCGGTCCGCCGGACAGCATGATCGACACAATCAGCGCCACCTCGATGATGGTGACCGCAAGGGCCAGCACCAATGTCCCAAACGGCTCCCCAGCTCGATGCGCCACCACCTCGGCGTGGTGCACGGCACAGACGACGTTGCCCATGAGGGTGAGCAAACATATCGCCGCAACTACGGGATGCATGGGCAGCACAATGGCGGCGCCCAAAATGAGCGCCCCCACGACGGGAATCAGCTTGGACCAGAATGTTGTCATTGCGCGGCCAGTGACAGTGGTAGAGCCATTCTAATGGCTAGCCACTGCCGCGCTTCGAGACGGGGCGGCAATTCCCCACCCAGCGGGTGGCAAATCTTCTCGCGGGTGGGGTTACCCTAGGCGGCGGCGGGCGGCGCGGGAGGCTGCGTAGGCGATCGGGATCGCAAACAAGAACATGTGCGAGCACAACTCGCCAATGATGCTGCTGATCTTCATAGGCCCGGATTTCACCGCCGACAGCGGTACCACCACCAGCCGCATGGTGAGGAAAACCAGGATGCCGAACACAATGGCGCAGATCAGTACCCGGCGTGTGAGGAAGGAAAACCGCAGGCTCGCCGCGTAGTAAATCGCCGCCGCGCACACGCTGATAAAGAAGTGAAAAAAGACGCCAAGGGCGGCGCTCTCCAGACCCATCTGGAACGACCCTTGGCCGAGTACGCCACTGGCGATGAATTGCAGAATGCGCACCGGTGTCGCGCCTGAAGGCCCGTAGTACAGGAAGGCAAAGGCGAGATCGAGCGCCCCGCCCAGCAGACCTCCCGCCAATACCAGCCCCAGACCGGCCAGGTGCGTGCTGCCGGCGGAAGTGTGGATCGAAGGGGTGCTATTCATATCGTCACCCTAGTGCACGGCCTGCCTGCGGTTTAGGTCCACTCGAATCAAAAATCGCTGACCCAGTGCGACCAAGGCCCCTACACGTAAATCCTCGGCGCGCAATCCGCCAGCGCCGCGGCGACACGGCCCGCCAACGGCTCGGTTTCCCGCCGAAACGCAATCCGCCACGGACGCATCAACGGACCCAAGGTGAGCCGCTTGATGACCAGATCCCCGCCGAGGTAGGGCCCGGCGATCCATTCAGACATAGCGGCGATCCCCATGCCCGCCCGCACAGCATCCATCACAGCCTCCGTCAGCGGAAACTGCAACCTCTGCAGTGCAGGCACCTTCCGCCCAAACACCTTGGCCAAAAACCAGCGCCTTTCCGCCGGCGGCGTGGGGCCCCCGACCATCGGGTATTTCGTCAGGTCTTCGGGCTGAATCGACGCACGGGAAGCAAGTGGATGCGTCCCCGACATCACAAATACGATCTCATCCGTGAATAACGGCTGCGCTCGCAGCCCACCACGCACAGGCGCCGTTGTCAGCAGCGCCACATCGATATCCCCTGACAGCAGGGCAGACACCGGGTTGTCGGTGTGCTCGACAACCATCGCCAGCTCCACGGTCGGCATGCTGGCACGCAGTTTCATAATGGCCGACGGCAGCCACCGGTATGCCGTATAGCACTCACACACCACCCGCAGTTTCGCCGGCGGCTCCTCCGGAACCTCCAAGCTGGTCTCGAGCGCCAGCAACTGTGCGAGCACAGGCCCCGCGCCGTCCAACAGACGTTGTCCCGCAGCTGTAGGCGCCAATCCGTGTGCCGTCCGGTCGAACAGCCGCATTCCCACCTTGTCTTCAACCTGCAGCAGAGCCCGGCTCACCGCCGACTGGGTGAGATGCAGGCTCGAAGCCGCTTTGGCCGTGCTTCCCGCGGAGGCCAGCGTGAGAACCAGATGCAAGTCGCGGGAATCCAGCCGTGGTCGGAGTATGCGTTTCACGCATATAGGCTAGCAAAGCTATTCGTTGGACGCACGAGAGGTGGAACCGTCACAGTTCGCGCCCCGCAACCGGAAGGTGCTGACACCATGAAACTCTATTTCTCCCCGCTGGCCTGCTCCATGGCGACGCGGATCGCGCTCTACGATTTCGGAGTCGATGCACAGTATGTGCGAGTGGATACGAAGACGAAGTTGACAGAAGACGGCGTCGATTTTGCCGCAATCAACCCGCTCGGCCTGGTCCCGGTTCTCATCACGGATGAGGCCCAAGTGCTGACCGAGAATGCCGCCATACTCCAGTATGTTGCGGAGAAGTCGGGTCACGCTGCCTGGGGCAACGTGTTTGCCGCCGCACAACTGCGCCAATACCTGTGTTTCATCGGCACCGAGTTGCACAAGGGGTTGTATATCCCGTTGTTGGATTCAAAGGCGCCCGACAGCGTGAAAGCGTATGCGCTCGCCAAAGCAGAGTCGCGCCTGAGCTGGGTGGCTGCCAAGCTCGTTGGCCGCAATTACCTGCTGAGCGACTTCACCATCGCCGACGCTTACCTGTTCACAGTGTTGAATTGGTCGAGGGCGACCCCGATCGACCTCACGCCGTTCCCGCTGATTACCTCATTCATGGCCCGGATGCGTGAGCGCCCCAGTGTGGCGCGGGCGTTAGCGGAAGAGTCGGCGCTGTATTACCATTGAGAACCGTCCTTACAAATATCTCAAGAATTCTCAATGCGAAACCAACACATCCTGGTGGGACTTCTGGCCTGGTCGGCCTGCGCAGCGGCCGTGGCCGCCAACTCGGTTGCCGACCGGCTGGCCAGCCAGAACGCCCTTTTTGATGAACAGTACGAATCCGACCTGAAAGCCCATCCCGAGCGCGCCACCGCCTTCGGTGATTATCGTTACAACGACCAGTTGGACGACATATCCCTGTCCGCCGTGAATGCGCAACACGACCGCGACCAGTCGTTTTTAAAGCGGTTGAATGCCATTTCCACCGCCGGCTTCCCCGAGCAGGACTCGCTCTCGCACCAGGTGATGGCCCGGATGCTGGAGCAGCGCATCGCCGACTACGATTTCAAAGAATATGAAATGCCGGTCAACCAGATGAGCGGTCCGCACACTCACCTGGCCGATCTCGCGCTGGCCGTTCCCTTCGACAACCTGAAGCAGTACGAGGACTACATTTCGCGGCTGCACCAGATTCCGCGCAGCTTTGCGCAAACTGAAGAAGTCTTGAGAGCCGGTAAAAGTGATGGCCTGATGCCGGTGCGCTTCCTGTTGGAGAGAGTGCCTGGACAATGCCTGGGCGTGATCGCAGCAGACCCCTTCCTGCTGCCCACCAAGAAGTATCCGGCGAGCATTTCACCGGAAGACCGGGCGCGCCTCACCCGCGTCATCACGGAGACCGTAGTCAACGAAGTGTTGCCGGCCTACCTGTCATTTGCCAGCTTCATTTCCGAGCAGTACGCACCGTTTGGTCGCACGACGCTCGCGGTTACCTCGCTGCCCGGAGGCGAGAAGCGTTACCTGAATGACATTCGTAGTCGGACCACGTTGAGTAAGCTCACGCCGGACCAGATTCACCAGATCGGCTTGCATGAGATCGACCGCATCCAGGCCGAAATGCTCGCCGTTGCCCACAAAGCAGGGTTCTCCGACCTCGAGTCTTTCCGTGCGTCGATCAAGACCAATCCGCAGTACAAGCCGGTCTCGGCGGACGTCATCGTGGGCGACTTCCGCAAATACATCGGGCAAATGCAGCCGAAGCTCCCCGATCTGTTCGGCTTCGTGCCCACCGCGCCCGTGACGGTCGAGCCCATGCCGGATTTCGAGCCGGGCAACGCGACTCACTACCAGACAGGCACGCCTGACGGCAAACGGCCGGGGCGCGTTGTAGTTGCTGTTGCCAATGTTGAGCACCGTTCACTCATTGATGATGAGGCGACCGCTTATCATGAAGGTGTTCCCGGTCACCACATGCAGCTGTCCGTGGCGCAGACTCTGCCCAACCTGCCGCAGTTCCGCAAGCACGGCGGCAACTCGGGTTATATCGAAGGGTGGGCGTTGTACGCCGAGCAACTGGGCAAGGAAGTCGGCTTTTACACGGACCCTGTCAGCGATTATGGGCGCCTGTCCAGCGAGTTGTTTCGCGCCGTGCGCCTGGTCGTCGATACGGGTATCCATTCCAAGGGGTGGACGCGTGAGCAGGTGGTCGACTTTTTCCGCAAGGCGGATGCGGTGGATGAGCCTACCATTCAGGCTGAGACCGACCGCTATATTGCCTGGCCGGCCCAGGCGCTCGCCTACAAGCTGGGGCAGCTCAAGTTCCGCGAGCTACGCGAGCGGGCGAACAAGGAGTTGGGGGCGAAGTTCGATGTGAAAGCCTTCCACGACGAGATGTTGAATGGTGGTGTGTTGCCGTTGGATCTGCTGGATTCGCGAACCAACTCGTGGATCAGGCAAGAGAAGCAGCCACCCGCCAAGGTGGCTGCGAACTGACGCGCGGGCGTTGGTAACGGCTCAGGCGGTGGCAGTCACCGCCTGAGCCGAGCGCGCTGCAGGGCGCAGCCGCGTTCGCGTCTGCGACGGCAATTCCCCGAACATCAACCGGTAATCACGCGAGAAGCGGCTCCAGTGCCAGATGCCGTGTTGGGCGGCAATCGCGCCGATCGAAACCTCGCTCTCCGGGTTGGACAGCAGATCGCGCCGGACTTCGTTGAGCTGCAGAGTCCGCACATAGTGGCCGGGCCCCGTACCCAACACGGCCCTGAATACCAACTCCAACGCCCTGCGGCTCACTCCGATCGCTTCGCACAACGCGACGATGGAAATGCCATCCGCCACGCCATCGTGAATGTAATCGCGGGCGCGCCGGAAAATCTGCATCGTGCGGTCGCTGGTGTGGCCGTTCGCCCGCTTCACATCCTCATCGGGCTGTTGGATTCCGATCTGCCACAACAGATCGCCCAGGGCCGACTTGAATTCCTTCACCGCAGCCGGGTAGTGCCCAATCGTATCCAGCGAGGTCAGGGCGCTGAGCCCCGAATGCACCAGGTCGCGCAGCTGGTGCGATCTGACCGGGTCGTCAATGACCCGGACCCCTGTCAATCCGCGCCCCTGAGCGGGCAACAGGTCGGCCGAGACATCCATGCAGCAGAGGTTGACGCCCTCGGCGGTTTTGCCTTCGAGGACCAGGCCTTGCGGACACATCGCAACCTGGGTGAGGCCGAAGTGGCCGGCGTTCAGAGTGCATTCCTCTGAAGCCGCGGTGAGCAGGCACACGGACAGCCGTCCGGCCGGGGTCGAGGCCGCCTGCGCAAGGGCGCGATTCGCCCCCTCGAGGTGAATCCCGAGATCGCCCTCGAAGCTGAACGAGCGAAACCGCCCTTCAAACGGCCCTTCGCTCAGCTGCTGGTATTGCTGGTCATAGCCATGTAAATGCGCTGCCTGCGCATCGACATCGGTGAACTGGCCGCCGGAGATCCATGGCAGCTCACCTGTAAACTGTTGCATAAAAACCCCACCCGGTCTGGCCGGCCGTAACTTGCGCCGCACCCAGCGCATATTTGCGCAATCGGGATAACGACCCGGTTGTATCACCGGGTACCTTAAAGCTCAACGGCGACCCTACGCCTGATATGGGATGTGCAGATGAAAAAGAGCGTCGGCCGCTGGCTCGTGGCGGTTCCGTTGATCACCTGGATTCCGGCCGTGTTGGCTGAGACGCCCGCCGAGGGTGATGCACTGGCCGAGGTCGTTGTGACGGCGCAAAAGCGGGCGGAGAGCCTCCAAACGGTACCTCTGTCCATCACCACATTCGGCACCCAGGAGCTGAAGGACCGGGCGGTCGAGAACTTCATGGACTACGCCACCTCGGTACCCAATCTGGGATTCGGTGCTTCCGGTGACGGCGCCGCAAATTCCCGCACGATTTCCATCCGTGGTGTCAGCGGTGACAACACCACCGGCTTCTACCTCGATGAGACGCCGCTGCCGGATTCCCTGGATCCCCGGATCGTCGACATCAACCACATTGAGGTGCTGCGCGGACCCCAAGGCACCCTGTACGGCGCGCGTTCAATGGGCGGCACCGTCCGCCTGCTCACCAACCAGCCGGATACCAACAACTTCTCCGCCTCGGTCCATGGCGGGATCTCCTCGACTCAACACACCGTCGCGCCGAATTATGTCGCAGACGCTGTCGTCAACCTGCCTTTGATCCAGGACACCCTGGCGCTGCGGGTGGTCGGGTTCTTTGATCGCGAGGCCGGCTTCTTCAAGCGGCGTTTCCCGGTTACCGAGGGCAGCGACCAACTCACCACGGTCGACGATGTGGGTCGTTCAGTGGTGCAGGGCGGGTCGGCGTCGTTGCTTTGGAAGGTCACTGATTCGCTGACCGTTACTCCACGCATCCTGCATCAGGAAACCACGTACAACGGATTTCCCTTCGCGGATGCCACGCCGGACGATCTGCGTCCGACCAACTTCATCCAGACACGTACATTCAACGATCCGGAAGGGGGCAGCGATCGGTGGACTCTGTATTCCCTCGGCATTCACTACAACCTGCCGTTCGGGGAGCTCGTGTCCTCGACGTCTTATTTTGATCGTCGAGTGGTCGAGCGTGAGGACGAGTCCGATGTGGTCTCTCTGTTCTTCTACACGCCCGCAGGGCTTGCGCCGGTGTTCTCGCAGATCACGGAAATCAAACCGCTGCACCGGTTCGTGCAGGAGATCCGCTTTGCCTCGCAGTTGAATGGGCCCGTGCAGTTTGTTGCGGGTACCTACTTCTCGCAGACCAACGGGCAATCGACACCGGGTTACTACCCGCAAACTCTGGTACCGGGTCTCACTGATGTGTCCGGGTATCCGGGCAACCTGTTCTTCTATCAGAACTATCCCAGCAGCATTCGCGAGCCTGCGGTGTTCGGCGAAGTCTCTTATCAGGTGTTCAAACCCCTGAAGCTGACGGCGGGTGCCCGTTGGTATGAGATCAAGTCCACGGCGAGCGGCACCGAGCAGGGCGCGGCGGTGGGTGCTGTCGTCATTGATACGCCGAGCACGTTGACGGAGGTGGGCGTCAATCCGAAGTTCCAGGCGGACTATCAGCTGACGGGCGATGCGATGGTTTATGCGACGGCGGCCAAGGGTTTCCGGCCGGGCGGGTTGGTGCCTACGGTGCCCGCGGCGGAGGCTCTGGGTTGCCCGGCACAGTTGGCGGCGTTGGGATTGACGACGCAACAAACCCACAAGTATCAGTCTGACAGCCTGTGGAATTACGAGCTGGGCACCAAGACAGCGTGGCTGGACAACCGGCTCACCGTGAACGCCGATGTGTTTTATATCGACTGGAAGGACATTCAGCAGCAGATCCTGTTGGGGTGCGGATTCCAGTTCCGTACCAATGCGGGCGCCGCCAAGAGTGAGGGCACGGAGTTGGAGGTTCATGCACGGCCGTTGCATGGGTTGGATGTGTCGGCGGGGCTGGGATACCAGCATGCGGTGATCACCAAGGCCGGTGCGGGTGGGGAAGAGTCACCGTTGCAGCCGGGAGATCGGGTGTATCAGGTTCCCGATTGGACGGCGAACACTTCCGCCACCTATACGGTTCCCCTGACTTCGTCGTTCAGCCTCGTGAATAACGTCAGCTACTCCTATGTGGGTGAGAGCAAGAGCGCCAACAACGATCCATTTGATCCGCGGACTCGCTCGCCGTATGCGATTCTGGATGCAAGGTGCGCGTTGGCGTTCGGGCGTAACGAGATCGCGCTCGTGGGCAAGAACCTGACCAACGAGCACGCCAACCTGGCCGACAACCGATCCATCGCCGTTGAGCTCCCCGGCCGACCCCGCATTGTGACCAACCAGCCCATCACGATCGGAATCGAGTTCCGGTCGACGTTCCAGTGATGCGCGATGCGGTCCGTTGGCGCACCGGCACCCGGTCACGGTCCCGCCGGCAGGTCGACCCACTTCCGACCGGCGCTGCCGTTGATGCTCGCCACCGAGGTCTGGCAGTCGCTCCGACTGCCACGTGGCGCAGCGGCTTGGTTGCCACTTGGCGCAGCGGCTTGGTTGCCACTTGGCGCAGCGGCTTGGTTGCCACTTGGCGCAGCGGCTTGGTTGCCACATTGGCTGCTGGTACGCTGTTGGTCGCTGGCTGCAAGCCCAACTCGGCGCTTGACGCGCCGGCACCAGCCCAACATTTTGGCGCGGTAGACGCCAACCGGCTGGCCCACGCGGCCGACCAGCCAGGCGAATGGTTCACCCCTGGGGGCGATGGATCTGGGGCGTACTATTCCAAGCTGGGTCAAATCAACGCCACCAACGCGCAGAAGCTGGGTTTTGCGTGGCACTACGCTCTCAATACCAAGCGGGGTCTCGAGGCCACGCCTGTTGTTGTCGATGGCACGATGTACACATCCGGCAACTGGGGCCGCGTCTATGCCCTGGACGCCGCGACCGGTCGCGAGCTGTGGACCTACGACCCGGGCGTCGACGCGCAGTGGGGTCGCTATGCCTGCTGCGATGTTGTAAACCGTGGCGTCGCCGTCTGGAAGGGCAGGGTATTCGTCATCTCCCTCGATGGCTACCTCCACGCCATCGACGCCGCCACCGGCCACCTCGTCTGGAAAACCGACACGCTGACCGGCCGCGGTCCCGCGGATTTCCACTATTTCGCGTCAGGCGCACCCTTGATCGCTGGGGAGCAGATTATTGTTGGCAACGGAGGGGCCGACTTCAAAGGTGCGCGTGGATATATCTCGGCGTTTGATCTGGACACCGGGAAATTCCGCTGGCGCTTTTTTACTGTGCCCAGTGACCCTGCCAAGGGTCCGCAGGACCAACCTCACCTCACGAAAGCCCTCGAAACCTGGGACGCTCATTACGACTGGTCCACGGGCGGTGGCGCGTCTGTATGGGATGGTCTGTCCTACGACCCCGAATTGAAGCTCATCTACTTCGGCACGGCCAACCCCTCTCCCTACACCATCGGCAAAGACAACCCCCACGGTGACCAGCTCTACGCAGCGTCCTTGTTAGCGGTCCACGTGGAGTCAGGCGAGTTGGCCTGGCACTTCCAGGAAGTCCCCGGGGATGGCTGGGACTACGACGCCACCCAAAAGACGATCCTCACCACACTCGACAACCGAAAGGTGCTGCTGCAGGCAGCCAAAGACGGCTACGTCTATGTGTTGGATCGCTCCACCGGCGAGCTGATCTGCGCCAAGCCCTTTGCCTTTGTAAATTGGACCGAGGGCCTCGACCCCAAAACCGGCCGACCCATCCGCAACCCCTTGGCCGACTACACACAAAAGCCCAAACTGATCTTCCCCGCAATGACCGGCGCTCACAGTTGGCAACCCATGTCCTACAGCGCATCGACCGGCCTGTTGTACATCCCTGTGATCGACGCCGCGATGGTGTACATCAACACCGAGGGCCGGCGGGCCGGGCTCGTCGAGGGCAATTTCAACCTCGTGGGCATCATGCCCGAGGACTACGATCCGCAGGGGCTCGCGAGCCTCTTCGGGCCGTTGCCACCCATGAGCGAGATCAACAAAGGCGCGGCGCATCCCTTGCAATCACGTGGCGTGTTGCGCGCAGTTGAGCCCATGACCGGCCGTATCGTCTGGGAACAACCCGGAAGCCTGTGGGACGGCGGAGTCCTCTCTACTGCTGGAAACCTCGTGATCCGAGGTGATGCTGCGGGTAAGTTGAACGTCTATGCGGCCGACAGCGGCAATTTGCTAAAGAGTATCGACGTTGGCACGTCCATCATGGCTGCCCCCATGACCTATACCGCTCACGGTGAGCAGTATGTTGCAGTAATGGCAGGCTATGGCGGCGGTACGTTGTTCATGCCATTCCCTGCCGGTAGCGCCGCGCAGAAATACGGCAACGCCGGCCGCATCGTTGCATTCAAGCTCAATGGCGCAGAGGTCCCGAAACCTCCATTGCGGGCTGAAGAGCCCTTTCCGAAGCCTCCGGCTCGCGAAGGCACTCCCCAGACGATCGCGGCCGGTGAGGTGTTATACAGCCGATTCTGCGCCCGCTGTCACGTGTTCGGTGTGGGCCTGTTGCCGGATCTGCGCCGGCTATCGCCCCCGACACACCA
>Ga0070665_100004074_pt1 | contig 15371 bp, 15 predicted proteins | sample KBSS13metaG_FD_65862 | JGI IMG/M metagenome (GOLD analysis project Ga0070665, IMG submission 65862) | Switchgrass rhizosphere microbial communities from Kellogg Biological Station, Michigan, USA - KBS S1-3 metaG | ecosystem: Host-associated > Plants > Roots > Rhizosphere > Soil ... | reverse complement strand
AGCTCGACCTCGATCCCCTCGCCGTCGAAGCTGACGTGGCCGGCGATGTCGGCCGACTCGGCGAGCGGCTCCTCGTAGCTCCACGCCACGTCCTGCAGCAGCCCGCCGTCGACCGTCGCCGACCAGTAGCTCGCGTGGCCCTTGTACGCGCAGTGCGTGCGGCGCTCCGACGGCTCGAGGTCGACCTTCACGTCCGCGCGCGGGATGTAGACGCGAGGGGCGAGGCTCGTCTCGAGGAGGATCTTCGGGCGCGTCGACTCCGCGATGACCTGCCCGCCGGCGCGGACGACCACCGGACGCGAGCTCGGGTGCACGTCGACCCGGTGGTACGGGTCGCGCAGGGAGCCGTCGACGAGCTCGTCCTCGACGTACCACTCGTCGACCTTGTCCCAGTAGAGCGCGCCGTAGCCCTTCAGCCACGCCGCGTCCGGCTGCGGCGACTCGTACGCCCACAGCGCGTCGGGGATCTCGCGGTCGCCGACCGTCAGCGTCCAGTAGGAGGCGTCGCCCTTGAAGGGGCAGTGCGTGCTCGTGTCGGTCGGCGTCAGCAGCGACGCGTCGACGTCCGCGAGCGGGACGTACACGACCGGCTTGATCGCGGTCTCGTGCAGCAGCTTGGCGCCGACGGTGTCGACGACGACCGTGTCCCCGACCTTCGCGCGCAGGCGCACGGGGTAGTCCTCGAAGAGGATGCGGTGGCGCGGCGCGTCGTCGAGCGAGAAGTTGAACGCTCCGCCCGGGGAGCCGCCCAGCGGGCCCTTACCAAGGGTGAGTGACATGCCCCGAGGCTACGACGCGACGGAGAGGCCCTTGCCGAAGGCGCGGCGGAAGAGGTCCACCTCGCGCTCGGCGGCCCAGCGCGCGACCTCGGCGCCCTCGTCGGCGTGGAGGTCCAGCCGGACCGCGCCGTTCTGCATGTGGACGTCCGCCGAGCGGACGCTCTGGTCGCGCGGGCGCTCGAGATCCTCGGCGAGGCGCAGCAGGCACGCGAGCCGATCGAGGCGCTCGGCGTCGCCCGGGCGCGACAGCGGCTCGAGCTCCCCGAGCTCCGGCTGGCCCTTGCGGTGGTAGCGCGCGGCCTGCGCCATGAGAGCGACCTCCGCCGGCGCGAACCCAGGCAGCCCGGCGTTGAGGATGAGGTAGCGCGAATGCTTGTGGTGGTCGTCGTAGTCGACCGACATCCCGATGTCGTGCAGCATGCACGCCGCCCACAGGAGCTCGCGCTCGATGGGATCGCCGTCGTGCAGCCCCTCCGCGGCGAGCTGGTCGAACAGCCCGAGGGCGAGCGCGGCGACGTGGTTGGTGTGGGCGCGGTCGACGCGGTACTGCCGGGCGAGGTTCAACACCGTGTCGCGGCGGACGTCGTCGAACAGGTGGTCGGGGCCGGGGAGCAGCGACTCGAAGAAGACGCCTTCGCGCAGACCCGCCTCGGTGACCTCGATCCCCGCGAAGCCACCGACCTCGAGCACCGTCTGCACGACCGCGGCGCCGGCCAGGATGATGTCGGCGCGCGCGGACTTGATGCCCGGCACGCGGCCGCGCTCGGAGGCGGGCACGCCCGCGAGGCGGTCGACGAGCTCGCCGAGTGCCTCGCGCGTGATGACGAAGCCCTGGACCCCGACGTGTGGCTGGCCCGCGAGGTGCTGGGCGGCGGAGGCCAGGTTGCGGACGGTGCCGCCGACGCCGACGAGCCGGTCGCCCGCGTCGGGCAGCCACGGCGCGCTGCCGAGCTCCTCGGCCACGTGCGTGCGCAGTGCCTTGAGCTGCTTGCGCGACACCGCGTCCCCGTCGGGGAGGAAGCGCTCCGTCGTGCGCACGGCACCCAACGGCCAGGACGACAGCTCGTTGGGCCGGCGCTCGCGGACGCGGACGAGCTGGAGCGAGCCGCCGCCGAGGTCGAGGACGGCGCCGCCGGAGATCGTCGTGGAGTTCACGGCGGCGAGATGCCCGTAGAGCGCCTCCTGCGAGGTCGACAGCACGCGGACCGGCAGTCCCGTCTGCTCGCGCGCGCGGGCGGCGAACGCCTTGCCGTTGCGCGCATCGCGGATCGCGCTCGTCGCCACGGGGCGCACGTCGGTGATGTCGAGCGCCCGGCAGAAGTGCGCGAACACATCGATCGTGTGCAGGGCGCGCTGCATCGGCTCCTCGCCGAGCTCGCCCGTCTCCCCGAGGCCCGCGCCGATGCGCACGGCCTCGTAGATCTCGTCGGTGCGCTTCCACCAGCCGTCGGCCGCCGTGAAGACCACGAGGCGGAAGGAGTTCGACCCGAGGTCGATCACCGCGGTGCGCTGCTCGGCGGAGGGGATCGCCATGCAGGCCGGACGGTAGATCATCCGGCGGCGCAGGCGTACCGTTCCCTCCATGCCCGAGTCAGACCAGTCCGTCGCCGACCACATCGAGGGCCTCGTCGCCGAGGAGCACAAGCTCCTCGAGCGCGGCGGCGCCGAGGGGGGCCTGAAGCCCGACGAGCACGCCCGCCTCGAGGAGGTGCGTGTCGAGCTCGACCGCCTCTGGGACCTCATGCGCCAGCGTCGCGCGCTGCGCAACGCCGGTCAGGATCCCGACGACGCCTCCGAGCGCGACGCCGGGACCGTGGAGAACTACCTCGGCTAGGCCGGCTCCGCGATCGGCGTGCCGTAGGAGCGGAACGACTCCGGCAGCTGCACGCCCCAGGCCATGCCCTTCAGGAGCTCGGCCTCGGGCCGGACCACCGGGACGAACTCCGGGTCGTAGACGAAGTAGCCGCCGGTCGTGACCTCGACGCGGTTGCCGCCCGGCTCGATGCCGTAGAGGAAGAACCCCTGCGCGGCGGCGTGCTTCGACGGCGCCGCCTCGATCGGGACGTCGTTGTCGAGGAAGATGTCGGCCGCGCGCAGGCACTCCTCGCGCGTGTCGACCCAGAACGCCGCGTGGTGCAGCCGGCCGGACAGCGGGGAGGGATCGAGTGTGTAGATCAGCTCGTGCGCGGCGATGCTCAGGCTCATCCAGGCGCCGGTCTCGGTGCCGTTGTCGCGGACGTTGATCTCGTAGAGGCGGAAGCCGATCTCGTCGGCCATGAACGTCCGGTCGGCGACGACGTCGCGCGAGAAGAGGTTGATGTGGTCCAGGCGCTTCACGGCGCAGCCGTTGCCGGTGTAGCGCTGCGGCTGGTTGCGCATCGCGGGCCGCTGGTCCTCCGGCGGGACGTAGCGCTCGCTCTCCCAGTGCAGCTCGCACACGTGGCCGTCGGGCGCGTGGAACCGGTAGGCGGCGCCGTGGCCGACGTCGCCGTCGATCCACCCGATCCCGAGGCCCAGCCGCTCGATCGCGGCGACCCTGCGCTCGAGCGCCTCGGGGCTCCAGGTGCGCAGTCCCATGTGGCCCATCCCAGGCTCGGCGGCCTCCGTGAGCTTGAGCGATGTCCGGTGGTAGTCGCCCCAGCCGCGCAGGTGCACGGAGTCCCCGTCGACCTGCTCGACGGTCATCCCCATGACGTCCCGGAAGAAGTCCAGGCTCTCCTGCGGACGCGGCGTGAGCAGCTCGACGTGGCTGATGTGAGCGACGTCGTGGAGGGGGTCTGGCATCGATCGCACACTCTATATAGTCCGCGCCTCCCGACTTGAGGAGACGCACGTGAAGCACGCCGACCTGGACCGGCTGGCCCACACCGAGGTGCGCGACGGGGTGACTCGGCAGGTCTTCACCGGCGACGGGGCGACGCTGGCGTGGACGACGCTCGCGCCCGGCCACACGCCACGCCCGCACTCGCACCACTTCGAGCAGATCGTGTACATCGTCTCCGGCCGCGTCCGCTTCGTGGTGGGCGACGACGAGGTCGAGCTCGGCCCGGGCGGCATGCTCGTCGTGCCGCCGCACGTCGAGCACTTCGCCGAGACGATCGGCGACGAGCCGTGCGTCGATCTCAGCATCTTCACCCCGAAGCGCGACGAGTACGCCGCGGAGGAAGAGATCGCTTCGCGATCTTCAGCGAGTTCGTCGCAGGGCGACGAACTCGCGGGCCGCGGCAGAGAGGAGCGGTCATGACGGCACGCCACGTCCGCGCCGACAACCTCGGCAGCCTGCTGCGCCCGCCCGCCGTCCGCGCGGCCTACGACGAGGCCACCGCGACCGAGCGCGGCGCCATCGAGGACGCTGCCATCGAGGAGGCGATCACCCACCAGGAGCGCGTCGGCCTCCCGGTGATCACGGACGGCGAGTTCCGCCGGCGCCACTTCTTCTCGACGCTGCTGGAGGTCACCGACGGGCTGGACCCCGACGGCTACGTCCGCCGCCACCGCGACGAGGACGGCAACTGGCACGAGGTCCGCACGCCCGCGCCGGTCCGCCGTCTCGAGCGCACCCGCACGATGGCCGACGCAGAGCTGAACTTCGTGCGCGAGCGCACGTCGCGCCAGGTGAAGATCACGCTGCCCGCGCCGTCGCTGCTGGCCTGTTACTGGAGCGAGGCGGTCTCCGGCGGGGCGTATCCGACGAGGGAGGAGTACTTCGACCACCTCGTGGAGCTGACCGCGGAGGACGTGCGCGCGCTCGCCGAGGCCGGTGCCGACCACGTCCAGCTCGACGCGCCGCACTACTGCTACCTGAACGTCATCCGCCCGGACCTCGACGACACCGACGCGGCACTGACCGAGATGGTGCGCCGCGACCAGGAGGTCTTCGCGGACGTCGACTCGGTGGCCAGCGCCATCCACGTCTGCCGCGGCAACAACCGCAGCCGCTTCGTCGGGACCGACCCCTACGACGCGTTCGCCGAGGCGCTGTTCCCCGAGCTCACGGTCGACCGCGTGCTGCTGGAGTACGACGACGCCCGCGCAGGCGGCTTCGACGCGCTCGCGCTCCTGCCGGGCGACGTCACCGCGGTCCTCGGGCTCATCACCTCCAAGCGGGGCGACATGGAGGAGCGCGACGAGCTGCACGCCCGCATCGAGGACGCCGCGCGCCACCTCCCCCTCGACCGGCTCGCGCTGTCGACGCAGTGCGGCTTCGCATCCGACGCCGACGGCAACGAGATCGGCGCCGACGCGCAGTGGGCCAAGCTCGAGCTCGTCGTCGACACGGCCGAGGAGGTCTGGGGCGCGCTGGTGCCTTGAGACAACCTGGGGGCCCGCCTCCGGCGGCTCATTACGACCTTTGGTCAGGATCGGTCGCCGAGCCGCCTGCGGCACCCCTAGATCAACAGCCTGTCCGGCGTGATCGGGAGGTCCCTGATCCGCACGCCGGTCGCGTTGTGGACCGCGTTGGCGATCGACGCCGCGGTCCCCACGATCGAGATCTCGCCGATGCCCTTGGCTCCCATCGGGTTGAGGGCGTCGTCGACCTCGTCGATCCAGACCGCCTCGATGTCGTGCACGTCGGCGTGGGCGGCCACGTGGTACCCGGCGAGGTCGCTGTTGAGGTAGTCGCCGAACTCGGCGTCCATGACGCTCTCCTCGTGCAGCGCCATGGAGAGCCCCATGGTCATGCCGCCGAGGAACTGCGAGCGGGCGGTCTTGGCGTTCATGACGCGGCCGACCGCGAAGACGCCGAGCATCCGGGAGACGGTGACCTCGCCCGTGTCGGCGTCCACGTGGACCTCGCTGAACTGCGCGCCGAAGGCGTGGCGCGCCATCGGCTCCTGGGCCTCGATCTCGTCGCCCGAGTCGAAGAACGCCTCGCGGCCGCCCTGCGCGCGCAGCTTCCGGCATGCACCGACGATCGCTGTGCCCCACGAGGCCGTGCCCATGGACCCGCCGGCCAGCGACGCGAATGGCAGCGCGCTGTCGCCGATGTCCACCCGCACCCGCTCGAGCGGCACGTCGAGGGCGTCGGCCGCGATCTGCGTGAGGACCGTGCGCGAGCCGGTGCCGATGTCCGACGCGGCGATCCGGACGACGTAGCTCCCGTCGTCCTCCTCGCGCACGAGCGCCGAGCTCGGGCGCCGGCGGGCCGGGTACGTGGAGCCGGCGACGCCGGTGCCGACGTAGGAGCGCCCCTGGAGGCGGGGGCCGGGAGCGTGGTCGCGCGTCTCCCATCCGAAGAGGCGCGCGCCCTCGCGCAGGCACGCGACGAGGTTGCGCGAGCTGAACGGCATCCCCGTCTCGGGATCGGTCTCCGGCTCGTTGCGGATCCGCAGCTCGATCGGGTCGATGCCGCAGGCGATCGCGAGCTCGTCCATGGCCGACTCCAGCGCGTACATCCCCGGGCACTCGCCCGGCGCGCGCATCCAGGAGGGCGTCGGCACGTCCAACCGGGCGAGCCGGTGCGTCGTCCTGCGGGTGGGCGACGCGTACATCATGCGCGTCGCCACGGCCGTCTGCTCGGCGAACTCCTTGACCGTCGAGCTCTGCTCGACGACGTCGTGGACGATCGCCTGGAGCCGCCCGTCGCCGTCCGCGCCGAGCTGCAGCCGCTGGATCGTGGGCGTGCGGTAGCCGGTGAGCGCGAACATCTCGTGCCGCGTCGCCGCCACCTTCACCGGCCGTCCGACAGCGAGCGCCGCGAGCGCCGCGAGCACCGCGGTCGGGCGCGGGAGACCCTTGGAGCCGAACCCACCGCCCACGTGCTCGGAGATGATCCGCAGCCGCTCGGGCTCCAGCCCCAGCACCTTCGCGATGAGGGTGTGCGCCATCGCCGGGCCCTGGTTGGAGTCGTGCAGCGTGAGGTCGCCGCCGTCCCAGACCGCCAGCGCGGCGTGCGGCTCCATGGGGTTGTTGTGGTACGCCGGGGTCGCGTAGGTCGCGGCGTGGACGACCTGGGAATCCTCGAGCGCGGCGTCGGGGTCGCCCTGCTGCGTGTCGGTGTCGTAGGCCGGGTTGACCTTGTCGGGCGCGTAGAGCTTCGGGTCGTCCTCGCGCAGCACGACCTCGTGCTGCTCGGCGTCGTACTCGACACGGACGAGGCGCGCGGCGTCGCGCGCGACCTCGAAGCTGTCGGCGACGACGGCGGCGACGATCTGCCCGCGATAGGCGACCCGCCGGGTCTGGAGCACCGCGAGGTCGAACTCGGCGTCGTCGGCCACGCGCGGCGCGTTGCCCTCCCAGAGAACGGCGAGCACGCCGGGGACCGCGAGCGCCTCGTCGGCGTGGACGTCGCGGATCGTGCCCTTGGCGATCGTCGACCCCACGATCGCGGCGTAGGCGACGCCGTCGACCTGGGTCTCGTACGCGTAGCGGGCCTCGCCCGTCACCTTCAGGCGGCCCTCGATGCGGTTCACGGGGGCGCCGACGACCCGTGACGGTGCGATGGTCATCGGCTGAGCTCCTCGAGCGTGCGGACGATGACCCTGCGCGCGAGCGGGACCTTGAACGCGTTCTCCGGGAGCGGATCGGCCGCGGCCAGCTCGGCGTCGGCCGCCTCCCCGAAGGCCGCCTCGGTCGCGGGACGGCCGCGCAGCGCCTCCTCGGTGCGCAGCGCGCGCCACGGGACGTGTGCCACGGCGCCGAGCGCGATCCGGCAGTCCTCCACGACGCCGTCGCGTACGTCGAGCGCGGCGGCCACGGAGACGAGGGCGAACGCGAAGGACGCGCGCTCGCGCACCTTGCGGTAGGCCGAGCGGCGGGCGAGCTCGAGCGCCGGCAGCTCGACGGCGGTGACGAGCTCGCCGGGACGCAGCTCGGTGTCGCGCTGCGGCTCGTCGCCGGGCAGGCGGTGCAGCCCCGGCATCGGGATCGTGCGTGGCCCGTCGTGGCCCTCGACGTGGACGGTGGCGCCGAGCGCCGCCAGCGCCACGGCCATGTCCGACGGGTGCGTCGCGACGCACGCCTCGGAGTGGCCCAGGATCGCGTGGTTGCGATGGTGGCCGGCCCGCGCCGGGCAGCCCGTCCCACCCTCGCGCTTGTTGCACGCCTTCGTCACGTCGGTGAAGTAGGCGCACCGCGTGCGCTGCAGGAGGTTGCCGCCGACCGTCGCCATGTTCCGCAGTTGACCGGACGCACCGGCCAGCACCGACTGCGCGAGGACGGGGTACGCCTCGCGCACCCGTCGGTCGGCGGCGAGGTCGGAGTTGCGCACCGCGGCCCCGATGCGCAGCCCGCCGCCGTCGAGCTCCTCGATCCGGTCGTGCGGGAGGCGCGTGACGTCGACGAGCACGTCGGGCGACTCGACGCCGAGCTTCATGAGGTCGACGAGGTTCGTCCCGCCGCCGAGGTAGCGCGCGGCCGGCCCCGCGTCGCCGAGGAGGGCGACGGCGCTCGCGGCGTCGGTCGGGCGCTCGTACGTGAAGGGCCTCATCGTGTCGCCGCGTCGTGGATGGCCGGGACGATGTTCGCGTAGGCGCCGCAGCGGCACAGGTTGCCGCTCATGCGCTCGCGGATCTCGCGCTCGTCGAGCGCCGGCTCGGCCTGGAGGTCGGCCGTGGCGAAGCTCGGCCAGCCCTCGCGGGCCTCGTCGAGCATCGCCACCGCGGACAGGATCTGACCCGGCGTGCAGTAGCCGCACTGGAACGCGTCGTGCTCGATGAACGCGGCCTGGATCGGGTGCATGGCGTCGCCGTCGGCGAGGCCCTCGATCGAGGTCACCTCCGCCCCGTCGTGGGCGACGGCGAGGGCGAGGCAGCTCTTGATGCGGCGCCCGTCGAGGAGCACGGTGCACGAGCCGCACTGGCCGTGGTCGCAGCCCTTCTTGGCGCCGGTCAGGCCGAGGTGCTCGCGGAGGAGGTCGAGCAGCGTGGTGCGCGTGTCCAGCGTCAGGTCGTGCGCCGCGCCGTTGATCGTCAGGGAAAGCGTGAAGTCCGGCATCCTGCATGGCTACCCTCGCGGCGGGGTCGCGTCACCAGACGGTCTCGTAGAGGAGCTCGATCAGGATCACCTGCGCGGCGAGGAACGCGAGCACGGCGCGCAGCCGCGGGGTCCGCAGCCAGGGCGCCGCGGCGGCGCAGGCGAGCGGCACCATGAACAGCCAGATCCGCTCGGTCTCCGCCTTCGTGAAGCCGCCGAGGGATGCGACGACCACGACCACGGCGAGCGCGATCGCGGCGGGCCGCCGGGCGACGAGGCCGGCGATCGCGGCGGCGATGATGGGCACGCCGGTCATGACCGCCCAGGCGACTGGCGAACCGAGGACCCAGAACGCGTAGGGACGCCGGGTCGCGAGTGAGTTGTCGTAGACCTGCTTCGTCGCCGCCAGCGCGCCGATCGGGTCGTAGCCCGTCGCGAGAGCGAGGGCGCCGTTCAGGACCAGCACCGCGACCCCGCAGGCCGCGGCGAGCGCGAGACCGGCGCGCCACCCCTCGCGCCGCCAGGCCACGATCGCGGCCCAGGCGCCGATCGCCAACAGCGCCCAGCTCATGAACGTCGCGAGCGCGAACACGACCAGGCCGGCCGCGCGCCACCCCGGGCTGCGGGCGACGAGCAGGCACGCGGCCAGCGCGCCGATCGCCGCGAACACGACGTCGTAGGAGGACACGCCGAACAGCACGAGCGCCGGGGACAGCGCGCACAGCAGGCCCGCGATCCGGCCGGTGGGCTCGTCGTCCAGCGTCCAGCTGAGGCGGTGCGCGAGCGGCGCGCAGAGGGCGCCGGCGACGATGCACAGCGCAGCCAGACCGCCCGCGGTCGTGATCCCCAGTGCGTCCATGAGCAGCAGCGGGCCCGGCGGATGCCCCGCCACGTTCACCGGCTGGGAGGACGCCATCTCGGCGAAGCGGTCGAGGTAGAAGCGCGCGCCGTAGCCGAGCGTCGGCAGCCCTGGCAGGTACTCGTTCGGGCCCTCGTGGAACGCGCCGTCGATCGTGAACATGCGCGACCAGCCGTCCGTGCCCTCCCGCGCGAGATTCGCCGCGAGGCCGACGCACAGCGCCAGCACGTAGGACGCGACGGAGAACCCGGCCGGCGGCAGGCGGCGATCCAGCAGGCGCGGCCCGAGCGCCACGGCGGCCAGCAGCACGAGGACGGCGACGACCGCGCCCACGGTCTCGATGCGCGGCGACCAGCCCGGCACGAACGGCGGCGTGGCCGTCCCCAGCCCGCCGTTCGCGCGCCGGATCAGCCAGCCCGTGGCGATCACGGCCACGGCGACCGCCGCGGCGCCGAGCCGCACGGCGCGCGTCATCGCCCTGCCATCCTCGACGTGTGCGCCGCGCCGCCGCAGGGGTTCTCGTCGCGCTGGCCTGCGCCGGCTGCGGCTCGCTCACCGTCCACGAGCTGCCCCCCGCCGCGGAGCCGCCGCGCTCGCCCGCGCCGTCGGCCGAGCCCGCCGGGACGGTCATCCCCGTCGGCGGAGCGCCGGAGGGCGTCGTCGTGGACCCGCGCACGCACGTCGCGTCGGTCGCGGTCCGCGATCCCGACGCCCTCGCGATCGTCGACCTGCGCACCCGCCGCGTGCTTCGCCGCGTCGCGCTTCCCGGAGCTCCGCGTCACCTCGCGCAGGATGACGGCGGAGCGACCGTCCTGGTGCCCGCGGAGACCGCCGACCGGTTCCTCGCCGTCGAGGTCCCGTCCGGGCGCGTCACGGAGCGAGCGGCGACCGGCGCCTACCCGCACGACCTCGCGCCGCTCGCCGGCGGCGGGGTCGCGATCGGCGACGAGCGCGGCGACGCGCTCACGGTGCTGCGTCCCGGCGCGCCGTCGCGCATGGTCCGAGTCGCGGCGCAGCCCGGCGGCGTCACGACCGTCGACGGCGGCCGTCTCATCGCGGTCGTCTCGGTGCGCGAGCGCGTGCTCGAGCTGTACGACGCGAAGACGCTGCGCCGGGTCGCGCGCGAGTCCGCCGGGGTCGGCCCGACGCACGTGGCGTGCCAGACGGACGGCGGCTGGTGCTGGGTGCTCGACACGCAGGGCGACGCGCTGCTCGTGTTCCGCGTCGACGGCGACCGGCTCGAGCTCACGCGGCGGCTGTTCCTGCCCGGCGGTCCCTACGGGGTCGCCGTCGACCCCGGCAGGCTGCGACTGTGGGTCACGCTCCCCGGCCGCAACGAGGTGGTCGAGCTGCCGGCGCACGGGCGCCCGCACGTCGTCGCCCGGCACCCGACGGTCCGCCAGCCCGACTCCGTCGCCGTCGACGCCTCGACCGGCCAGGCAGTCGTCACCGGCCGGACGGACGGGGTGCTCCAGCTCGTGACGCCGTGAGCCGGCGCACGGCATAGACCACCCCCGACAGCACGAAGAGGCCCGCTGTGACCGCCAGCCAGCGTCCGAGGTAGTCGGGCGGCTCGCGGCCCAGCGCGTTGACGTAGCCCGACGGCCGGCGCTGCAGGATGAGCGGGAACCAGACGAGCAGCAGCACGGCCGAGATCGCGACCGGGAAGCGCACGTGGTTGATGACCGGCGCCGGCAGCCGGCGGATGAGGGCGTCCGCGCCGGAGTACAGCGGAAGCAGCAGGAGGTCGTGGACGAGCGCGCCGAGCGCGAGCCACAGCACGAGGTTCAGCGGCTGCGGCGCGACGTTCACGTGGAACATCTGGGCGAGCAGCCACGCGGTCGCCGCGATGAGGAGGATGTGGCCTGCGGCGCGCTTCACGTGAAGTGCAGCTCCTTGACCCACTTCGTGCAGTGCACGCCCGGCAGCGCCGGGACGATGACGCGCGCCGGGAAGCCGTGGTCCAGCGACAACGGCGCGCCGTTGACCCGCAGCGCCAGGAGCGAATGCGGGTGGCCGATCTGGCCGGGGCCGATCGTCGCCTGGCGGAACGCTCCGCGCGGCTGCAGCGAGCCGGCCGCCATCGCAGCGGCGTCGGGCATCCCGGCTGCGGCGGCGAGGTCGCGCAGGCGCACGCCGGTCCACTGCTGGGTCGTCGACCAGCCCTCGACGCAGGCGATCTGCAGGTCGTACGTGTGCTGGGGCATGGCGGCGAGCTCGGCGAGCGTGAGCTCGCGTTCGTCGTCGCCGACGAGCTTGAGCCGGTAGGCGGGGCCGACCATCGCCGGCGTGATCCGCGCGACGGCCGCCGTCTTGTTGATCGGGAACGAGGCGCCCGTCCCGCGCGGCGCGAAGAGCGCCACGTCCCGCAGCGGGCCGCCGATCGACTGCCCGGCGGTCGTCACCGCGAGCGTCCCGGCGGCGGCACCCACGAGGCCGAAGAGGCCGCGGCGGCTGAGCGTCCCGGGCGCAGGATCGGGCGCGCGGAGCTCGTCGTCCTCCGGCCCGAGCACCTCGCGCCGCGTCGCGTAGGCCCGGCGCATCGCCGGGACCTTGACCGCGACGTGCAGCACGAGCGACGCGATGAAGATCAGGCCGCCGTAGTAGTGCGCCCCGACGAAGTTGAAGTGCCACGGGTAGTAGAGCTGCGCGTTGGCGATCCCCGTGGCGAACTGGAAGATCGTGGAGCCGACGAGCAGCAGGATGCCGATGCGCTCCAGCGCGTTCACCGGTCCGGTGACCGGCGGCCACGCGAACAGGCGCGGGATGACCGACCACAGCTTCGCGAGCAGCAGTGGCACGATGATGATCCCGATCGTCACGTGCAGGCCCTGCGTGAAGGCGTACAGCCACCCGGGCGACGTCGGCCACCCGATCACGAGGACGCCGATGTCCTTCTCGATCAGGCCGTTGTTGCCCAGATCGGGCTGATAGGCCGCGTGGGAGAGCAGCCCGGTGACCGCGACGATCCCGACGCCGACGAGCAGGACGCTGCCGAGCATCGACGTGAGCCAGACGCTGCGGAGCGGGCTGCGCCAGAACGTCGGTCGCGTCGGGCCCGGCGGTGGATCCGCGGGCAGGAGGCGCATCAGGCCACCCTGAGCTCGGCGAACCAGCGCCCGCCGTCCTCCCAGCGGGCCGAGGTCGCCAGCCCCGCCGGCCGCGCGACGCCGTCGAGCGCGTCGACGGAGACCCGCGACCACGGGAACCAGCGCGAGGCGCCGGCGTCGTGCTCCAGGCGCAGCGGGCCGGATCGCACGCCGGCGCCGGGCGCCTCGCACTCGCAGAGCACAGCGCCGTCCGGCGTCAGGAGGTCAGCGAGGCGCTGCAGCAGCGCCTCGGGGTCGCCGCCGATCCCGATGTTGCCGTCGAGCAGCAGCGCCGTCCGCCATCCGCCCATCGCCGGGACGGCGTCGAAGACGGAGCCTTGCAGCACACGCGTCCCGCGGTCGCGCGCCACGCGTACGGCGGCGGGGGACGCGTCGATCCCGAGCGCGGCGACGCCGCGGTCCGCGAGTGCGCGGACGTGGCGGCCGGGGCCGCAGCCGATGTCGAGCACCGGCCCGCGGGCGCGGCGCAGGACGCGCAGGTCGGTGCTCCCGGCGCCGGCCAGCCAGCGCACCGTGGCGAGCTCGACGGCGACGCCGGCGCGGTCGCGGGCGACGAGGCCCTCCGGCCGCTGCGTGAGCGCGGCGGCGTACAGGCGCTCGGCCTCGGGTGTCATGCGACCTGGGCGAGGGTCCGCGCGAAGCGCCCGTCGGGCGCCGCCGATGCGACGGCGCGGGCGTCGGCGATGTCGTCGACGTCGCGCAGCGAAGGGAGGTCGCGGATACGCAGCCCGTGCGCGACGAGCCGCTCTCGCTGCAGGGCGCACGTGTCGTCCGCGCTCATCGGCACCCCGTACAGCAGCTCGGGCCGCGCCTCGCGCAGGCCGAGGGCCCAGTAGCCGCCGTCCGGCGCGGGCCCGAGGACCGCGTCGACGCCCGGCGCGGCAAGCCGCGCGCAGGCGATCGCGAGCAGGTCGGGTGTGACCTGCGGTGTGTCCATGCCGATGAGCACCGCCGGCTCGCCGACGTCGGCGAAGGCGTGGGCGAGTCGCTGGTCGAGACCGTCACCGCGCTGGGCGATCACCTCGAAGCCCTCCGGCAGCCAGTCGCCGGGCTCGCCGTCGAGCACGCAGACGCGGCGGGCGACGCGGGTCGCGGCGACGGCGTCGAGGGTGTCGTGCAGCGCGGCCCGCGCGAGCAGGGCGGCCTCGTCGGGGGTGCACGGCGGCGTCAGGCGGGTCTTGGAGCGCCCGGCCACGGGCGCCTTGGCGATGACGACGAGCGCGGGGGTCATGCCCGCTCCTTCGCAGGAGAGGGTGTCATCGGATCGATCGAGGCGAGCAGGCGCGTCATGTCGCGGGTGGCGCGCAGGGTCCCCCGAACGGTCCCGGTGACCTTCGATCGCCCCTCGCGCGGGCCATGGCGGACGTCGACCTCGGTGACGCGCCAACCTGCCGCCGCCGCGCGCATGACCATCTCCAGCGGCCAGCCGAAGCGCCGGTCGGCGATGCCGAGGGCGAGCAGCGCCTCGCGCCCCGCGGCGCGCATCGGACCGAGGTCGCGCAGGGCGACGCCGCTGCGCTGCCGCAGCGCCCGGGTCACGACCGCGTTGGCGATCCGCGTGTGTGGCGAGCGCGCACCCTGGCGGGCACCGAGCACGAGGTCGGACGTCCCGCCGGCGACGGGCCCGAGCACGCGCCAGAGGTCGCCGGGATCGAGCGATCCGTCGCAGTCCATGAAGCAGACGAGGTCCGCCCGGGACGCCTCGAGGCCGGCGAAGCAGGCCGCGCCGAAGCCCGGCACCCGCTCCTCCACGACCCGGGCGCCGAGGCGCCGCGCGATGTCGCCCGAGCCGTCCGCCGACCCGTTGTCGACGACGATCGGATCGCAGTCGGACGGCATGCGCCCGAGGACCCACGGGATCGCGGCGGCCTCGTCGAGGACGGGGAGGATGACGTCGGGCACGCTCCCGATGCTGCCCGTTCCGGCCGGCGAAGCGATTACAGCTTCCTGAACTGTGCGCGCGGCCGCTCACGCGGCGACCCCGAACGCCTACCGTCCGGCCATGGTCCTCGTCACCGGCGGCGCCGGCTTCATCGGCTCGCACATCGTCGACGCGCTGCGCGAGGGCGGCCACGACGTCCGGGTGCTCGACCTCGCGGACGGCGACGACGTCCGCGATCCCGACGTCGTCGAGCGCGCGCTGGACGGCGTGGACGCAGTCTGCCACCAGGCGGCCATGGTCGGCCTCGGCGTGGACCTCGAGGACATCACCGATTACGTCGGCCACAACGACGTGGGGACCGCCGTGCTGCTGCGGGCGATCTCCAGGGGGACCGCCGTCCGTCGGGTGGTGCTCGCCTCGAGCATGGTCGTCTACGGCGAGGGGCGCTACCGATGCGCGGAGCACGGGGTCGTCGCACCCGGGCCGCGCGCCGTCGAGGACCTGGACGCCGGGCGCTACGAGCCGCCGTGCCCTCGCTGCGGGCGCCCGCTCGCGCCCGAGGCGGTCGGCGAGGATGCGCCGGTGGACCCGCGCAACGTCTACGCGGCGACGAAGCTGCACCAGGAGCACCTCGCATGGTCGTTCGCGCGCGAGACCGGGATCCCGGTGACCGCGCTGCGCTACCACAACGTCTACGGACCGCGGATGCCGCGCGACACTCCCTACGCGGGGGTCGCGGCGATCTTCGCGTCGGCCCTCGCGGCCGGCCGCGCGCCGCAGGTGCTCGAGGACGGCGGGCAGCTGCGCGACTTCGTCCACGTCCGCGA
>Ga0070665_100004073_pt1 | contig 15373 bp, 13 predicted proteins | sample KBSS13metaG_FD_65862 | JGI IMG/M metagenome (GOLD analysis project Ga0070665, IMG submission 65862) | Switchgrass rhizosphere microbial communities from Kellogg Biological Station, Michigan, USA - KBS S1-3 metaG | ecosystem: Host-associated > Plants > Roots > Rhizosphere > Soil ... | reverse complement strand
GATGGTCTTGCTTTGCGTGGGAATGGGATTGCAGCTGACCGTTTGGAGAGCGCTGCCATGAGTTATTTCGCCTACCCGTCGATGTTTGTCTGGCTCTTTGCGCCGCTCGGCGCTTTTGTGTTGGGACTGTGGGCGCTTCAGCAGCGCAAACGTTTATTACGGCAATGGGGAGATACCGGTATTCTGCACCGGCTTTTGCCACCGGGACTGTCGCATCGCCGACGGTGGATTGGATTTTGTCGCGTGGCTGGACTTTTATGCCTCGCCATCGCTTTGGCCGGCCCTTTAATTGGTTCTAAGTTAGTAGAGTTCCATCAGAAAGGGCTGGATGTTTTTATTGCGGTCGACACCTCTCTATCGATGCAGGCACAAGATTTTCAACCCAATCGGATGGCGCATGCCAAACTCTTACTCGGACAATTGATTGAACGCTTAGCCGGAAGCCGCGTCGGAGTCATTGCCTTTGCCGGCAAGGCTTCCGTCCAATGTCCATTGACCATCGATACCAGCGCCGCACGACAAATTTTAGACACGATCGATGTGGGAACTATTCCTATGCCAGGCACGGCTATTGGAGAGGCGATTCGCGTGGCGATCCGCGGCCTCAAAGCGGGAGAAAGCAATCATCGCTTGTTAGTTTTATTGACCGATGGCGAAGACCATCATTCTGATCCTGTGGCCGCGGCGAAAGAAGCAGTCGGTTTAGGTCTAAAAATATTCCCTGTCGGTATCGGCACGCCACAAGGAGAGCCGATCCCCGTCTTTGATGACCAAGGTCATCGCACCGGATATAAACGGGATAAAAGCGGTGAAGTGGTCATGAGTAAATTGGATGAGCAAACGTTGATGCAAGTCGCGCAACTCACAGGTGGCCATTATTTTCGCGCCACAGCCACGGGTGCTGAAATTGATGATTTGGTGCGGTCCTTAGAAGCTCTTCAGCAAGACAAACAAAAATCAAAATTATTCAACCGATACGAAAATCGCTATCAGTGGCCACTGGCTCTGGGCATTTTGTTTTTATTCATCGGACTGCTGATTCCCGAGCGAGGGTGGAAACCCTCATGAAAGGTTTACCGTTTTGGGTATTTTTTTTGATGGGCTGCAGTCTTTCCACGGGGTGGGCGTCTCCTTCCCAGCTAAAAGAAGGCAACCGATTATTTAAAAATGGCAGTTATGAAAAAGCGCGCAAAGTCTATGAAGATGCGCTGGTGGACACTCCGCATTCCAATATTTTGAAATACAACGCAGGTGACGCCGCCTATCAAAGCGGTGACTTTGCGCAAGCCGCGCATTATTTTCAGGAAGCCGACCAAAGCACGATGCCGGAATTAAATCAGGCGGCGCGCTACAATTTAGGAAATGCCTACTTCCGACAAGACCGGCGTGCCGATGCAATTGAAGCCTATAAAAATGCGTTGCGTGCTAATCCGGCTGATGAAGAGGCCAGGTACAATCTCAGTGTCGCGTTATCGGAACAAAAAAATTCATCATCCAAAGCCGGCGGAAACAATAGCCAAAAAAATAAATCCAGCGGTTCCGACAAAGACAAGAGTGATGATGGAAAAGCGGGCAAGCCCGCTGAAGCCTCAGCGAAGCCGGGGCAGATGAGTAAAGAAGACGCCGAGCGTTTATTGTCCGCTGCCAGCGCCGGCGAAATGAAAAAAGGGTCTCAGCGCCAAAAACCGGAGAGTGCCAAAGTTGATGAAGACTGGTAAATCGGTAGAGAGTAGAGGGTTAAGGGTAAAGGGTAACGGCATGTTTTGGAAACAGCTCGTGTGGCTGGTTACCCTTTTCTCTCTAGCCTCGACCCTCCACTGTCTGTACGCGGCGGAGCCCCAAATTTCTGCGGCACTTGATCGTGATCAAATCACGTTGAATGAACAGGCTGTACTTAATGTGACCGTATCCGGTGGCGGGAATCTTCCTTCACCGCAAATGCCGGCGCTGCCAGATTTTCAAATCGTGAATACGCAACGCGCACAAAATTTTTCTTGGATTAACGGTCAAGCCTCGGCCAGCGTGATTTATGGCTATGCGATCACCCCCTTAAAAGAAGGCACCTTTACGATTCCTCCGATTCATCTTGAGGGCAGTGCGGCGCAGACGGCGCCTTTGACGTTGCATGTCTTAAAAGGAGATGCGGCCGCAATTCCCTCAGCGCCAGGGGCGGCACCAACTTCCACGCGAAGTTCCGCGCATGGCCCGGCGGCGATCTTTATTCGCGGGACCGTAGATAAATCCAGCGTCTATGTAGGGGAGCCGGTGACCTATGCGTTCCGCCTCTATAACCGCGTCCCGCTATTTAGCCGTCCCAATTATCAACCTCCGCAGACCAGCGGGTTTTGGACGGAGGATCTTCCACAAAAGCCCGGCGGTCCAACAACCGTCGATGGACTTCCATATAACATGACGGAGCTAAAAACAATTTTGTTTCCGACAGGTCCGGGAACAGCCCGGATAGGCCCCGCGCAGCTTTCGGTCACGATTGAAAATTTAGGTTCCGATCCGTTTAGTCAAAATTTCTTTGCGCAATTTTTCGGCCGGGCGGAAGAAAAAACGCTGCATACCGAACCGATCACCGTTCACGTAAAGCCCCTCCCTGATCCTAAACCGGTGGGATTTGAAGGCGCCGTAGGAAAATTTTCCATCAGTTCTAATCTCGATAAGACAAGTGTCACAGTGGGCGAACCCATTACCTTAACCATTACTATTAGTGGCGAAGGCAATATTAAATCACTACCGGGCATCAAGCTGCCGGCCGTGACAAATTTCCGGATGTTTGATGCCACTGCCGCCACCAACATTGAAAAAAATCAAGGCCGCGTCCAGGGATCTAAGGTCTATAAAACAGTCATGATTCCGACGGCCTCGGGCGACGTAAGAATCCCTTCAGTACCGTTTGTGTATTTTGACCCGGATACACGGTCGTATAAAACGTTGGAATCGCGATCATTTCCTCTACGTGTATTGTCGGGAGCAGGGGGAAATGCGTCAACAGCCCAGAGCGCCATTCCGTCCGCGCCTGCTTCCGCGGACTCCGTTTCCTCCGGACAAATTCAACGGTTATCGGAAGATATTCATTACATCAAAACACCCGGACACTTAGGTTCGCAAGGGCATTTTTGGATTGAGTTGCCTTTGTTTTGGATATTCCATGGGCTTATTCTTTTGCTTTTGCTGGGCTTCGGATGTTTTCGTCTTTATCAATTTTATTTTCTGGCCAATAATGCTTGGAATCGTTTCAAGAATGCGGCTCCGCGGGCCTATGATCAAGCGCGTAACGTCGAACGCTTGGCGGATGATTCTAAACTCAAAGAAGCCGCCGTTCTTTTATCTGACACCTATCAACGGTATTTGGCCGATAAATTATCCATTCCTTCTCATGGCATGGCCTTAAAAGAGGCGCAGGAAGCCTTGCGTCAACGTGGATTACATTCTCATGATGGCGAGAAGATTCGTAATTTATGGGAAACGCTCGATTTGTTTGAGTTTGCGCCCACACAAATTCGTACGGAAGATGTGCGGCAAGCCTTAGCGACATTCCGGCATATCGTTGAAGAAATGGAACAGGAAATCAAATGGGAAAAATAACGGCGGGACTGTTTTTGATCCTGTTGTCCGGCTGGGCCTTTGCCGAATCGCCGGACATTCTTTTTAAACAAGGCAATACGGCCTTTGCCGATGGCAAATTTCCTGACGCAATTACCGCCTATGAATCTGCGCGTACCGGGGGAGTCACAAATTGGGTTTTGGAATATAACCTCGGGAATGCGTACTATCGGTCGGGCCAATTGGGAAAAGCGATCGCGCATTACGCGCGCGCATTTCGCTTGAATTCGGGTGATCATGATGTCATCGACAATCTCAATTTGGCTTCGATTCGAGCGGGCGATCCGTTATTGCCGGCTTCGGGCTTGGGCGTGTTTTTTTGGCGGCTCTTTTATTTTTTCTCGCTGAATACGCTGGCCTTTGGCGCTTCCCTATTTTTTCTTGCGCTTTGCGCCATGGGATTTATGCGTCTAGCAGGATGGAGCCGTTTTCCGGCAGAGGCTTGGGTTTTATTAATTTTAGGGCTGACGCTTGCCAGCGGTTGGATCGGTGTTCGATGGACATTGCAGACCCGGCATACGGCCGTTGTAGTGGCCTCGGTGGCAGAAGTACGTTCGGGTCCTAATTTGAGTTATCCCGCCAACTTCACTATTCCCGAAGGCCGACGAATTTTAGTGTTGGACGAGCAAGAGCCCATTCAAGGCTGGTTGGAAATTGGTGTTCCACAAGAAGGATTAAAAGGCTGGGTTCCCGACAGTTCCGTAGACGTTCTCTAACTCCTCCGCCCGCTCGGGCTATAATCGATGCATGCCATTCATGGAAAAAGATTTAAAGCCGGATCCTTTTGATCAATTTACCGTCTGGTTTTCTGATGCGAAAAAGAAGATGGGCCAAGAAGGGGCGACGGCCATGTGCTTATCGACGCTTGATGCCCAAGGCTATCCCGAAGGCCGCATGGTTTTATTGAAGGATTTTGATCCGCGTGGCTTCGTGTTTTATACGAATTTAAACTCCACCAAGGGCCGCGCGATTGTGGCGCATCCCCGCGCCGGTTTAACTTTCTATTGGCAGCCGCTGGAGCGACAAGTCCGTATTTTGGGGAATGCAGAGTTGGTTTCCGACGAAGAAGCCGATCGTTATTTCCATAGCCGGCCGCGGCTTTCCCAGTTAGGCGCTTGGGCCTCTCTACAAAGTCAGCCCTTAAAGAGCCGGTTTAAATTTATGCGCCAAGTGGTAGGCGTCGCCTTGCAATATCCTACGGGAACAATTCCGCGCCCTCCGCACTGGCATGGGTTTCGCATTAAGCCCATAAAAATAGAATTCTGGAAAGCCGCTCCGAACCGCCTGCACGATCGCTTCCTCTATGAAAAGCAATCCGATGGGTTGTGGACGATTACGCGTCTATACCCCTAGGTATAATGCGGCATGGCGAAGCCCCATGGGTTGCTTTTAAATCGGAGATAGGAAAATAACATGCTTGACCTTAAGTGGATACGTGAAAATCGGCCGGCATTGGAACAGATGTTGGCGAATCGGCGCTCGAAAATCGATGTGTCCCCCATTTACGAATTGGATATTCTGCGCCGCAAACTCCTTTCCGAATTAGAACAGCTGCAAGCGCAACGCAATAAGTCCGCCGAACAGATCGGAAAAATCAAAGCGCAAAAGGGCGATGTCGCGGCAGCCATGAAGGAGGTCGAATCCTTCAAAGGCAAAATTAAAGAATTAGAGGCGCAGCTAGCGGACATCGAACCCAAGCTGACCGATTTATTGCTGCGCATCAATAATCTGCCGGACGCGTCCGTGCCCATCGGGGCGTCGGCCGCCGACAATAAAGTTTTGCGTGAAGTCGGAAAAATAAACCCGCCGGCGTTTGCGCCGAAATCGCATTTGGAAATCGGTGAAGCCCTGGGCATTTTGGATTTTAAAGCTGGCGCCAAACTTTCGGGCTCGGGTTTTGCGGTGCTTCGCGGTCAAGGCGCGAAGCTCGAACGCGCATTAATTAATTTCATGCTCGATTTGCATACGAAAGAACATGGTTATATCGAAGTGTTCGCTCCTTATCTCGTCACGCCGCAAAGCATGCAGGGGACGGGACAGCTGCCCAAATTTGAAGAAGAATTATTTCGTGTCGAGCGCGACAGCTTGTATCTTATTCCCACGGCTGAGGTGTCCGTTACCAATCTTCATCGTGATGAAGTGCTCGAAGAAAAAGATATGCCCAAAAAATATGTCTGTTATTCGGCTTGCTTCCGGCGCGAGGCGGGATCTTACGGCGCCGACACGAAAGGACTGATTCGCAACCATCAGTTTAATAAGGTGGAATTGGTGCAATTCGTCAAACCGGAAGAATCGTTGGAAACACTGGAACTTTTAACAGCGAGCGCCGAAAAAATTCTCTATAAATTAAAAATTCCGTATCGGGTGATCGCACTCTGTACGGGCGATATGGGATTTTCTTCCGCCAAAACCTATGACATTGAAGTCTGGATGCCCGGCGAGCAACAGGAAAAGGAGCCCAATTCCCGAGGACGGTGGCGTGAAATCTCTTCCTGTTCCACGTTCACGGATTTCCAAGCCCGGCGGATGAACATTAAATTCAAACGCGCCGACGGTAAAAAGGAATTTCTCCATACGTTAAATGGCTCCGGTCTAGCGATTGGGCGGACGTTTGCGGCGATTTTGGAAAATTTTCAACAAGCCGATGGATCGGTGGCGATCCCCGAAGTGCTTCAGCCGTACTTTGGTTCGGATCGCATTGCGACCGGCCGCTAAACTTCTTTGCGTCCTGTTAGCCGGCGCTTCGCCCGCGATTGCCGCAGACGTTTATTTTGGAACGCCGGTCCCCGATCCTTATCGGTGGCTGGAAGTCTCTAGCGCTCCGGCCACCGAAGCCTGGACCTTTCAACAAAACCAAAAAACCGACGCCTATTTTGCTTCTTTACCGTCGCTGGCAATGTGGCATGATCGCTTGGCAAAGGCGACTCCCGCCGAGCGACTTGTATTGCCCAAACTGACACAAAATCCGGAAAGACCCAGCGTGCCACCTTCCGCTTTAGGACTTGAGCCCGCGCCGCGTCAATGGTTCCCCTCTCCAGATGGCAAAACAATCATCTACAGTTCACACCCGTTGCATACCGACTTAGGCGCATTACATGTGCGGAATTTACAAACCCATGAGGAAAATCCGGACGAAGTCATCCTTTGGGAAAACTATGGCGATGTCGCTTGGTCGGCGGACAGCCAAGGATTTTATTATTTGGCGGTATCGTCTGCCTTGTCGGATACAGCGCGCGTGGCGGCGGCCACCATTCGCTATCACAAGCTCGGACAACCCTCTCGGAATGATCAGGATATTTTTCCAGCGACCCAAGATCCTTCGCACTATTTAATTCCGCAGACCTCCGCGGATGGGCATTGGTTGGTGGTTTCAGTGGCTCAAGGGTTTTCCGGAACGAGCGTTTATGCCCGTGACCTGACGCGGGCGGCTACGGATTTTTACTGTATTTTTAAAAGCACGACGGCGACGGCATCCGTGCAAATGCACGGCGGAAAATTTTATGCCTTAACGAACAGGCAAGCACCAACCTACGAGGTCATGGTCTCGAGCGGTCTAGGCCTGCCTTGGCATGTCCTTATTCCGGCTGCGCCTCAGAGCGTTTGGGATGCATTGGCTATTTTTGGTGATCAGCTGGTGCTGACACGCGTACGCCAAGCCGCTAGTGAGTTGGTGATTTGTTCTTTAGAAGGAACCGCTTGTAAAACCGTTCCGCTCCCGGTGGGTTCTATCGAGGAGATGGAAGGAAGTCCCACGCAAGATAATTTCTATATCCGTTTCGAATCCTTTTTTATTCCACCGCAAATCTATCACGTGTCGGCTAAGGCTCGCCAAGCCGCCGTCTGGAAGATCTCTTTAGCTCTCAAAGCCCCCTGGATCAGCGAACAGGTCCATTTTCTTTCCACCGATCGAACCTCTATCCCGATGTGGATTTTGCATGCCAAAAATTTCAAAAAAGATAGGTCTTATCCCGCCATCCTCACCGGCTACGGGGGGTTTAATGTGTCGATGACGCCGCGCTATCAGGCGGCTGTCGTGGCCTGGCTGGAAGCGGGCGGTATTATGGCGATTCCCTTATTGCGCGGCGGCGGTGAATTTGGCGAAGCCTGGCATGCGGCCGGAAGCGGTCAGCAAAAACAACATACGTTTGACGATATGATCGCCGCCGCCCAATTTCTCATTCGCGAAGGGTATACGCAGAGCGAGAAATTAGCGATTCAAGGCGGCTCGAACGGCGGACTCACTGTGGCGGCCGTCATCACGCAGCATCCCGAGTTGTTTCGCGCCGCCATTCTTAAAAATCCCTTAACCGATATGATTCGCTATCCGTTATTTGGCGAAGGTCCGGCTTGGATTTCTGAATATGGATCGCCGCAAAAGGCGGACGACTTTCGCGCGTTATGGTCCTACTCGCCCTATCATCATGTGCGCGATCATTCTGCTTATCCCGCGGTGCTGGTGCTCTCGGCCGAAGTCGATGACCGCGTGGCTCCGCTGCATGCACGAAAATTTGCCGCCGCCCTACAACGAGAAAATTATTCCAGCCATCCAATTCTCTTTCAAACCCTAAAAAACGTCGGTCATTATGGTCCTGACTCCACGGAGGCAGACACGGAAGAATGGACGAATCGACTGCTGTTTTTAGGACAAGAATTGGTGTTATAGATATTGATTTTTGCTGTTTCCTCACCTAGACTGGCATGAGTATGCTAACCGTGACGAGTCCCTGGCCCTATTTTCTGTGCATGCTCTGGTTTCTGGGCGTGGTCCGTTTCTTCATGAAGGGGGGATGGGGAAAATCATCAAACTTGAAGGTCCCACTGGAATCGCTACGAGGACTCTGTGCAACCGGCGTGTTTTTTTACCATGCCCTCGTTGTTTATTACTCCTTCAAAACAGGTAAGATTCAAGAGCCACCGTCGGCGTTCTACCGATTTCTTGGTTCAGCGGGCGTCGATTTCTTTTTCTTTCTTAGCGGCTACCTCTTCTGGAACAAATGCATGAGCGAAGGTGGAATCCACCATCTCAAAAATTTCTACGCCAGTCGCGCCCGCCGCATTATGCCGGCCTACTACGTTTGCGTGGCGGTGGTCCTCTTGGTTTGCCTGGGGCGGGCGAGATTTTCTCTCCATGTTCCACCCTGGCAACTGGGAGCGGAGATCTTGTGTGCTTTGGCATTTTTCCCCGGCCCGATTAACGGCGATTGGCAGGCGTCGGGAATCTTGCTGGGAATCGCGTGGACACTCTCGTTGGAAGTTGTGTTCTATGCCTTATTACCATTTCTTTATCGATTTTTTCGAGGATACCGGATCGTCGCTTTCGTGCCTTTATTGACCCTGATTTTCTGGAAAATATGGGGAGTTGCACCGTTAAATAATGGGGCTTCAGGGCCTTATACGATCGCCCTGTTTTTGATACGTTTCTTTGCCTTTGGATTTGGATTTGGGATGTTGATGGCTTTTTTAGCATCGAAATGCCCGCGACAATGGATGGACCACCTACGAAGGCGCCGGTATTCATGGGTTCCATTTCTATTTCTAGCGTGCCCTATCCTGCTGGAACTTCCGCGGCATTCGCTCTACCAATTTATGCTTCTCGTCATTCCATTCTTTTTTGTTGTGGCCGGAAACGATTTTTTCGGCTTGCTCTCGATGCGCCCATTGTTGGTATTGGGAAAAATCAGCTATAGCTTTTATTTAATTCATTGCACAGTGCTATACGTGGTCCTTCATTCTTTAAACCATGTGGTTGCTGTTGTCAGCCTGACTCCGATGTCTTACTGGTTTTTTGTGGCTATCTGCGGCACAGCAACCGTTGGACTCTCTTACTTTCTCTATCGAACTGTGGAGCTTCCCTACATGAACAAGGCATCTGTGCTCCGACAGAGTGAGCAAAAGTGAGGGGCAGCCACACGACCCTATTTTCGGACCAGGAACGGATATTTTTTGTCTATCACGTGGCGGTGCTGCGATAGCAAAAAAAATTATTGATGCGCAATCCTAAAAGAAGCAGACGTCGTACATGCCATGAGCCGTGCCTTTCGGGAACCTTCATAGACATCGCTTGTTAACCAAATTGATAATTAGCACTCTCATAACGCGAGTGCTTGACAAGAAAAAATACTTGGCTATAAAATATATTTAGCCATCAGACGATGGCTAGCTAAGAGGAAATCAATCGGAGGTGACAGGTATGTTGACACTTGATCTTCTCAATGAGATGAACCGGCTGCATAATGAGGTGGACCGCGTATTTACGCGCGGAACACCTACTCTCACCATGACAGCCGATGCTCCAAACCTGAATGTTTGGGCCACGGAAAACGAGCTTCAAGTTACCGCCGAACTTCCAGGCATTGATCCCAATAACGTCGATGTCTCGGTGGAAGGCGATGAACTGAACTTGCGCGGCAATTTCTCGGAGAAGCAGTTAAAGGAAGGCCAACGCTGGATCCGGCAAGAGCACAAGCCGTTTACATTCGTACGGACATTCAGGCTTCCGTTCCGGGTCGAGTCCTCCAAGGTGAATGCCCAGTATACCAATGGCGTTCTTTCGTTGACCTTGCCGCGTGCCGAAGTCGAGAAGCCCAAAAAAATCGAAATCAAAGCAGCATAAAGCAGGAGGTGATTCCTATGCAATCCAATCAAGTTCTACAGGAAACCCGCCCCCAGGCGGTGCAGACCCATCCAGAAACCAATGGCGGAGTCGTCTATACGCCCGCAGTCGATATCATCGAAACTCCCGATAGTTACGAACTCGATGTATATATGCCGGGCATAAGCGACAAAACTGCTGAAGCGACGCTTGAAAATGACGTTCTAACAATCCGTGGACAAGTGGAACGCTCGCCCAAAGAAAATCTCAGGCTGGCGTATCAGGAATATGAAGTCGGAGATTACCGGCGAGTATTTACGGTGTCAGACGGTGTAGACCGCGAGCGCGTCTCAGCGACCGTACGCGATGGCGTATTGCATTTGGTACTTCCAAAATCAGAGAGTTCCAAAGCCAAACGCATCGTTATCAAAGCAGCTTAAGATAGGAGGTGATTCTTATGGCCATTCGAGACTTAGTCACAAAGTTCGGCAAAAAGTCAGTCCCCATCCAAAGGACTCCAGGAGACCTATTCGGTTCTCTACACCAAGAAATCAATCGGGTCTTTGATAACTTTGGCCGGGGCTTCTTTGATCTGTCGCCGCTTTCGACGACCCTGCTTGAGCCAAGTGGTACGGGCGGGTTCTCTCCGAAAGTAGACATCAAGGAAAACGACAAGGAAATTGAAGTCACAGCGGAGCTTCCAGGAATGGACGAAAAGGACGTTCAAGTCTCGCTCGCTCATAATGAGCTCGTCATCCGAGGCGAAAAGAAAACCGAGAAAGAAGAAAAAGGTAAAGAATGGTATCGGATGGAGCGGTCCTACGGGTCGTTCCATCGACTAGTCAACCTTCCTGAAGGAGTGGATACAAGCAAAGCGGATGCCACCTTCAAAAAAGGCCTCTTGACCGTCACGGTACCCAAACGCGCGAACGCCAAACAAAATCAGGCGAAAAAAATAACCATACAGCGCGCGTAACACCACGCTTCGGGACATCCGTCAGTTTTTTCTAGCGGATGTCCCTGCCGGAGGTGTCGCGACCTGTAGGTTTTTTCTTAGGGAACGTTCTTTTTTTTGAACCACTGCCTCCAGTGTAGTCATACAATCAAAGAAGAGGTTGTTGATTCTAAGGAGGATGCACCGATGATTTCGACACGTGGCTATGCAGCGACAAAGATAAAAGCCCCCCTTACTCCGTTTCAATTTCAACGTCGGGAGCCCGGCGATTATGATGTCTTGATCGACATTGCCTATTGCGGAGTCTGTCACAGCGATATTCACCAAGTGCGTGATGAATGGGGCGGTTCGGTCTTTCCGATGGTTCCGGGACATGAGATTGTAGGGCGCGTCAGTCGTGTGGGATCTAAAGTCACGCGCTTTAAAATCGGTGATACGGCCGGCATCGGCTGTTTTGTCGATTCTTGCCGGCAATGTGAAAACTGCAAAAAAGGGTTGCAGCAATATTGTGAAAAGGGCCCAAATTTCACCTATAACTCACACGAAAAAGATGGCAAGACCCCCACCTATGGAGGCTATTCCACTCAAATCACCTGCGATGAAAACTATGTATTAAAGGTAGCGCCTGGGCTTCCGTTGGAACGTATCGCGCCTTTACTTTGCGCCGGCATTACCACCTACTCGCCGTTGCGCCATTGGAATGCGGGAAAAGGCCAGCATGTGGGAATTTTGGGGTTGGGGGGATTGGGGCATATGGGTGTTAAGCTGGCGGCTTCTATGGGAGCCGATGTGACCGTGTTGAGCACCTCCAAAGCGAAAGTCAACGATGCAAAAAAGTTAGGCGCCCAACATTTTGTAGTCACCACGGAAGCCTCCGCGATGAAATCCTTGGCGCATCAGTTTGATCTTATTTTAGATACCGTGTCGGCGCCGCACGATCTAAACGTCTATCTCGAGTTGTTGAAAACGGATGGCGCGCTAGTGCAATTGGGAGTTCCACCGAAATCGCCTACGCTTGAGTTATTTAATTTAATCGGTCAGCGTCGCACGCTCGCCGGCTCCATGATTGGCGGGATTGCCGAAACGCAGGAGATGCTGGATTACTGCACCAAGCACAATACCCTCGCGGATGTGGAAGTGATTGCCGTGGATAAAATCAATGACGCGTATGAGCGCATGCTTAAGGGCGACGTGCGGTATCGGTTTGTGATTGATTGTAAGTCGCTTGGCTAGCTGTCTCTCAGTTCTCAGTTTTCGGATTTTGGGTCTGTGATTTCTGATTTCGAAATAAGAAACTAGAAATCCGAGACGGGAAAACTGAGAACTGAGAGACAGGCTAAGGATTGTTTTTAATAATCCCCAAAATCTCTTCCCCAAATAGCCGGCGCTTTTGTTCGCCGATGCCCCAAATACTCAATAGCGCTTGCGGTGTTGAGGGGCGTTCTTCACACAATTCGTCCAGCGTGCGATCCCAGAAAAGGGTGTACGGCGGCATTCCCATCGCACGCGCTTTGACTAGACGCCACGTCCGCAGCGCTTCGCGTAGAGCGCTGTGATTTCCAGAGGGCGCCGAAGGTCGTTCAACGGCGTCCATGCGCGAAAGTTTTTCTTTGACGCGCGTATTTTTTGCGGGGCGCTCTTCGATGTGCTGCAACATAGCCGGCGCGCGGTCCAACATGACCGCTCGTCCATTGTCCGTTAGACTTACCGTGGGGAAACGCAAGCCCTCTTGCGCCAGGTATCCTTGCCGGATTAACGCTTGGACAAGGGCTTGCAACCGCTTTTTCGGCGTGCCTTTGAGTCGGCCATAGGTGGGTAATGTGTGATGCTGATTACGACGAATGGCTTCCGAATCACTACCTGCCACCAGATCCACCAGTTGTGAAGCGCCAAAGCGTCCTTGCAGGCGCGCTGCCCCGGAGAGCACAATACGGATGGTCTCTTTCATCTGATCATTCACCGCGGTGGCTTCCGGTGCTTCGCAGTTATCACAAGCGCCGCAGCCTTGCGCCAGGGTCTCGACGTCTCCAAAATAATCCATGATCGCGTGCTGGCGGCAGACTTGCGCATAGGCATAGCGGCGAATCATATCCAGCTGATGCCGTTTATGTTGCTCCCAAATGGTTTGCTTTTCCGCCGGGACGGAATCTACGGATTGCCGGATAAAAAATTCTTGAATAGCGACATCGGCCGGTCCATGCAGAAGAAGACACTTGGCCGGCAAGCCATCGCGCCCGGCGCGGCCCGCTTCCTGATAGTAGGCTTCAAGAGTCCCGGGCATTTGCGCGTGGATCACGGCGCGCACATCCGGCCGGTCAATGCCCATGCCGAACGCGTTGGTGGCAATCAAAACGACTTGCGGATCATCGCGGAAATGCCGATGCGAGGCTTCGCGGATATCTCCGGAGAGTCCGGCATGATAAGGGAACGCCGGAATCTTTTTCTTCTTCAGGAGATCCGTTAATTCTTCCACGCGACCCCGTGAGGAACAATAAATCACCGTGGCGCCTTCAGAGGCAATGGCATCTAAAATAAGCGCTTCGCGGCGTCGATCACTGCCTTCCTGGACCGCTGTAAAAGATAAGTTAGAGCGATAAAACCCATGCACACGCACCAGCGGCTGCCGGAGTCGCAACTCGCGCGCAATTTCTTGTTGAACTTCCGGCGTGGCCGTCGCCGTAAAAGCGGCGGCAGGGACGCCCAGTTTTTCTTTCAGCAGGCCCACCATGCGATAGTCCGGCCGGAAGTCATGGCCCCATTGGGAAATACAATGCGCTTCATCAATGACTAAATAGTCGGGTTTGGCTTGTTGCAGCGTAGCGATGAAATCCTCTTGGCCCAAACGTTCAGGCGCCACATAGAGAAATCGCAATTTTCCCTCGACCCACTCGCGCAGCGCTTGATCGCGCTCCGCGGCCGATTCCAAACTATGAATCATCCCGGCAGGAACGCCATTCAAGCGCAGCTTCTTGACCTGATCGTTCATAAGGCTGATGAGTGGGGAAATGACCAAGCAGCGCTGATTTTTAACGACTGCCGGATATTGATAGCACAGGGATTTTCCGCTTCCCGTCGCCATCACGCCCAAAAGGTCATGGCCTTGAAGAATGCCATTGATCAATTCTTCTTGGCCGGGACGCAGCACATCATGGCCAAAGACACTTTTTAGAAGGGAGATATTCATGTCCAAATTCTCTCAGTTCTCAGTTTTCTATCTTTCTTCGATCTGGCTTCAATTTTTCTTAGCATTTACTACGCCGGTATTTCTCTTTGCTGTGGTCACTGATTTAACCAGAATTGAAATCAATTCGTTACATTCAGCTTTTAAGTTTGCTATCGATGCATCCTTCACAATCTCAGTTTGTTCTATAAATGAAAGCCAGTATGCCGTTTCGCGGGCTTCCTTCAAGGCTATTCCCATTTTATGTATGAAATCGGCTCTTGATTCGGCTCCTCTCGCTTCATTGGCATTCGCACCAATCGACGTGCCACTTCGAATAAGTTGATCTAGAATATCCCGTGAAGCGGGGGTTCTGCGGATATTTACTAATAATGTATAAATGCGGGCGCCAAATAAAAGACAGCGTTGTTGAAATGTCAGGGTTGTCATGTCCGTCGTCGCACTTTCATTGAATACAAAAGTTCGAAAGTAAAGACTGGAAAACTGAGAACTGAGAGACAGCGCATTACAAACTACCTGACGTTTTAAAACTGTAACATCCTTGTTCAGCAACAATTAAATGGTCCAACAAATCAATCCCCAAAATATGCCCCGCTTGCCGGATACGTTGTGTTAAGCGCACGTCTTCCTCCGACGGCGAGGGATCGCCCGAGGGGTGATTGTGAACCAGGATGATGCCTGCCGCAGCTTTTCCTATGGCCGGAGCAAAAATTTCCCGCGGATGCGCAAGCGATGCTGTGAGAGTACCGATGGAGATGGTTTCACGAATGATCAGTTGATGCCGGGCATTCAAGAAGAAGGCCAACAAGTATTCTTTTTTCTTGTCGCGGATGTCCGCGACTTGGGTCAAAACATCCTGCATGGTGTTGATTTTGAGCAAACCCGCTTCTTTAAGGACAAGCGCGCGGCGCGCCAATTCCACGCCGGCCATAAAACCCGCGGCTTTACTCAAGCCAAAGCCGGGCAGGCGTTGCAATTGCTTCAGAGGCAAGCGAATCAAATCGGCGAGTGCATGGCGCGCTAACGTATTGCG
>Ga0070665_100004072_pt1 | contig 15376 bp, 9 predicted proteins | sample KBSS13metaG_FD_65862 | JGI IMG/M metagenome (GOLD analysis project Ga0070665, IMG submission 65862) | Switchgrass rhizosphere microbial communities from Kellogg Biological Station, Michigan, USA - KBS S1-3 metaG | ecosystem: Host-associated > Plants > Roots > Rhizosphere > Soil ... | reverse complement strand
CTCGGTCGGACGCCCGGTGACGATATTGATCACGCCACCCGGCACGTCACTCGTGTCGAACAGCTGGTAGAGGTCACCCGCCACGAGCGGATAGCTGGCCGAGGGGACCGCGATCACGCAGTTGCCCGCCGCCACCAGCGGCAGCACCAGTGACAGGAAGCCCAGGAACGGGGCCTCCGCCGCACAGATCACGCCAACGGTACCGATCGCTTCGTTCATCGCGACCGAGATATTCCTGAAAGGCGGCGAGTGCACCGCGGCCTCATACTTGTCAGTCCAGGCTGCGTACGCGAAGAGTCGCTCGATCCCGAGGCGTACTTCATCGGCCGCCTGCTTGCTGCCAACGACCGCGGCAAGGCGTGAGGCGACCTCCGCGCCCCGCTGCATGAGGTTCTCCGCGGCATAGTAAAGAACCTGGGCGCGCTGGTGCGTCGTGGCGACGCTCCACTGCTGCGCGCGTCTCGCCGCCTCGACGGCGTTGCGGATGTCCTTGCGGTTCCCGAGCGGCGCCTGCCCGAGCAGCACCCCGTTGCGGCTGCGGCATTCGAGGCTGTAGCCCGAATCCGGACGCACCTGCTTGCCGCCGATGTAGAGCTTCACGGTCCGGTCGATGAGCCCCGCCGCGTCCGCCCGCTGCGTCCGCCGCGGACTACGGGTCGCGCGTGCCCGTAGCGGCGGGGCCTTGCGCAGCCACGTCGGCTCGAGGTACTCGCGCATTCCCTCGCGTCCGCCCTCCCGGCCAAACCCGCTCTCCCGGTAGCCACCGAAACCGCACGCCGCGTCGAACAGGTTAGTGCTGTTGATCCACACCACCCCCGCCTTGACCTGCGCGGCCACCTGCAGAGCGACATTGACGCTCTCGCTCCAGACGCTGGCCGCGAGTCCATACGCGGTGTTGTTGGCGAGCTCGACGGCCTCTGCCGGGGTACGGAAAGTCATCGCCGCGAGCACTGGACCGAAGATCTCGGTCTGCGCCACGACGGACGTCGGATGGACATTCGTAAATAGCGTCGGGGGGTAATAAAGACCCTTGGTCGGCAGCGTCAGGTCCGGCTGCCAGCAGGAAGCTCCCTCGGCCACGCCCTGGCTGACCAGGCCCGTAATGCGCTCCAGCTGCACGGGCGCGACGATCGCGCCGATGTCCGTAGTCTTATCGAGCGGCGCGCCGACCCGCAGTGACGACATGCGCGCCTGCAGCTTCCTGATCAGCGACGCTGCGATACTCTCGTGCATCAGCAGCCGCGAGCCCGCGCAGCACACCTGCCCCTGGTTCAGCCAGATACCGTCGACCAGGCCCTCGACGGCGCTGTCGAGATCCGCGTCCTCGAACACCACGAACGGCGACTTGCCACCGAGCTCGAGCGAGAGCTTCTTGTGCGAGTCGGCGGTGGCGCGGCGGATCGCCCGCCCGACTTCGGTCGAACCCGTGAAAGCGATCTTGTCGACGTCCGGGTGCGCGACCAGCGCAGCACCCGTGGTGCCATCGCCGGTGACGACATTCACCACCCCCGGGGGCAGGCCCACCTCGTCGCACAGCTCCGCGAACGCGAGCGCCGTGAGCGGCGTGAATTCGGCAGGCTTCAGCACCACCGTGTTGCCGGCGGCGAGGGCGGGGGCGACCTTCCACGCCACCATGAGGAGTGGGAAGTTCCAGGGAATGATCTGGCCGACGACCCCGCAGGCGGAGTGGCCCGGGAATTCGCCCTCGAGCAGCTGCGCCCAGCCGGCGTGGTAGTAGAAATGCCGCGCCACGAGCGGGATGTCGATGTCGCGGCTCTCGCGGATCGGCTTGCCGTTGTCGAGCGTCTCGAGCACGGCGAGACGGCGCGAGTGCTTCTGCACCTGCCGCGCGAGGGCATAGAGGAAGCGTGCCCGCGCGTGCGGCGTCAGTGCCTGCCAGCGCGGCAGCGCCGCACGTGCCGCCTTGACGGCCGCGTTCACATCAGCGGCGCTTCCCTGTGCGACGTCGGCGATCTTCTCCCCGGTCGAGGGGTCTGTCGTCGCGAAGTAACGGCCCTGCGCCGGAGGCTTCCACTTGCCACCGATGTAATGAGCGAAGCGGCGACGGTGCTGGTCGAGCCACCTGAGCGAGTTGGCCGGATCCTCGGGCGCCGCGCCGTATTCCATGCTGCGGAACTTCTCGGCGACGCTGGTGTTTGCCATCGGCTTGTCCTCAGGCGAGGGGGTGATGGTAGCCGGCGGAGTAGCGGCCGCTGCCGTGGAATTCCAGTTGTCGCTCGATGTCAGCCAGCATGCCGCTCGCGCCCATCCTGAACAGCTGCGGTGCGAGCCAGCTCTGTCCGAGCTCCTCCTTCATGAGCGCGAGCCAGTCGAGCGACTGGCGCGCGGTGCGCAGGCCGCCGGCGGGCTTGAATCCCACGGCCATGCCCGTGCGCTCGCGATACTCACGGATCGCGCGTGTCATCACCAGACCTACCGGGAGCGTGGCGTTGACGGGCTCCTTGCCGGTGGAAGTCTTGATGAAATCCGCTCCCGCCATCATGGCGACGAGACTGGCCCGCGCCACGTTGCGCAGCGTTCCGAGGTCTCCGGTGCCGAGGATCACCTTGCAGTGCGCCGGACCACACGCCTCCTTGAAGGCCGCGACCTCCTCGTAAAGACGCTGCCAGTCTCCGGCGAACACGTGAGCGCGGGTGATGACGACGTCGATCTCATGCGCGCCCGCCTCGACCGAACGCCGCACCTCTGCGAGTCGCTCCGGGAATGGGTTGAGCCCGGCCGGAAAGCCGGCCGAAACCGCCGCGACGCGGATCGGTGTGCGCTCGAGCGCCCTGCGGGCCGTCTCGATGAAGAGGTGGTAGACGCACACGGCTGCCACCTGGATCCGCAGTTCCTCGATGCCAAGATCCGCCTTGACGCCCTCGGACACTGGTCGCATGGCCTTGGCGCACAGCCGCCGCACCCGCTCATCGGTGTCATCGCCCGAAAGCGTGGTGAGGTCCATGCAGGTGATGGCGCGCAGAAGCCACGCGACCTGCCAGTCTTTCTTCACGGTGCGCCGCGTGGCGAGGGTCGCCGCGCGGCGCTCGACGGCACTGGTGTTGATGCGCACGCTGTCGACCCAGTCGACGTTGAGCGCCACGCCGCTGTTGGCGACGAGCGCAGGTCCCTGCAGGTGCACGAGCTCCTGGCGCTCGCCGCCCGGTGCGGCCAGCGGCAGATCCGGCCTGCGCTCGCTCACGTCGATGCGCTGTTCACGAGAAGAGGTCATGACTCCAGGCCCCGTTGGGTTGGTCTTTCCTAGAGCCGCGCCAGCACAATGAGCGCGAGCCCTGTAAGGAAGGAGGCAAACATGGCCGTGAGCAGCTTCGAGGTGCCGGCAGGGGCCGTGGCGAACTCCTTCCAGATGAATACGCCCCAGAATGCAGCGACCATCGTCGCCCCCTGTCCGAGCCCGTATGAGATCGCAAAGCCCGCCGGACCCGAGGCGATGAGGCTCAGCGACATGCCAAGTCCCCAGATTATACCGCCCAGGATGCCGGTGAGATGCGTGCGGAAATCGCCCTGGAAATAGCTGCCGAAGCGCACGGGAGTGCCGACGAAGGGCTTCTTCATCACCAGGGTGTTCCACACGAAGTTGCTGAGGAAGACCCCGACCGCGAACACGAACACCGCCGCATACGGGCTCATCTTGCCCGGCTCCGGGTGCACGCCGTCGCCGTACATCGCCGCGGCCACGAAGCGGTAGAACATGCCCATGAACACCCCGCAGGCCACCGAGAGGACCAGCCCCTTGGTGCTCACCCCGGCCGCCGAGCCGGGCAGGCGCCGGTAAGCAACGGCATCGAGAATGATCGCGAGTGTCACGAGCAGCACACCGACCGCCAGCAAGGCTCCGTTGCCCACCGGGGTGGCGAGGTAGTTGACGACCACCCCGATGATGAGCGCGAGCCCGATGCCGACCGGAAACGCAACTGCCATGCCTGCGACTTCGATGGCCGCGACCAGCAGGATGTTGGCGAGATTGAAGATGGCGCCACCGATGAGCGCCGAGCGGATGCTCGCCGTGGAGGCCTGCGACAGGTCGGCAGCGAAGGGACGTCCCTCGCTGCCGCTGCTGCCGAGGGTGAGTCCCAGCACCAGCGTGAGCAACAGCACGCCGATGGTGTAGTCCCAGTAGAAGAGCTCAAAGCGCCAGTCCTTGCGGGCGAGCTTGCGCGTGTTGGCCCATGAACCCCAGCAAAGCATGGTGATGACGCACAACAGGACCGCGAGGGGATAGCTATGCACTACGAACATGGTTTAGACCTGCTGAGTAATTGCCTGAATTCGTTGTCTCTTGTCGGCGCTGCGCAGCGGCGCCCTTACCCGCGCTGCGCGCATTCGGTGTCGAAGTCCACGCGCTTGGGGAAGGACTTCTGAGTTCCAACACGGGTGGTCGAAAGAGCGGCGTAGAGATTGGCGCGCGCGACGGCCTCCTTCTCGGGAGCTCCCTCGGCGAGAAAAACCGCGAGGCTGCCAATGAAGGCATCGCCGGCACCGGTCGAGTCGACCGCCGTCACCGCATACGCGGGGACGTGCACCGCGCCGCTCTCGTCCGCGAGTAGCGAGCCGCGTGCGCCTAAGGTGAGCACCACCTTGCGGAAGCCTTTGCGCAACAGGGCCGTGGCGCAGGTAACCGCGTCCTCGACCGTGTGCACCGGATGCCCGCCGATGAGCTCGGCCTCCGTTTCGTTCGGTATGAAATAGTCCGAGGCCGTAAGCTGGGCGAGATCCGCCGGCAGTGCCGGCGCCGGGTTGACGATACAGCGGATCTTGTTGGCGCGGGCAAAGCGCACGGTGTGATAGATCGTCTCGAGCGGAATTTCAAACTGCAGAATGATGGTGTCAACGCCACGCAGCTGCGGCGCGGCCGCGTCGACGTCCGCGGGCAGCAGCCGATCATTCGCCCCCTTGACGACGATGATGCGATTCTGGCCGCTCGGGTCGACGAAGATCGGCGCCACGCCGGTGGGGACGCCCGGCACGATCTTCACGTGCGTCGTGTCGATTCCAAACGACTTGAAGTTGTTGATCGTGGCCTCACCGAACAGGTCGCTGCCGACGCGGGCGACCATGACCACCTCCGCGCCACACAAGCGCGCCGCGACCGCCTGGTTGGCACCCTTGCCGCCAAAACCCAAGTCGAAGTTCTGGCCGAAGATGGTCTCCCCAGGCCGCGGAAAGGCGTCGCTGAAGGTGATGAGATCGGTATTGGCGCTGCCGACGACCGCAATACGGGGTGCCATGCTCAACCCTCCCCTAACTCGCTCCGTTTAATTTTCGCACCGAGTCCCGCTCGATCAGCTCGACATCGAAGACGGTGCGTCTACTGTCGATCTTCCCACCGGACATTCGTTCCTGCATCAGCTCCACCGCCCTGGCACCGATCGCGCCCACGGGTTGGGCGATGGTCGTCAGCCGTGGCGTCACGAAATCCGTCCAGCGAATGTTGTCGAAGCCGGTCACGGACACCTCATCGGGTACCCGCACACCCTGTTCCGCCAGTCGGCGGATCGCCCCGATGGCGATCAGGTCGTTGCCCGCCACGATGAGGGTGGCCTTGCGGCGCCGCCGGAGCGCCGCGCACGCCTCCTTCGTCAGCACGCCGTCGAAGCCGACGCAGACTTCCCACGCGATCTCGCTGCCGCTCGGCAGGGCCTTGACGAAGCCGTCGCGTCGTTGCCGGGCGCTCTCGATGTGCTGCGGCCCCGACAACAGTCCCACCCGCCGGTGGCCCATGCGCGCGGCGTATTCGGCGAGCAGCCGTCCGCCCATGAGGTAATTCGAATGCACCACCGCATAGCCCGGGCGCGGTCGGTCGATCAGCACCACGGGGCGCGCGAGATTCTTCAGCTGCGCGGGCAGACGCGGACCGAGCGGACACCAGATGATGCCGTCGACTGCGTGCTGCATGAGCAATGAGAAGCCGTCGGCCTCGCCCTCCGGCCTGCTCTGGCTGTCGACCAGGCACACGAGCAGGCCACGGCTGCGCGCGGTGTTCTCGACCGCCTGCGCGAGTTCGGGGAAGAAGGGATTGGTGAGATCGGGCAGTACCAGTCCGATGGCGCGCGTCCGTCCGGTGCGCATGGCCTGCGCCGCGCGATTGGGGCGGTAGTCCAGTTGCTGCGCGATGCGCAGCACTCGCTGCCGCGTCGCGCGACCCACATTGGGTCTGCCGTTCAGAGCATTCGAGACCGTGGCAACCGATACGCCGACGGCCGCTGCAATGTCCTTCACCGTCGCCATTGGTCACGGTCCAGAAAATTCTGGCGCGAGCCATACACGGACCGAAGAGATTTGTTGCGTATCGACCCCGGGGTGCTTTACAGCGAGTGCGTACATGGTGTAGCGTTTTGGCAGCTGCTAGTGTAACGTTTTACTACGCAGAAACAACGAATCGACGGGCATCCGGCAATGAGACCTCAAGCCCGCACAGGTGACGACTGTTGCGCGTACGCAAACCACGGGGAGGTCGCGATGGACATCAGTGACTCGGGTTCAATGCTGCGGTGCGCGATCGCCGCTCCGATGTTGCCGCGCCGCAATCTTCCGCTGGTCGCACTTGCGGTCTCGGCCGCGGCGGCAGTGCTGCTGAATCCGGGCGTCACGCGCGCGGCTGAGCAGGCGGGCACCGAGGCTGAGTCCGGGGCGCTGCAGGAAGTGATCGTCACCGCCGAGCGGCGCGAGGAACGACTCCTCGAGGTGCCGGTTTCGACCGCGGTGCTGAGTGGCGAATCGCTCGCGGTGCTCGGAAGTTCCGGCCAGGACATCCGGCAGCTCGCCTTCGCGGTGCCGAGCCTCAACATTGAATCGTCCAATGGTCGTACCTTCCCGCGCTTCTACATCCGCGGCTACGGCAACACCGACTTCACGACTTTCGCCTCGCAGCCCGTCGGCCTCTACTACGACGACATCGTCCAGGAAAATCCCGCGCTGAAGGGCTTCCCGATCTTCGACCAGCAGGACGTCGAGGTCCTGCGCGGCCCGCAGGGCACCCTGTTCGGGCGCAATGCGCCGGCCGGCGTGGTGAAGATCGAATCCGCGAAACCCCAGCTGCACCAGTTCGGGGGGTACGCCACGCTCTCCTACGGCACCTATGACACCTCCAATATCGAAGCCGTGCTCAACATTCCGGTGGGTGAGGCATGGGCGTTTCGCGCGTCCACCCAGGGACAGCACCGCGCGAACTGGGTGGATGCTCCGAACAACCTGCCGGGCAACCAGCACCTGGAAGGCTACGACGACTGGGCGGTGCGCCTGCAGGCGCTCTTCCGGCCGAGCGACAGCTTCGACGCCCTCCTGAACCTGCACACACGCTGGCTGGGTGGCTCGGCGCGTCTCTTCCGCGCCAACGTCATGAGCGAAGGCAGCAACGCGCTGGTGCCCGGCTTCGACCCGAGCAAGATCTACACCGACGGCTACAACGGTCAGTCCTACACCAGCATCGGGTCGAACCTGCACCTGAACTGGACCTTCCCGAGCTTCACCTTCCAGTCGATCACCGGCTACGAATCCATCCGGCATTACCTGACCATCGGTGACATCGACGGCGGCTTTGGCCCCGGATTCTTTAGCGGTGCGCCCCCTTCGGCATGGGGTCCCGGCTTCATTCCCTTCCCGGTCGAAACCGGCGGTGACGTGACCAACTACCAGCTGACCCAGGAGTTCCGGCTGTTCTCGCACACCTCCGGACCGCTCCAGGGTCAGGGGGGTCTCTTCTTCTTCTACGACCACACCACGAGCCTCGGCAACGACTACGTCTACAACACGCTGGAGGTGACGGATACGACCAGGTCGGAGCAGAAGAACGATGCCGAGGCGGTCTTCGGCTCACTGGAGTACGCCTTCAGCTCGGCGTTCAAGCTGCGCGGCGGCGTGCGCTATACGCTCGATCACAAGACCTTTGACGTGCCCTCGAGCAACCTGGCGGGGCTGCCGGTACCGCAACACAATTCCGCGAGCGCCGACAAGTTTAACTGGGATCTCGCGCCGACCTATCTGGTGACGCCGGATACGAATCTCTACGCGCGCGTCGCGACGGGCTTCCGAGCACCGAGCTTCGGCGAGCCCACCTCCGGGCCTCCGCCCCTCGGCATTCAGGTGGCGAGTTCCGAGGACAACATCTCTTACGAGATCGGCATCAAGACCCAGTCGACGGACCGGCGCTACTCGATTGCGTTTGACGTCTACTACTACGACGTCAGCCATCAGCAGCTCACCGCGGTCGGCGGCCAATCCAACCAAGTCAAGCTGATCAACGCCCAGGACACGATCGGCAAGGGCGCCGAGCTGGAACTGCACGCTCGCCCGACAAACAACCTGCAGCTGAACCTGGCCGCCAGCTACAACTACACGCGCATCGAGGATCCGACGCTGGCAGTCGGTCCCTGCTTCAACTGGAACTTCCTCCCCGGCGGACAGGCCTGCACGGAGTTGAATCCGCTCAATGCCAATGGCTTTGCGCTGGTCAACGGCAACCCGTTGCCGCAGGCCCCCAGGTGGACGGGCGACTTCTCGCTGCGCTACGGCATCCCCATGGGACCGGACGGTGAGCTGTATCTGTTCAGTGATATGTCCTATCGCAGCGAGATGAACTTCTTCCTCGACAAGGAGCTGGAGTTCACCGGTCCCGCGCTGTTCCAGCTGGGCGCCCGCATCGGCTACACCTGGAACAACAACAAGTTCGAGGTCGCGGCCTTCTGCCGCAACTGCACCGACCAGATCCGCAACATCGGTGGCATCAACTTCGAGAACTTCACCGGATTCATCAACGACCCGCGGATCGTCGGTGGCCAGGTGATGGTGCGCTTCTGATCCCGGCGCATGCTGGAGCGCCTCTTTGACCTCAGAGGTCACGGCACTACCGTCCGCACCGAGGTGCTTGCCGGACTGACGACCTTCGTGACGATGGCCTACATCGTCGTCGTCAATCCCGCGATCCTGGGCGCCGCGGGCATGCCGGTCGCGGGCGTGGCGGTCGCGACCTGCCTGGCCTCAGGCTTCGGCAGCATCCTCATGGGGCTGCTCTCCAACTACCCGCTGGCGTTGGCGCCCGGAATGGGCCTCAACGCCTACTTCACGTACACGGTCGTCAAGGTCATGGGGCTGCCGTGGCAGACGGCGCTCGGCTGCGTGTTCATCTCCGCACTGGCCTTCCTTATTCTCACGCTCGCGGGCGTGCGCCAAGTGATCGTCAACGCCGTGCCACGCCCGCTGTTCGCGGCGGTTGCGGGCGGCATCGGCCTCTTCATCGCCTTCGTCGGCCTCGCCGATGCTGGAATCGTCATCGCCGCTCCGGGGACGATGGTGAAACTGGGAAGTCTCACCGCGCCAAAGCCAGCGCTCGCGATGCTCGGTCTCCTCATGATCGCCATCCTGCAGGCGCGACGGGTCCGGGGTGCGATGCTGCTCGGCATCCTCGTGACCGCCGCGATCGCCTGGCTGTTCGGTCTCTCGAACTTCTCACCGGGTGCGTACAGTTTCAGCGACCTCTCAGCCACGGCATTCAAGCTCGACGTGCACCAGGCCCTCAACTGGAAGGGCGGCATCGGGCTGTCGCTCATCGAGATCGTGTTCGTGTTCCTGTTTGTCGACATGTTCGACAACATCGGCACGCTGGTGGCAGTCACCAAGGGGGCCGGCCTCGTCGCACCGGACGGCACCATCCCGCGTCTGAACCGGATTCTGCTGTCGGACTCCATCGCAATGCTCTTCGGTGCCGTTGCCGGGACCAGCCCGGTTACGAGCTATGTTGAGAGCGCCGCGGGTGTCGCCGTGGGTGGCCGTACCGGTCTCACGAGCGTCGTGGTCGGGACCTTGTTCCTCGCCACGCTGTTCTTCGCACCCCTGGTGCAGGCCATTCCCACCGCGGCCACGGCGCCGGCACTGATCCTGGTCGGAGCGCTCATGATGGGCGCGCTGGCGGAAATCGACTGGTCGGAGCCCGCCGAAGCCATCCCGGCGTTCCTGACGGTGATCATCATTCCGCTCACCTATTCGATCGCCAACGGCCTCGCATTCGGCATTACGAGCCACGCGATCCTCAAGCTGGTGCGCGGCCAGGCGCGGCCACGCGATTGGCTGATCTATGTGCTCGCGGCGATCTGCATCGTGCGCTTCATCTACCTGTCTTAAGCGCGCTCGACAAGGTGCCCTGATGCGTGGGATTGTCCGGCTCTTGCTAGCACTGCTGCCAGCGGTGGCCGTGCAGTCACCGGCACCGGCCGCTGCGCCTGCAGCCGCGGTGACCTCGGTGCCGGTGATCATCGACACCGATGTCGGCGATGACATCGACGATGCATTTGCGCTGGCCATTGCGCTCCAGGACCCGCGTCTTGAGGTGGTCGGCGTCACCACCGCCTGGGGAGACACCCGCACGCGGACACTCCTGGTGCGCCGGCTCCTTGCGACGCTCGGCCGCCAGGACGTCGTCGTCGCCCAGGGGCCGGCGACCACCAACCCGGTGCCCTTCACCCAGAAGAAGTGGGCGCTCGGTGCTACCGACACCTCGCCCGCCCCCGACGCCGTCGACTTCCTGCGCGAGCAGGCGCACAAGCGCCCGGGAAAGATCACGCTCATTGCGCTCGCGCCGCTCAGCAACATCGAGGCGCTGGCGCGGCGCGATCTGCGGGCGCTCCAGGAGTTCAGACAGGTCGTGATGATGGGCGGCTCGATTCATGCGGGGTACAACCAGGGCGGAGCCATTCCAGTCGCCGAGCCGAGCGCCGAGTACAACGTCGCCTCCGCCCCCAGTGGCCTCCTGGCGCTCTTACAGTCGAAGGTGGCGGTGCGGATGTTTCCGCTGGACTCCACCCAGCTCAAGTTCGACGAGGTCCGCCGCGACCGGCTGTTCGCCTACGGCTCGCCGGCTGCTGACGCGCTGGCGCTGCTCTATCACCAGTGGCGGCTCCTCAACAGCTGGGGCCAGATCACGCCGACCCTCTTTGACGTCGTGCCGGTCACCTGGCTGCTCGAGCCTTCGAGCTGCCCGGTGACACCGCTGCGCATCGAGGTCGACGCCCGCGGCGTTACCCGAGCGGTGAGCGGTGCGGCGAACGTCGAAGCCTGCCTCACGCTTCATGAAGAGGCGACCCAGCGCCTCATCATGAACGCCCTGGCGCCACTTGAAACTGCGCGGAGCGCGCCATGAAGCTGGCGCAGTTGCTGAGATACACCACCTGCCTCGGCCTCGTGACAGTGTTGACGTCGTTGTTCCAGGCGCAGGCCAGTGCCCCGACCGGGAACCCGGTGGTCGTCACGCGGGCCGGAGCCGTTTCGGGGACGGGCGGGGAGATCGAGAGCTTTAAGGGGATTTCGTACGCGGCACCACCGGTCGGTCCGCTGCGCTGGCGTGCACCGCAGCCTGCCACGCCATGGAAGGGGGTGCGCGATGCAACCCACTTTGGCGATGACTGCATGCAGCGGCCGTACGTCATCTCCACCGGACAGAAGACGAGCGAGGACTGCCTGACGGTGAGTGTCTGGACCCCGGGCCACGCGCCCGGCGCGCATCGGCCCGTAATGGTGTTCCTCTACGGCGGCGGCTTCATCGGTGGCTCTGCCGCCTACCCGCTCTATGACGGCGCCAAGCTCGCCGCGAACGGCGCCGTCGTCGTCGGGCTCAACTACCGGATCGGAATCTTCGGCTTTTTCGCGCACCCGGCGCTGTCGGCGGAATCTCGCCACAAGGCCTCCGGCAACTACGGCTTGCTCGACCAGATCGCTGCGCTCGAGTGGGTGAAGGACAATATCGCCGCATTCGGCGGCGACCCCGAGCGCGTCACCGTGTTCGGCGAATCGGCGGGCGCGGTGTCGATCGCGGTGCTCATGACTTCGCCGCTGGCGAAGGGCCTCTTCAGCCAGGCCATCCTGCACAGCCCGGCGCTGCCGCAACTCGCAACTCTTGCCGCGGCGGAGAAGAGCGGGGCCGCGCTCGGTGCGGACCTCGCGGCGCTGCGCCGGATGAGCGCCACGGAACTGCTCGCACACAATGACGACTTCTTCCCGCAGCCGCCCGGCGGCAGCCTGATGTCGCCCAGCTTCCCCGCTCCGACCGTCGACGGCTACGTTTTGCCAGCCCAGCCACGTGCCCGATTTGCGGCCGGCACCGTGAATGCCGTCCCGGCCATCGTCGGTATCGCGGCCGACGAAGGCCGGATGTTCTCCCCGAAGCAGACGCCGGCGAGCTACAAGGCCTGGGTCAGGGACAAGTTCGGCCGTTCGTCCGAGCAGCTGCTGGCCCTCAATCCCGCCGAGACGGACGCCGCGGCCAATACGGCCGCCGCGGCGATCCTCGGCGATGCGGTGTTCGGCGAAAGCGCGCGTCTCATTGCGCGCGCGCTCTCACAGCATCAGCCGAAGACCTTCTTCTACCTGTTCAGTCGCGCCATCGCGGGCCGTGCGCAGCCGGCGACTCATTCAGAAGTGCTGCCCTTCATATTCGGCTCGCTCGATAAGCCGAGCTTCATCCCGCATGACCCACCCGACGCCACCGACCTGCAGCTGTCGGCGACCATGCGTGGAGCCTGGACGCGATTCGCAGCGAGCGGCGATCCCAACGGATCCGGTCTGCCGCACTGGCCGAACTACGACCGCGCCGGCGATCCTTACCTGGAATTCGGCACCCAGATCCGCGCCGGTCACGCTTATCGCCGGGCCGGCCTCGATGCGCTCGCACCATTTTTCGCGGGCGGTCAGCCGTAGGCGCTGAGCTCGGCGCAGCTGGCGTAGTCGCCCCCTGCCCGGCCGACGATCCGAAGGCCGTGCACCTCGACCGGGCGGGGCAGGCGCACCTCGAAGAGTTGTCCGTCGGCAAGCGGCGGTGGCGTCGCGGCGTTGGTACGCGGATAGTCCTCGAGCACAGCGGCCAGCTCCCAATGCACCTTGCTGTCGTCAAGGAGCGCGTCGTTCGAGGAGGTCGGGATCGGGTCGCGCGACAGCTCGAGGCGCGGCATACCGTGCGTGGTATCGAACCAGCCGCCCGCTGCGCTCACCGCGCCATGTCGGAACACGATGCGGGAAATGGCCGCCGGGCCCTTCATCATGAGGGCGAACCACACCGGGTCGCCGCGCTTGCCGGGCGGTGCCCCGAGATAGTTGGCCAGCCCGAAATCCTGCGGATTGACAGTGCAGAAGCTGCGCGGGTCCTCGTCAGTCACGAACTCGAGGATGTCCGTCGACCGTTCCGCGCTCGGCTCGAGTCTGAGATTCACGACTGACAGATTCGCCCGGGCGAATGCAGTGACCGGAGGCAGGTCGCGTCGCAGGCGATCCGCTCGGGCAATCCACACGCGCCCGTCGGTCAGCTCCGCAAACGGCACCAGCCGCACGGCGCGCGATTCGAAACGCAGCCGGTCATCCTCGGCCGGTAGTCCCACGATGCCGTCCACCTCGTAGACCTGCCGTGCGCCGCTGCCCGCCGTCGGGGCCACGGCTCGCGGCGTTATCGGTCCAGCCGCGACGGCGACCCGATGCAGGTAGGGGACGGCTGGATTGAGGCTCTGCTGCAGCGCCAGCACCTGCGGGCCGCGCAGCAGCATGAGGTAGTCAGGATAGCTCGGTGACCCCGGCGCGACCCTGGTCGGCATCTCCATGCGGATCTCGAGCGTGCTCGATCGCGGCCAGGTGCGGGACACATCGAGCAGCTGGCCCGGCGTCCCGTGCAGCGTGTCCGCACCGGAGCGCACCTGAAAGCCTTCGGTCCACTCCGGGACCCGCAGCCGCAGAGTGAAATGGGTCGCACGCTGGGCGTTCACGGTGATGACGACGCGTCCGTCCGCCGGGAACGCCGTATCGCAGATCACCTCGACCGCTACGCCACCGAAATCGCAGCGCATGCGCCCCGGGCTGTACAGGTTGAGCAAGAGTGCTTGCTTCTGAAGACCCCAGGTCAGCTGCGGGAGGAGCGAGATGCCGCGGGGTCCGCTCGACACGCAGCACAGGATCGCATCGGTGAATTCCTTGCGCCCGGTGAAGCCGGTGTAATAGCAAATGTCACCGTTTGCCGCGTCCTGCGCCGCCAGCAGGTGGTTGTAGACCGTGCGCTCGATCTCCTGGCCGAAGCGCGCCTCGCCGGTCAGCCGCAAGAGCCGCCAGTTGAGCTGCAGCCAGGTGACCGTCACGCACATCTCGCCGACGTTCGATGACTGCAGGGTGAGCAGCTGTCCCGCCGGCTGGAAGTGCTCTCCCGCACTCGCCGTCCCGGTGCGGTACAACTGCTGCCGGACGATGTCCTCCCACGCCTGCAGTACGGCCGCCAGCAGCGTCTTGTCGGCCGACAGGCGGTAGAGATCGATGAGGCCGTTGAAGTTAGACAGCATCTCGTACGCCTTGCCGTTGGCGACGCGGTACACGCCGCCGCCCTCAAGCAGCGTGGTCACGATGCGCGGGCCGTGCGGATGCTCGTAGGAGCGCACCAGGTACCTGCAGAACTCCAGATGACGCGTGTCCGCGGTGTACCGGTACAGTCTGCACATCGGCTCGAGCACGGACGTCGCCGCCATGCCCATGTGCTCGCCCGCGGCGATGACGTCGCGCTGCCCGGGTCCCTCGCCGAAGGTGCGTGCCAGCAAATCACCCGCGGCCTGGCAGGCGCGCAGCGCCGACGGCTCGGCAGTCAGCTCGTAGTAGCTGAGCAGGCCGATGAGCGTGTACTTGTGCACCCAGACGTCCCAGCCCGTCCAGCGGTGTGCCGTCGGATAGGTACCGAGATATCCGTCCGGCTCCTGACTGGCGATGAGGGTGCGGGCCATGTGCTCGACCATCTGCCGCAGGCGTTCGTCCTCGCCGTAGCGCAGCGCGTTGCAGGCTGCGTCCAGGAACTTACCGGCGTGCTCCCCCAGCCACGCGGTATCGAAGCTGCCCGCCGTGTTTCGGCGCACAAAGCCTGCCAGGCAGGCCTCGGTGTCGACCCGCAGCAACCGCCCTTGCACGTTGCTGCGCATGCGCTCGGCGAGGAGTCCACCCAGCTCCTGCGACTCGAACGGCACAGAAACGAAAACCTCCGGGACCTGCTCGGCCACTGCGAATTTCGGCGCGTGCCGCCGATTCGCCGTGGGCTGCGGCGCGCTCGTCGCCGCAGCGCCAGCCCACGGCAGCGTCGCGGCCGCCGCGGCGATGCGCATCAGCTCCCGACGCGAGAGGCGCTCCATGCGCGTCTACGTCGCCCGGGGCACGGCCAGGAGATCGAGATAGGAGCCTTCGATCAGCTGCGACCCACCCAGGCCGAGCTGCATCAGCAGCTCGTGTGCCTCGCTGATGCCCTGGGCAGGCGGCTCGTGGTCGGCGAGGACGACCTCGAGCTCGAGGAAGTCCCCCAGGCCAGCGACTCTGTCGAGATGGATACGCGTTCTGCCGCGCAGGAACACCGTGCGCA
>Ga0070665_100004071_pt1 | contig 15377 bp, 11 predicted proteins | sample KBSS13metaG_FD_65862 | JGI IMG/M metagenome (GOLD analysis project Ga0070665, IMG submission 65862) | Switchgrass rhizosphere microbial communities from Kellogg Biological Station, Michigan, USA - KBS S1-3 metaG | ecosystem: Host-associated > Plants > Roots > Rhizosphere > Soil ... | reverse complement strand
GACCGCCGACCGGGGAGACAGCGGGATCCGTCTCGATCTGGTCCTGCGGCGTCATCTGAAGGATGTCCGCAGCGCGACGCGGACGCGGGTGCAGTCGTGGATCGAGAGCGGGTTGGTCACCGTCAACGGCGCGTCGATCCGCCGCGCCTCCTCCCGTGCGGCCTTCGGCGATATCGTCTCGATTGCGCTGCCGGACGAGCAGCCGCGGGCGGTGATGGCGGCCGAGGACGTCCGCCTCGAGGTCCTCTACGAAGACGCCGGGTTGATCGCGATCGACAAGCCGGCGGGGCTCGTCGTCCACCCGACCTACCGGCACACGGCGCAGACGCTGATGAACGCGCTGCTCTGGCAGGCGCGCGAGTGGCCGGCGCCGCAGCGGCCGTCCCTCGTGAGCCGCCTCGACAAGCTCACATCGGGCGTCATCCTCGTCGCGAAGACGGCCACCGCGCACGCCGCACTGCAGCGGGCGATGGCGGCCAACGACAGCGAAAAAGATTACCTGGCCGTTGTCTACGGTCGGGTGAACGTGGCGCGCGGCGAGATCGATCTCCGGCTCGGCAAGGACCGCAGCGATCGGCGCAAAGTCGTGGCATCGGCGACGGCCGGCGCGGAGAGCCTGACGCGGTTCGAGCGGATCGCGCGTGTGGCGGCGCCGCGCGCGGGGCTGTCGCTGCTCCGCTGCCGACTGGTGACAGGGCGGACGCACCAGATCCGGGTGCATCTGGCGGCGCGGGGCTGGCCGCTGGTCGGCGATCCGGTCTACGGCGAGCCGCGGTGGACCGAGGTCGTCGAGCCGGTGCTGGCCGCGACGCTGCGGGCGTTTCCCCGGCAGGCGCTCCACGCATGGCGGGTCGCGTTCACGCATCCGATCACGCGCGTGCGGCTGACCATCGAGGCGCCTGTGCCGGGCGACATCGCCGCGTTGCTGGATGCGGCCGGACTTCGCCATTTTCGGTGCCGATGATCTTCAGCCTCGCGATCCTGGCGATCGTCCTCGCCTACACCTGGGTGATCGACCCGGTCGCCCCGGGCTGGGTCGTGTCGATTCCGGTCGCACTGGTGATCGGCCTGGCGATCTGGCACGCGCTGAGAACCGGCGATTGGGGGATGAAGCCGGCAGCGTTCCTTCCCGCGCTCGGGCTGTCAGCCGCCCTCACCGTGACGGCGGCGTGCGCCATCGCGCTTGCGGGCTCGCGCCTGGGCACGTGGCACGAGCGGCGCGACGCCTGGACGAGCGTGGCCGCACTCATCGTGTGGGGCTTCGGCCAGCAGTTCGCCCTGCACACCGTGTTCTTGAGTGAAGCGCAGGCGACCGTGGGAAGGCACGCCGGCATCGTCGTCGCCGCCGTGTTGTTCGCGGCCCTCCACCTGCCCAATCCGTTCTTGACCGCGATGACGCTGGCCGGCGCGCTCGCGTGGTGCTGGATCTACGACCGTCACCCGAACCTGCTGCCTCTGGCGTTTTCGCACGCGCTGCTGACGCTCGCGATCCTCTACGCGTTCAGCGACGCGATGACCGGACACCTGCGCGTCGGCGTCGGGTACTTGAGCCTTCATCGGTAGTGTCCGGCTTCAGGAACCGGTAGTTAGTGTCCGGCGTTATGAACCGGTAGTGTCCGGCTTTAGCCGGACCCGGAGCGCGTGGGCGCGTTCAGGTCCGCCTAAAGGCGGACCCTGCCTGATGCGCACTCGGCGCAGATATGGGGCGATTCGCCGATGGCGACCGGCGAAGGATAGCCGCAGGCGTCGCAAGGCGACCAACGGGCGATCTGTCCAGACAGCAGACCGTACTTCGTCCGCAACAGCTCATCGGCGCGGCTGACGATCTGATAACACTCGGCGGCGGTGAGCCGTTGAAACCGCGCGGCCCACGACTGCTTTTCCGCGAACGCGGGGAACCGCGGCGACTCGCCCCACTTCCACGCCGGATCCGTCGACGCGGGACTCCTGCCGAGCACGTGCAGATGCATCTGCCGATACGATTCCGCCCGCTTGGGCCCCTTGGGCTCAGCCTCGTCATTGAGCGCCCAGTTGCCGGCCTCCCAATAGTTGACGCAGCCGCCGACGAGCTGCGGCAGCACGTCGATCATCGCCCGGCCGGCCGCGCCGACGAGAAATGCAAACTGGCTGAGCTCGGCCGGAGACAACTCGCTGCGCTCCCACACGGGACGGGGAGGGTTGACGACCAGGTTGCCGCCGTTCTCGCGGCTCACGAGCAGCGAGGTGCGGTCAGGCAGAGTCAGGAAGCCTCCGTCGCTGCGGAGCAGGATCAGGCTCATCGCGCAATTCCTACCTTCTGTCTGTAGCCATCTGTAGCAAGACCATGCGCGTCGCCGAGTGGCGTGTGACGCACAGCGCCGGAACTGAACTTGCACTTGCTGTCGCATCTCCCATGGCGCCAGACGATAGTACGACGGCAGTGTCCTTGTGCGCGCGCCTGCGCAATGAACGCGAGCGGAGACAGATCCTGCTGTCTTCCATCTCGGCCAACACGAAAATCAGTGCGAGCCTGTTCGAGGCGCTCGAGCGCGGCGATGTCTCGCGGTGGCCGTCGGGCATCTTCCGCCGCTCGTTCATCCGCGCCTATGCCGGAGCGATCGGCCTCGATCCGGATGCGATTGCCAGGGAATTCCTCGAGCAGTTTCCGGATCCGCTCGACCCGCCGCCCGTTTCCGTGACGCCGGCGGCGCCCCCGCCGGCCTCCGCCAGTGGCCCGGGAAGCACGACGGGACTTCGCCTGAAGCTCGCCGACACCCCCACCCCGTTCGTGCAGGGCAGGCTGCTGACCTGTATGCGCCAGCGATGGGCCGCGGTGGCCTGCGACGGCGGCATCATCCTGGCCCTCGCGCTCTGCGTGTTCATCGCCTGCGATTCGTTCTGGCTGCCGCTCGGGGTAACGATGATCGCGTATTACCTGGGCGGTATTCTCCTGCTCGGCAATACGCCTGGCGTGTGCCTGCAGGCGCCGAATGCCCCTGGCCAGACGCACTACAATCCAGCTGATGAGGCCGTCCACGCCGACGAAGACCCGCGGACGCATTCGGATTGGCGTCTCCGCGTGCCTGCTCGGTGACGAGGTCCGCTACGACGGCGGCCACAAGCGCGACTCATTCCTGACCGAAATCCTGGGCCCTCTCGTCGAGTGGGTGAAGGTCTGCCCCGAGGTCGAAGTCGGCATGGGAACGCCGCGAGAGTCGATCCGGCTGGTGGACGAGAGCGGCGCCATCAGGCTGCGGACCGTCAGGACGGGCGTCGATCACACAGCCTCGATGACCGCGTACGCCGTCCGCAGAGTGGCGGCGCTCGAAGACGACGATCTCTGCGGCTACGTGCTGAAGAAGGACTCGCCAAGCTGCGGCATGACGCGCGTCAAGGTGTACGGTGGGAAGGAGCCGGGGCGACGGGTCGGCATCGGCATCTTCGCGCAGGCGCTGCTCGCGCGGTTTCCGCACCTCCCCGTCGAGGAAGAAGGACGCCTGACCGACGGCCGTCTGCGCGAGAATTTCATCGAACGCGTCTTCGCCTACCGCCGGCTCCGCGATCTGTTCGAGTCGCGGTGGAGCGTCGGCGACCTGGTGCGTTTTCACACCGCACACAAGCTGGTGCTGCTCGCGCACTCGACGCCGGCGTACACGCGGCTCGGGCGGATGGTGGCCGAGGCCAGGGCGGCTGAGCGAGCCCTGCTCCGATCGGAGTACACGGCGGGCTTCATGGACGCCTTGACCACGATCGCAACGCCGAAACGCCACACCAACGTGCTCCATCACATGGTGGGCTACTTCAAGGAGACGCTGGACGCCTCCTCGCGCGCCGAGCTGCTCGCATCAATCGAGGACTATCGCCTCGGGCTCGTGCCCCTGGTGGTCCCGATCACGCTGCTGCGTCATCATGTGCGGGTCCACGACGTGCGGTATCTCGAGGAGCAGATCTATCTGGCCCCGCATCCGAAGGAGCTGATGCTCCGAAATCACGTCTGATGTTGGGGTCGACTCGATCAGGCCTTGGCGGCCAGCATCTTCTCGCGCTCTAGCTGCTGCTGATAGATCGCGCACCAGTCTTTGTGCTCCGCGAGCGGCATGCCGCACTCGACGCAGACCCGCACCCGGACTTTCGGTGGCTCGCTCTTCCCCAACAGACGCTTCAACAATGACATGCCGCCTCCCAAGCGTTGACGTCTGAGACGTTAGACGGGTCGCGGCGGTTCCCGGTTGTCACCCGCCTTGGCCGGGCTTCGGCGCGGCAAGGCCCCTTGTTATTTTTATAGCAGGTGTGCTACAAAAATAACATATGACGAAGACGTCAACCCACACGACCCTGACGCGCCGCGAGCGGCAGATCATGGACGTCCTGTACCGGCGGGGACGGGCCACCGCGGCGGAGGTGATGGCGGAGCTCACCGGCGAGCCGAACTACTCGACCGTCCGGACCCAGCTGCGCGTGCTCGAGGACAAGGAGCACGTCCGCCACGACGAGGAAGGGGGCCGCTACGTCTATGCGCCCGCCGTCCCGCGTCACGCCGCCAGAAAATCGGCCCTCAAGCACCTGGTCGAAACGTTTTTCGACGGATCCGCCGAGCAGGTGGTGGCCGCCGTCCTCGGCGGCGAAGCGTCCCGCCTGACGGACGAAGAACTCGATCGGGTCAGCGCCTTGATCGAAAAAGCGCGAAAGGACGGATCGCGATGACCCTGATGAGCCTGCTCGTCGAAAGCACCGTCAAAGCGTCCCTCGTCATGCTCGCCGCGCTGGCGGCGGTCACGTGCCTGCGACGGCAGTCGGCGGCGCTGCGCCACTGGATGCTCTCAGCCGCGATCGTCGCGGCGCTCGCGGCACCGCTCGCCGGCCTCGTGATTCCCAGCTGGCACCTTCCACTCGACGCCATTCCGCGCCCGCGCCTGATCACCGCGCCGGCGTCCGCATCGGCCGCCAGCATGCCGCGGTCCTCCGCACCGGCGGATCGCCTCCGTCCCGCAACCAGCGCCTCCCTCCCCGGACTCGACGTCCTTCTCACCTCCGCGTGGATCGCCGGGGCGGGCGTCAGCCTCCTCGTGCTGTTGGTCGGGCTGGGACGGCTCGCCTGGATCGCCTCCTCGGCGCGGCGCGTCACGGGTGGACGCTGGGCTGCCGCGGCAGACTCCGTGGCCAGCGACTACGGACTGCGCCGCCCAGTCATCCTGCTGCAAAGCGATCATCCCGCGCTCCTCGTCACCTGGGGATTCGCGCAGCCGCGCGTGATCCTCCCTCGCACGGCGCCGGACTGGACCGACGAGCGGATTCGGGTGGTGCTGGCGCACGAATTCGCGCATATCAAGCGCGGCGACTGGCTCATCCAGATGGTGGCCGAGATCGCGCGCGCCGGCTACTGGTTCAACCCGGTGATGTGGATCGCCTGCCGGCGCCTGCGCCAGGAAAGCGAGCAGGCGACCGACGATGTGGTGCTGCACGCGGGCATCGAAGGCTCCGACTACGCCGCGCACCTGCTGGAGCTCGCACGCACGTTCTCGCGCCATCGTCCGTGGTTGCCCGCACCGGCCATTGCCCGACCGTCAAGCCTCGAGAGGAGAGTCAGCGCCATGTTGAACAGCCGCGTCAATCGCTCCCCGATCACACGCACAGCTCGGCTCGGCATCGTCGCCGCGCTATCGGCGATCGCCATCGCCGTCGCCTCCGCGCAGGGGGCCTTCTCGAGTTTCTCAGGCACCGTCTTCGATCCGTTGAACGGCTACCTGCCCGGCGTCACCATGACGCTGACCAACACGCAGAGCGGGGCCAAGCACGAGATCCACAGCGACAAGACCGGTCATTTCGAATTCGTGGGGTTGCCTCCGGGCGCGTACTCGCTCGAAGCCATCCTGCCCGGCTTCTCGGTGCTGCAAGGCACGCTGGATCTGACGGGTCGTGACGTCCAGCGTGATGTGACCCTGAAGATCGGACAGCTGCAGGAGACGATCTCCGTGTGGGCGAGCCGCGCGGGCGCGAACGCGAGCCCGGCAGCGCCGCCGGTCGCACGGCGGCCCCCTCCCGACAAGTTCGCGGCGATGAAGACCTGCTCCGAACAGGTCGTCGCCGGCAGCATGGGCGGCAACCTGCGCCAGCCGACGAAGCTCGTGGATGTGAAGCCGCGGTACCCCGCGGAGCTCGCCGAGGCCGGCATCGGCGGGGTCTTCGTGTTCGCGGCGCGCATCGGCACCGATGGAACCATCAGCGATCTTCAGACGACGTCGGGCAGCAACCCGGATCTCGAGCTGGCCGCCGCCAACGCGATCCGGCAGTGGGAGTTCACGCCGACGCTGCTCAACTGCGTGGCGATCGAAGTGCCGATGACGGTCAGGGTCAGCTTCGTGACTCAATAACGGGCAGCGCGACCATGCTAATCGTCTAAACGCGGGAGAGCGACATGAGGTGGCTCGACGACGCCTGGCAAGACGTGCGCTATGCGGCCCGATCGCTGCGGCGTTCACCAGGCTTCGCCGTGGTTGCGGTGCTCACACTCGCGCTCGGCATCGGTTCCACCACGGCGATCTACAGCGTGGTCGACACGATTCTGCTGCAGCCGCTTCCTTTCGTCGACGCCGATCGCCTGGTTCGGGTGGTCGAGAACATCCCTTCCGCAGTGGCCGGGCGTCCGCCGGCACAGCGCGGGGTGAGCTACCAGGAGTTTCTCGAGTGGCGCGCGCGCAGCCGTACCCTGGCCGACGCCTTTGCGTCCGCCCCTGGAGAAACGGTGGTGCAAACGAGCCAGGGGCGATCGCGCCTGTGGGGCGGGCGGACGTCCGCCAACGCGTTCAGCATGCTCGGCGCCCGCGCGATGCTCGGTCGCACGCTCGACCCCGGCGATGAGTCGAACCCGAACGTCGTCGTGCTCAGCTTCGACGCGTGGCAGCGGCTCTATCACGGCGACCCGGGCGTAGTGGGAACGGCGCTCGAGTTCCGTGCCGACTTCAACGCGAGCTTCACGCCGGAGCTCGAGCGTCCGCGCCTGATGACGATCGTTGGCGTGATGCCGCCGGCCTTCGAGCTGCCGACCGGCCCGATGGACTTCTATACGCCCTTTGCCATCGACGCGTCGAAGCCGTCTCCACGCGTCACGTTGATCGCCCACCTGCGTCCGGGTGTGACGCTCCCGGCCGCCGCCGACGAGGCCAACGTCATCGGCAGTGCGATCCGGCCGCCGCCGCCCGCCAACGCGCCTCGGTTGAACGGGCCGCGATTCGAGGTGCAGAGCCTGAAGGATCGGATGGTCGCGGAGCTTCGCCCGGCGCTCGGTGTGCTCCTCGCGGCGGTCGCCGTCGTCCTGCTCATCGTGTGCGCGAACGTCGCCAACCTGTTGCTGGCGCGCGGCACGGCCCGGCAGCGCGAGATGGCGGTGCGACTGGCGATCGGCGCCAGCCGCGGGCGCGTCGTCCGGCAGGTCCTGGCGGAGTGCCTCGTGCTCGCGCTCGCCGGAGGCGCGCTCGGCGCGGTGATCGGCGCCGCGGGCGTCACCCTCGTCAAAACACTGACATCAGTGGACGCGCCGGGGATCTTCCGGCTCGGCTTCGGCACGTCGATCCTGCCGCGCGGCCATGAGGTCGGCGTCGACCTGCGCATGTTCGGCATCGTGTTCGCCATCGCCGTGATCACGAGCCTCGTGTTCGGCGTGCTGCCAGCGCTGCACGTATCGCGAACGGGTTCACTGCACGCCATCGGATCACGCGGCGGCGGGCCCGGCCGCGGCGAGTCGCGGATGCGGACGGTCCTGGTGGTGGGACAGCTCGTGATGGCCACCGCCCTTCTTGTGAGTGCCGGCCTGCTGATCCGAAGCTTCGTCAAGCTATCCGGCGTGGAGCGGGGCTACGATCCGGCCCACGTTCTCGCATTTCAGCTCGTGCTGCCGACCGACTACGCCGTCGCCAGAAAAGCCGACACGATCGAGGCGGTCCTCGCTCGGCTGCGGTCCGCGCCAGGAGTGGAGTCGGCCGGCTTCACGCGCGCCGGACTCCTCATCGGCGAGGCCATCACGGTCGGCACGTTCGTCCCCCACGGGCGGACGGTGGACGAGATGCGTACCGATCCGGTGCGCCCGCTGGTTCGAGCGGTCAGCTGCGGATATCTGACGGCCGTCGGCGTCCGGCTGCTCGCCGGGCGCGAGTTCAATCGCGATGACACCGCGGCGTCCACGCCCGCGATCGTGATCAGCCGCACCGTCGCCCGGCGCTACTTCGGCACCGCCAACCCGATCGGACAGTCCCTCGATTGGTACGGCGGCAAGGCGGCCGCCTCACCAATGCAGGTGGTCGGAGTGGTTGAGGACATCCGGAATACGTCGCCCGAGCGGGACGCGAACCCGGAGATCTTCGTCGAGTACCGACAACTGCTGACGCTCCAGCAGCGTTGGGGCGACTCGGCGCAGCGGCAGGAGACGCTGGCGATCGGGTTCCTGTCGTTCGCCGTCCGCACGACAGGCCAGCCCGGATCCGCCGCTCCCGCGATCGCCGGACTGGTGCGCGGCGTGGATGGCAATGCGGGCATCGACGCGATGATTCCTCTCGAGAAACTCGTGGCGAGCTCGGTGGCCCGGCCACGCTTCTACGCGGTGGTGCTCGGGGTGTTTGCCGGCGTCGCCGGCATCCTCGCCGCGATCGGCATCTACGGCGTGCTCGCTTACGCGGTCGTGCAAAGAACCCGCGAGATCGGGATCCGCATGGCACTTGGTGCGCAGCGTGTCCAGGTGCTCGCTCTCGTGCTTCGCAACGGCCTCATCCTAACAGCGACCGGGATCGCGGTCGGCCTCGCCGGCGCGGCCACCGGCGCGCGGCTGCTCCAGGGCATGTTGTTCGGGATCACGCCGCTCGACCCGCAGACATTCGTGGCGGTAGCCCTGCTGTTCGGGCTCGTGGCGATGGTCGCGTCCTACCTGCCGGCCCGCCGCGCGACCAGGGTCGAGCCGTCCCTCGCCCTGAGAAGCGAATAGGCCCAACCGGCGCCGCGCAACCGACGTCAGAAGACAGGTGGCCGCGCCGTGCCATTCTCGGTCGGGCGGTGTCTAAGCCGGCGTGCGCCACTGGGTTCTGAAAACTGGCAACGGATGTAGTGCAGGCCGAAGCACGGCGGACCTTAAGGTCCGCACTACACCAGCAGAAAAACGCTAGAGTGAGCCCTTATGAGAAACACCCTCGGACTGTTCGTCGTCGGCGCCGGACTCCTCGGTGTTGCCCTCGGGGCTCAATCACCCCAGCCGGCCGCGACCGCGCCGGCGTTCGAGGTCGCGTCCGTCAAGCCGAACACCTCCGGCGACGGCCGGGTGATGATGCAGAACCAGCCGGGGCGGTTCATCGCGACCAACATCACGCTGCGGCTGCTGATCCGGAACGCTTACCAACTCCAGGACTTTCAGATCAGCGGCGGGCCGGGCTGGATGGCCTCGGACCACTTCGACATCAACGCCAAGGTTCCGGACGAGTATCGCGACCTGCCGCCGATGCGGCCGGGTTCCGGGCCGGGCCCGCTGCAGTTGATGATCCGGGCACTGCTCGCCGAGCGGTTCAAGCTCGCGGTCCACAATGAGACGAAGGACTCGCCGATCTATGCGCTGGTGCTGGCGCGCAGCGACGGCAAGCTCGGTCCCAACTTGAAAAAGTCGGAGACCGACTGCGAGGCGATCTTCGCGGCCGGCCGCGCACGCGGCGGCCAGATGCCGCCGCCCGGCCCACCGCCCACTGGGCAGCCCATGCCGTGCGGCATCAGGATTGGCATGGGCAACATGGCGGTCGGCGGCGTACCGCTCCAGCAGGTGGCGAACAGCCTCGGGATGTTCGCCGGACGGATCGTGCTCGATCGCACGGGGCTGACCGGGAACTACGACATGAACCTGACCTGGACGCCGGATCAGATGCCGCAGCGGCCACCCGGTGCGCCGGCCGATCAGCCGGTGCAGTTCAACGGCGCCGCCATCGATCCGAACGGCCCGTCGCTGTTCACCGCGGTACAGGAGCAGCTCGGACTCAAGCTGGATTCTCAACGGGGGCCGGTCGAGACGCTGGTCGTCGATCGCGCCGAGAAGCCGGTCGAGGACTAGAAAGTACGAAGTACGAAGGACGAAGTACGAAGGACGAAAACGGAGCCTGCTGACACATGAACCGCTGCTCTCGTCGTACTTCAGACTTCGTACTTCGTACTTTTCTCTTTCTCGGCGCCTCTCTGCCCGCCCTTCTGGTTGCCCAGGCACCGAAGGCGTTCGATGTTGCGGCGATCAAGCCGAACAACTCCGGAGCGATCGGCGAGCAGGTCCGCTTCTATCCGCCGAGCGGCCGCGTGACGATGACCAACGTGACGGTCAAGCGGATGATTCAGAACGCATATCGCCTGCAGGATCAGCAGATCGCCGGCGGGCCCGGCTGGATCACCTCTGAGCATTTCGACATCGTCGCGAACTCTGAGGCGAGCAACCTGTCGCCGGACGACCGATGGATGATGGTGCGGGCGCTGCTGGCGGATCGGTTCAAGCTGAAGATGCACACGGAGCCCCGCGAGCAGTCGGTGTTCGCGCTGGTCCTGGCGCGCAGCGACGGCAAAATCGGCAGCCAGCTCAGGAAGTCGGAGACGGCCTGCGCGGCGCCAACCGCGCCGCGCACCGGACCGATCGACCTGTCCGTGCCCAACCAGTGCGGCGTGATCATGGGTGGACCTGGACGCATGAACTTCCGCGGCGTCACGATGGAGATGCTGGCGGCGCAGCTTTCGGCGCGCGTCGGACGCTCGGTCGTCGATCGCACGGGCCTCGGCGGACGCTTCGATCTCGACGTCGAGTTCGCGCCGCAACCGCTGCGGCCGGAACCAGGAGCGGATCCCGCATCGGTCGATCGTCCGGCCGACAACGATCCATCCATCTACACGGCGATCCAGGAGCAGCTGGGTCTGAAGCTGGACTCGCAGAAGACGGCTGTGGATGTGACCGTCATCGACAGCGTCGAACGCCCGGTGGAATAGCGGCGTTCGAAGGAAGTACGAAGTACAAAGTACGAAGTACGAGGATATGCCCCAGGGAACCGTTCGAACTTCAGACTTCGTACTTCGTACTTTCCGAACGCTCGTGCTCCTGATGTGGGCGGCGTCTGCAGTCGCCGCCACGGATCATTTCGGCCGCGTCACCTTCGGCGGCCTGCCCGTGCCCGGCGCGACCGTCACCGCAACCCAGGACGATCAACGGCTGACGACGGTCACCGATCAGGAAGGGACGTTCCATCTCGCCGTGCCGAGCGAAGGTCTCTGGGCCGTGCGGGTCGAGATGATCGGCTTCGCGGCGGCGACCCAGGAGATCACGATCGCCGACGGCGCTCCCGCATCGGCGTTCGAGTTGAAGATGCTGCCGCTCGCGGAGATGACGGCCGGTCTTCCGCAGACGCCACCCGTGCCTTCCGTAAGCCAGGTCCTTTTGGACCCGGCGTCACCTGCCGGGTCCCAAAGGCCCCGCCCTGCAAATGGCCCAACCGCCACGAGCGCGCCGGCACCGGCGGCGGCGCCACCCGCAGGGTTTCAGCGCGCGCAGGTGAACTCGTCCGGCGGCGGCGCGCCGATCGTGAACGATCCGACCCCGGCCGGCGACGCCGACCGCGGCGGGGCCGACGGCTTCCTGATCAACGGCAGCGTGAACAACGGCGCGGCGTCGCCGTTCGCGCAGCTGGCGGCGTTCGGCAACAACCGGCGTAACGCGCGCTCGCTCTACAACGGCGGCGTCGGGATCCTGTTCGGCAACTCCGCGCTCGACGCGCGTCCCTTCTCGTTTGCCGGGCAGGAGACCCCGAAGCCGTCGTACCGCGACGCGCAAATCGTCGCCTCCTTTGCCGGGCCGCTGAGAATCCCCGGCCTGCTGCGGACCGGCCCCAACATGTTCCTCGGGTATCAGCGCACGCTGGATCACAACGCGAGCACGCAGTCGGCGCTGATGCCGACGCTGCTGCAGCGCGCGGGCGACTTCTCGCGCACGAGGACGCAACTCGTGAACCCCTTCACCGGCCTGCCGTTTCCCGGCAACGTGATTCCGCCGGCCCTGCTCAGCACCGAAGCCGAGTCGCTGCTGAACTACTATCCGTTGCCGAACCTCGACGCCGGCGGCCGCTTCAACTACCAGGCGCCGGTGCTGGCGACGAAGCACCAGGACGCGGGGCAGGCCCGTCTCTCGCAGTCGTTGACCGGGGGGCGGAATCAGGTCTTCGGCAACCTGGCCCTGCAGCGCACCACGACCGACACGGGCAGCGTGTTCGGGTTCACCGACTCCAGCGTCGCGTCGGGCATCGACACGACGGTCAACTGGTCGCACCGCTTTTCGCAGCTGCTGTCGCTCCGCCTCCGATACCAGTTCACGCGGCTGACCAACAGCGCGACGCCGTACTTCGCGAACCGCACCAACGTCTCGGGCGAGGCGGGGATTGCCGGCAACGATCAGACCCCCATCAACTGGGGCCCGCCACGCCTGCTGTTCTCGAGCGGCGTCGCCGGTCTCGGCAACGCGCAGGCCGCCTCGAACAGCGCCAGCACGCATGGCGCGGGCGTCGAGGTGCTGTCCACGCGTGGACGTCACAACATCACGGTCGGCGGCGATCTGCGCCGGCAGCACTGGGGCATCCTCTCGCAGCAGGATGCGCGCGGCACGTTCGGGTTTTCCGGAGACGGCACCGGCCTGGACCTCGCCGACTTCATGCTCGGCCTCCCCCACTCCAGCTCGATCGCGTTCGGCAATGCCGACAAGGATTTCCTGGCCCCCGCCTACGACGCCTACGTCACCGACGACTGGCGGGTGAGCGCGACCCTCACCGTGAACGCGGGCGTGCGATGGGAGTACGAGGCGCCGATCGACGAGCGGCTTGGCCGCCTCGCGAACCTTGAGATCGCGCCGGGGTTCGCCGCGATCCGTCCGGTCGTCGGGAACGGGTTGATCCATGGCGATGCGCAGGGGCTGCAGCCGCGCCTTGGCCTCGCGCTGCGCCCCGTCGCCGGATCGTCGCTGGTGATTCGCGCCGGCTACGGCATCTATCGCAACACGGCGGTATACGAGCCGATCGCACTGTTGATGGCGCAGCAGCCGCCCCTGTCGAAGGCCTTGAGCCTCGAAAGCGACGCCGACAATCGGCTGACGCTCGCCGACGGGTTCCCCGCGCCTGCCGGAACGCCGCTCAACACGTTTGCCGTCGATCCCAATTTCCGCGTCGGCTACGCGCACAACTGGCAAGTGCTCGCGCAGCGCGATCTCCCCGCCTCGCTCACCATGACCGCTACGTATCTCGGCACCCACGGCAGCCATCTGATGCAGGAGTTCCTGCCGAACACGATGCCGGTAGGCGCGCCCGAGGTAGCGTCAGCGCAGGCGGGCCCGGCCGGGTACGTCTACCTGACATCCAACGGCCACTCCGACCGCCACACCGGCCAGCTGCAATTGCGCCGGCGTCTGCGCAACGGCCTCACGGCGATGGTGCAATACGCGCTCTCGAAGGCGATGGACGATGCGGGCGCGTTCACCGGCGTCAGCATGAGCGGATCCGCGATCGCGCAGGACTGGCAGCACCTCGACGCGGAGTGGGGCGCGTCGAACTTCGACCAGCGGCACCTCATGACCGCGCAGCTGCAGTACACCAGCGGTTCCGGCGTCAGCGGCGGCGGGCTGATGGACAGCGCCGCGGCGAAATTCCTCCGAGGCTGGACGATCACCGCGCAGATGACCGCCGGCAGCGGCCTCCCGCTCACGCCGGTCTACCAGACGTCGGTGCCCGGAACGGGCGTCACCGGCAGCATCCGCGCCAGCGTCACCGCATTTTCGCCGGATCCACCGGAGGGGTACTATCTCAACCCAGTGGCGTATGCCGCGCCGGCGGCCGGCCAGTGGGGTAACGCGGGGCGCAATTCGATTCCGGGGCCGCGGCAGTTCTCGCTGGACGCGGGCATCGGGCGCACCTTTCTCTGGGGCGATCGGCTGAACCTGGACTGGCGGATGAACGCGAGCAACGTCCTCAACCGCGTGACCTACGCGGCCGTAAACACCTTCGTCGGGAGCCCGCAGTTCGGGTTGCCCACGGTCGCAAACCCGATGCGCAAGGTACAGACCAGCATCCGCCTGAGGTTCTGATGCGGATGCTACCAAGGCTCTCAAGGACACAAAGGGAACAAAGGACACAGAGGAATGGTGGCATCGCGGCCGCGATCGTCGTCGCCTCTGTGTCCTTCGTCTCCTTGGCGTCCTTTGTTTTCGCGCAAACGCAGGATCCGCGCCCGGCGCAAAGCGGCGCCACCTTTCGCAGTGCGGCGCGTCTTATCGTCCAAACGGTTTCAGTGCGCGACAAAGACGGCCGCGCGGTCGAAGGACTCACGCCGGCGGACTTCGTCGTGACGGAGGATGGAGAACCGCAGACGGTCAGCTTCGTCGAGTTCCAACGTCTGCCCGACAGGCCGGCCGACGCGCGCGCCGCCACGCCGGCGCCCCAGGCGCCCGCCAGCGTCAGCGTGCCGTCGCCGACCCAGGGCCAGATCGTCATTCCGCCGCCGGGCGACACGCGCTATCGCGACGCGCGGCTGCTCGTCCTCTACTTCGATCTCACCGCGATGCCTCCGGCCGACCAGATCCGCGCCTATGCCGCCGCACAGCGCTTCATCGACGCGCAGATGCAGCCCTCGGATCTGATGGCGATCATGACCTTCGGCGGCGGCGCCGTCCGCGTCAAGCAGGACTTCACCGCCGACCGGGGCGCGCTGCGCGAGGCGATCCAGACGCTGATCTTCGGCGACGACAAGGACGGCGACGGGATCCCCGACAACACCGACATCGGCACCGCGTTCGGACAGGACGATGCCGAGTTCAGCATCCTGAACACGGACCGCCAGTTGTCCGCGCTCCAGACCGCGGCCACGATGCTGCGGGCGCTGCCGGAACAGAAGGCGCTCATCTACTTCGCGAGCGGCCTGCGGCTGAACGGCGTGGACAATCAGGCGCAGCTGCGCGCCACGACCAACGCCGCGATCCGCGCCAACGTCGCGCTGCACCCGATCGACGCCCGCGGCCTGGTCGCGCAGGCGCCGCTCGGCGACGCCACCAGGCCGTCGCCAGGGGGGCTCGCGATGTTCACCGGTCAGCTGGCGCAGAACGCCTTGACGAGCTTCCAGCGATCGCAGGACACGCTCTACTCGCTCGCCAAGGACACCGGCGGGCACGCGATGTTCGACTACAACGACTTGTCGCTGGGCATCGCCCAGGCGGCGCAGTCGATGACCAGCTACTACATGCTCGGCTACTACAGCACGCACCCGGCCAGCGACGGCCGCTTCCACAAGGTCCGCATCTCGCTGCGCAGCGGGACGGGCGAGCTCGCCTACCGGCAGGGATATTTCAGCGACAAGGAGTTCGCCAAATTCAC
>Ga0070665_100004070_pt1 | contig 15379 bp, 9 predicted proteins | sample KBSS13metaG_FD_65862 | JGI IMG/M metagenome (GOLD analysis project Ga0070665, IMG submission 65862) | Switchgrass rhizosphere microbial communities from Kellogg Biological Station, Michigan, USA - KBS S1-3 metaG | ecosystem: Host-associated > Plants > Roots > Rhizosphere > Soil ... | reverse complement strand
CGCCAGCGGCCCGCCGCGGGTCGCATAGAGGTAGGGGGTGGGGATGAACGTCAGCACCGCGCAGGTTGCCGTCAGCGCGACTGAGACCCACGGCTGCGGCTGGAACGCATAGAGGTAGAACGCGACGATGTTCCAATATGACGGGAATCCCAGAAAGAAGCCATCGTCCGTCTTTGCCTCGGTCTGGGAGAAGCCGTACGCGCTGGCGAGCAGAGGGAATAATAGGAGCCAGGCGAGCGCCCCCGGCATCAGGCCAGCGCGCCAGATCAGGAGCAGCGGCAGCGTCGTGTAGGTTTGAAAGTCGATGAGGTTGTCGAGCGCGGCTCCATCGAATCCGGGAAGGACTTCCTTGACGCGCGCCTTGCGCGCCAGCCAGCCGTCGGTCGCGTCGATCGCCGTGGCCACCATCATCAACAGGAACGCGCCCCGAAAGGAGGCGTCGCCGCCGCGGATGATCAGCACGGCCATGCCGGCCGCGCACACCAGCCCCAACGCGGTGTAGAGATGGACGAGCCAGGCGAGAAATCTGGTCATGTCGCTCGGCTAAAGCCTTCGCGCTCCGGGTTCCCTTCCGGGATGGCGACGTTGCGAAGTGGCTGCGGCGGATCCCACCGGGCGGTCATACGGGACACCAGCGGCAGCAGGATGAGCCCGGCACTCGCGGCCACGATCCTGAACGGCAGCGTGGCCGGGTACGCCATGAGCGCCGGTACGCCGAGCAAGGGCTCGCCGCCCCCGACCCGCAACACGAGGGACACGACGAAGGCAACGATGGATCCGGTGCGGTTGGCCTTGGGATCGAACAGCGCGAAGATCAACTGCGGGAACAGCAACACGAACACCAGGTCGCTCGTGAAGAACCAAAGCGCCTGCACGCTCTGCACCTTCAGCGCCAGGCCGGTCGCAAGCGCGCCGAAGAACAGAATCGACGCACGGATCACTCGCTTCATCTGGGCGGCCGAGACCTCCGGCCACACCAGGCGCTTGATGCAATTCCAGCTCAGCATCGATCCCGCCGACAGGATCGAGGAGCTGAAACTCGAGCTCACCGCGCCGACGATCGCTGCCAGGCCGAGAAGACCGACGACGCGCGGGACCGCGTGCAGGAACAACAGCGGCATCGTTTCTGCCGGAGTCATCTGCAGCCGCGCGAGGCTGTCGGCCGGCCACGGGTAGGCGAACGCCGACACGCCCATCAGCAGCGGCGGCGCCGTGAGGGCGATCGTCAGCACGCCCGAGAGCATCGACTGCCCCCGCGCGGCGCGCGGCGATCGGCACGAGAGCACGCGCTGAAAATAGCAGTTCCACGGGATGCCGCCGCACATCAGCATCACCGAGGTGTCCCACCAGCCGATCACGGACGCACGGTTCCAGAGATCGGTGTGCGGCGACCACGGTGGGACGATGCCGCCGCCCTCGGGCCTCGCCGTGAGGTAGACGTCCAAGGCATGTCGCAGGCCGCCCGCGGCTTCCAGCACATAGGGCAGCGCGGCGCACAAACCGATGGCGACGATCGCCAGCTGAAAGATGTCGGTGTAGGCGACCGACCACATCCCGCCGAGCATCGTATACGCCGTCGTCACGACGGCGGCCAGCAGGATCGCGGTCGTCAGCTCCATGCCGAGCAGGACACCAAACGTCGATCCGACTGCCACGAGCAGTTCCGCGCTCCAGAACAACTCGCCGGCGAGCGCCGGCAGGAACAGCACGGCCGCCCAGCGCCTGCCGAAGCGCGCTTCAAACGGATCGATCAGCGTGGTGAAGCCGTGACGGCGCATGACGCCGGCGAAGAAGAGGCCGCCGAGGATCAGGCTGATGCCGAAGCAGAGGCCGCCTTGAATCCCGAGCTGGATCGAGTTCTTGTAGGCGCCTTCCGTGGTGCCGAGCAGGTAGCCGCCGTCCACCCAGGTCGCCGTCATCGTGAGCGCGGCGATCCAGAGCGGCATCGACCGGCCCGCGACGATCAGCTCGGCGGCCGTCCCTTCGCGGACCTTGCGCGACGCCAGCCAACCGACCGCCAGGAAGGCGCCGTACATGGCGACGACAGCAAGAACGGCGGTGCTCAAAGTACGAAGTACGAGGTCTGAAGTACGACGATGGGCCTACTGCAGCTCCGCGTTGCGGGTCTCCGGAATCCAGAGCCACATGATCGCGGCGAGGAAGAACGCGAAGCCGGCGACCGCGAACGCGGCGAAAAAGCCGCGCGACGCCGCCAGCGATCCAACCACGAACGGCGCGGCCGCGCTGGCGATGCGGCCGGTGTTGTAGCAGACGCCGGCGGCCGTCGCGCGCACCGACGTCGGGTAGAGCTCCGCGATCACCGCGCCGAAGCCGCTGTAGTAGCCGGTGCCGAAAAACGCGACCAGCGGGCCGAGCATGAGCAGCAGCGCCGGGGTCTTGAGGAACCCGTACAGCGGGAGCAGCAGGCTCGCGGCGAGGACGAACGTCACGTAGGTCTTCTTGCGGCCGATCGCGTCGGCGATGTAGCCGAAGCTCACATAGCCGAGCCACATCCCGGTCTGCATCAGGATGACGAACAGCGACATGACGGACGAAGACAGGCCGATGCCGCCGCGCTCGGGTCCGAGCGCCAGGTAGGACGGCACCCAGCTGTTGAGCCCCCACCATCCGAACAGGGTGCACGCGTTCATCAGGGTGACGAACAACGTGACCTTTGCGATCCGCGGGGTGAAGAGCAGGCTGATTCGGCCGCGATCCGCCTTCACCGTGTCGAGCCAGATCTGCGGCTCCTCGACGTTGCGGCGGATCCACATGGTGAAGAGCGCCGGGATCACGCCGACGAAGAAGACGCCGCGCCAGCCCCACAGCGGCATCACGATCAGGTTGACCAGCGCGGCGAAGCCGTAGCCGATCGCCCACGAGCTCTGGACGAACGCGAGCGCCTTACCGCGGTGCCTCGCCGGAAACGACTCCGAGACCAGCGCCGCGCCGGTGGCCCACTCGCCGCCCATGCCCAAGCCGAGGAACACGCGGAACACGGCGAGCTGGGTCACCGTCTGCGAGAAGCCGCAGGCCGCGGTGAAGATCGAGTACATCAGGATCGCCCCCATCAGCGCGCGCTTGCGGCCGAGGCGATCGGCGATGACGGCGAACACGATGCCGCCGGCGGCGGCGGCGAGCTGGGTGATCGATCCGAGCAGCCCGTTGGTCTGAAACGACAGATGGAGCGTGGGATCGTTGATGAGCGCGGCGCCCACCATCGCGTAGAGCATCACGTCGAACGAGTCGAGCATCCAGCCGAGGGCCGCCGCGATGAAGGCGTGCCTGGCCCGGCGATCGGCTTCTCGCCACCAGCCGAACAGGCTCCGATCTTCAGGGATGAGGGCGACGGGCTGAGGGCTCGCCACGGCAAAGCTCGCGGGATCGTTGGGAGAGCGAAGGCTGGTGCTCAATGGGCTCCGATCGCTTTGACGGCGATGCCGGCGGACTCGAGGCCGGCGCGGATCTTCGCGGCGAGGTTGTCCGATCCGGGGGTGTCGCCGTGCACGCAAATCGTCTCCGCCTCGAGCGCCACGACGGCGCCGTCGATCGCGACCACGGAGCGTTCCTTCACCATGCGCACGGCGCGCGCGACGACGGCGGCGGGGTCGTGGATCACCGAGCCGGGCTTGCGCCGGGAGGCGAGGGAGCCGTCGCGTTCGTAGGCGCGGTCCGCGAACACTTCCGCCGCAACCCGCAGTCCGGCGGCGCGGCCGGCATTCAGGATTTCCGATCCGGGCAAGCCAAAGAGGATCAGCGCCTTGTCGAAGCTGGCGACCGCGCTCGCAATCGCGCTCGCGAGCTCCGCGTTCCGCACCGCCATGTTGAACAAGGCGCCGTGCGGCTTGACGTGCTGGATCTTCACGCCCTCGGCGGCGGCGACACCGGCCACCGCGGCGAGCTGGTACAGCACCATGTCCTCGGCTTCCTGCGGCGTGACGTTCAGCTCGCGGCGGCCGAACCCGACCAGGTCGGGAAACCCCGGATGCGCGCCGATCGCCACGCCATGCGCTTTCGCGAGGCGAATCGTGCCGCGCAGCACCGACGGGTCGCCGGCGTGAAACCCCGCGGCGACGTTGGCCGAGGTGATCGACGCCATCAGCCCGGCATCGTTGCCGAGGGCGTAGGCGCCGAAGGACTCGCCCATGTCCGAGTTGATGTCGATGCGCATAAGGTCGCGTGGGTAGGATAGGTCGAGTGGGCCAGGTAGGGAAGCCCTTCCTGCGAACGATCGTCAAAGGTGTGCTGTTTAGGGCTGTTCGAGGGGCGCTTGTTTGACTATGTTGGGTGGCTGCGCATGGTGCGCATTCAAGGAGAGTCACATGAGCGTCGCGAAGGTGTCCGAAATCAGCTCGACGTCGAAGACCAGCTTCGAGGATGCGATCCAGCAGGGCCTGGCACGTGCCCACAAGACCATCCGCAACATCCGCAGCCTCTGGATCAAAGAGCAGCACGCGCGGGTGACCGACGGCAAGATCAGCGAGTACCAGGTGAACATGCTGATCACCTTCATGCTCGACGACTAATCGCGCGCGCTACCGCCCGCCGTCAGTCGTCTTCTTCTCCTCCGCGGTTTTCACCGGCTTGGCCGGCCGCGGCCGGTTCATCGTCAGGCTGACGCCGTTCCAGAACGGATCGACCTTCCGCTCGACCTCGTGGTGCCCCTGCACCAGGTAATCGAGAATCGCCTTGTCCCATTGCAGGCCCGCATTCGCCACCAGCTTCATCCAGTCGCCGCGCGCGGTCTCGTCCGGCGCCTCGGTGACGCCGTCCCAAATCGTCACGTTCGGGTTGCGCGTCATGAAGTCCGGGCTCAGCGGGTTGGCGCGCGCGCCCTTGATCGACTTGTAGATCAGCACGCCGTTGGTGAAATCGAGCTTGAAGTTCTTCTGATCGAAGTCGAAGCTGTAGCGCCTGTAGCGATCGTAGGCCCGCGCGTTGAGCGCGACGGTGCCCGGCACCTGCTTGGCGTACTCGGTAATCATCTCGAGCAGCTTCATCTGCTCGTCCTTGTGCCGCGGATACCGCGCATCGTCCAGCCAGCCGAACCCGGGCATCCACCAGCCTCGCATCGTCCAGTAGTCCCGGGTCTCGACCGAGCGGGTGCGCACCCAGGCGGCGTACTCCGAGAACATCTGCACCCACTCGTGCGACGGGTAGCCGTGCGGGTTGAGGAAGATGTCGGGCAGCCAGGTGCGCCAGATCTTCGGCCGGATGCCGCTCTCTGGATAGATCGGGTCAGGGTCCCACTGCGCCGCGGTGACGTCGACGCCGAGCGAACCGAGGTATCCGGCGTGCAGCATGTAGGTCGGGTTGATCTTCTGCAGGTCGTAGGCGAGCTGGGCGCCGTCCGCGTTCGTGATCGGATGCACGACGACGTTGACCTTGTTCAGTTTCTCGCGGTAGACGGGATCGGTCAGGAGGAGCTCGGCCATCCGCAGGACGTGGCTCGTGGACGAGACCTCGTTCGCGTGCTGCCGTGCCGAGTACACGATCGTCGGCTTCATCGTCGTCTGCTTGGCCTGCGACCAGTGCGACACCTCGATCGGCGGCATCAGATCCATCGCCCAGACATCCTTGCCGAGATAACTCTCCCCAACTTTGTAGACGGTCGCTTCCTTGAAACCCGACATCTTCGCGAGGAGCTCGTTCGCCTCCGGCGGCGGAATCGGGGTGTCCCATTGGACCAACGGCGGGGTCGCCGCAGCCGCGACAAAGCCCGCCGGCAGCAGCTTCTTGATGTCGGGGAACGGCGCGGGCACGCCGTTCGGCTCGATCGTCGCGACGACGTCGGTGCCGGGCTTGCTCTCGTGTTCCCAGCTCACCGTCACCCGAACGGCGCCGAGGTCGTGGTACGCCAGCGCGTCCCGGTATGCGCCCGCGGCACGGAGCCGGTTCAGGTTCGCGAACACTGCCGTCGCCTGTTCAGCCGACAGCATCGAGCGATCGACCCGGAACTCGTCGCTGCGCTTGATCAGCGCGTCGCGCTCGTCCTTCTCGGTGTCCACCTTCACCCGCAGATCGAGGCGCTCGATGCCGTTCGCGTCGGCGCGAACCGTGGCGGCCAGCGTCTGCGGCCGGTCGACCGCGATCTTCGGGATGTCGAGCCGCGCCACGCCGCTGTGTCCGTTCCGCTCGGTATACTCGACGACGACCGACGGACGCGAGGCGTCGAAGCCGGTAATGGAAATCTTCGCCCGTCCAGGCTTGCCATCGGCTTTCGGATGCATCACCGGAATGATGCGTCCCGGATACGCCAGGCCCGCGCCGCGGGTGAAGCGGCCCATCACATCGAAGAAGTGAATGGTGTTGAAGTAGATCTCCTCATGCAACGCTTCCATCGACGAGATCTGCTCCTCGTCGACCGGGAGCCGGTACTCGGGCTCGCTCAGAGTCAGGTCCACCGTCAGCTCGCCGAAATATGGCGCGTCCTCCGGCCGAGGCTTCCCGTTGCTCAGCGCCATCACATGGTCGTAGAGCGCCGGCAGGGTCTTCGACTGAAAGCGATCCCAGAAGCGCTCGGGATCGGTCGCGATGCGCTCGTCGACCGCGGTCCTGCCGCCGACGCTCGCCTTGATCCACCCGGTCGTGACCCGCACGTGCTCGTAGTCGGGAAAACGATCGAAGAATGGCCGCTCGACGATCGCCGGGTCGAAGGTGCGGCGGAACAGCGACGCGCCGTCCTTCGCGGTTGCGGTGACCTCGTAGGCCGGCGATCCGATCGGCGCCATCTCGAAATGAATGTTCTTCAGATCGATCTTCAGCGCCGACGCGAGGATCTCGTCGATCGGATAGATCTCGAGCAGCCAGCGCGTCGGCGCGTACATGCCCTGCTGGGTCCATCCGGCCGGCGGCCCAATCTCGGCGAACTTGATGGTGAGCTGATCGACCGCCTTGCCCTCGAGCGCAGGCCGGACGACATCATCGAGCCAGCTGTAGCCCTGCTTGTAGGCAGACAGGACGGTGACGGTCGTCGCCTTGTCGTCGGCGCCGGCCTTGATCAACTCTGCCCGCGCCTGCTGTTCGATCTGACGGCGAATCTCCGGCGGCTCGCTCAACCGCGCTTCGACGGTCACCGCGGGCTTCTTTTTCAGACCAGGGATGACGCGCGCGCGGAGCTTCGTCCAGAACTCGTCGACCTCTGACGGAATCTCGAAGTCGTCGGTGACGAGCGATCGACCCTTCTGCACATCGAGGTTCTGCACCTCGACGGCGAGCGACGCGGCCTTGATGTCCGCGGCCGCCTGGCGCTTCACGACGTCGGCGAGGCCGTCGGCGGCCTTCTCCACGAACACCTTCACACGCGCGGACGCGAGATCCTTGCCCTTCAACTGGCCGGCGATCTTGTCCAGCTTGTAGAGGCTCATCGCGGCCTGTCCGGCGGGCGACCGTCCGCTGACGAACCTCCGGACATCGTCTTCCACGTCGTCCAGCGTCGTACGATCCTTGCCGCGCTGCCAGATGTGCGGAAAGGTTTCGGCCAGCTGACGGACCGCACGCCGCACACCGGCCGCGTCTCCGCCGGTGACGATGAGCGCGCTCTTCTCGCCGAACGCCTTCTTCACCAGCTGGATCAACCCCTCTCCGGGCTGCAGCGGCGGTGGATCCCATTTGTTGTTCTTGATCAGCTGACCGGCGACCGGATGCGACGTGCCGATCAGCACCAGGATGGGCTCGCTCTCGGGCGCCGTGAGCGTCTTCGCGGTGCGCGCGATTGGCAGCGAGATGCCGGTGGACTCGAGCCCGAGGCGCGCCGCCAGATCGATGATCCCTTCCGAGCCGTCCCCCTCGGCGCTCAGCAGGACGTCGACGCGATCGGGGATCAGGTTGTTGTCCGAATCGGCCAGCGCGCCGTCAATCGCGTAGAAGGTCGAGAGATCGAAGTTCTCCTTCGCGCCGCCTCCGGGCCGGCGGGCGGGCGCCTGCGCCACCGCCGGTTCCGGCGCCGCCGCTCTCGGCAGATCGATCGACACCGACCCAGATCCCGGCGCGCGCACCCGGATCTGCAGCGCCCGCACGGTGGCGTACGACAAGGGCCGCTTCGCGTCACGCGCCGCGGTGGCCTTGAACTGGTTCAGGGCGACCATCGCCTTCACGAAGTCGCCGCCGTTGGCCATCTGCAGCGCGACGGTCAGCCGATCGGCGCCCTCCGGCGTGCCGGCACGCGTGTAGACCGCGGTCGTCGTCGCCGACGAAGCCGTGACACCCTTGCCGCCGAGAAACTGCTTCACATCGTCTGCGATCTTGTCGGCGGTCGGTCCCTTCTGGTCCCAGACGTACGGCAGATGGCCCGCGAGCATCACGGCGGCAGAGGCGATGCCGGCCTCGTCTCCGCCGAGCACGGCAACGGCAGTCTTGCCGGCATGCGGAAACGCGATCACTGCACCATCGCCCGCCTTCAGGCCGGCGCCGCCGATCGCGTCGAGCGTGACGCCGGATCCGGCCAGCGATTTCGCCCCGATGAAAATCGTGGGAGCCGCCTGGGCCGCATCGAACCCACGCCCCACCGGCACCGGCAGGTTCATCGCCGACGTCTCGAAGCCCAGGCGTGCCGCAATGTCGCTTGCCGCCGCCATCTCGCCGGCCGAAGGCTGCTCGGGCAAAACGATGCGCGCGTCGACGAAATCGACGACGCCGTCGCCGTTGCGATCCTGGAACACGACGCCGGGCTTGAAGAAGTCCGAGAGGGCAGCGGGGACGGGAACGTCGGTTCGCTGCTGACCAGCTCCCGACAGGGGGCACACGAGCGCTAAGGCAAGGGCGAGGAGCAGGACACGCTTGTTCACACCGGAGAATTTATCAGTACAAAACAAAAGGGCACCGCGTGATTGCGATGCCCCTCTGCTCCACTGGTCTGGCTCCCCCAGCATTCACGGCGCCCTGCCGTAATCAGACCAGCGAACCTGCCCCTATCAGAGGCAAGCGGTGTACCCACCTGTTTTCTTAGGAAACCGGACCAATCGAGGGAGAAGATCGCGCAGGAGCGACGAATTTCGTGGCCGCTCTTACAAATCTGTCGAATAGAACGGGAGGAGGTCGGAGACGGCGGCCAGTCTCGGGTGCTGGCGGTCGCGGGGCGAGAGGATCGGGTCGGCCACCGGCCACGAAATCCCGAGATCCGGGTCGTTCCAGGCGATGCCGACCTCGCTCGTCGGGTCGTAGATGTCGGTGCACTTGTACTCGAGCTGCGCGGCGCCGCTGACGACGCAGAAGCCGTGAGCGAAGCCGGGGGGCACGTAGATCTGCCTGAAGCTGTCCGCCGTCAGGTTGACGCCGACCCATCGCCCGAACGTCGGCGAGCCGCGGCGCACGTCCACCGCGACGTCGAAGATCTCGCCCTCGATGACGCGAATCAACTTCCCCTGCGCGTGCCGGACCTGCAGGTGGAGGCCGCGAAGCGTGCCCGACACGGATCGGGAGTGGTTGTCCTGCACGAACGGACCGGCGATGCCGCACCCGCGATAGCGCTCGGCGTGGTAGGTCTCGACAAAAAATCCGCGGTCGTCGCGATGGACGTCGGGTTCGATGATGACGAGGCCGGCGATGCTGGTCGGGACCAGGCGCATCAGATCTCGTGCTCGAGCATGTGCAGGAGGTAGTGGCCGTAGGCGCTCGAGCCCATCGCGCGCGCCAGGCCGGTCACCTCGGCGGCGGTGATGTAGCCCATGCGATAGGCAATCTCCTCGAGGCAGGCGACCATCAGCCCTTGCCGTTCCTCGATGGCGTGGATGTAATTGGACGCCTGCATCAGCGAATCGTGCGTGCCGGTGTCGAGCCACGCGATGCCGCGGGCCATCTTCACCACGTGCAGGGTGCCGCGATCGAGATAGGCGCGGTTGACGTCGGTGATCTCGAGCTCGCCGCGCGCCGACGGCGTCAGGCTCGCCGCGATGTCGACCACCTGGTTGTCGTAGAAATAGAGACCGGTGACGGCGTACGACGACTTGGGCGCCGCCGGCTTCTCCTCCAGGCTGACGGCGTTGCCGGCCGCGTCGAACTCGACCACGCCGTAGCGCTCGGGATCGCGCACCTGATAGCCGAAGACCGTCGCCCCGACCTCGCGGGCCGAGGCGATGCGGAGGTAGTCGGAGAGGTGCGCGCCGTAGAAGATGTTGTCGCCCAGCGCCAGCGCCACGCGATCCGGCCCGACGAAATCGCGGCCGATGATGAACGCCTGCGCCAGGCCGTCGGGGCTGGGCTGCGTGCCGTAGCTGATCTGCAGGCCGATTTCGCTGCCGTCGCCGAGCAGGCGCTTGAAGCCGTCCTGCTCGTGCGGCGTGGTGATGACCAGCACCTGCCGGATGCCCGCGAGCATCAGCGTCGACAGCGGGTAGTAGATCATCGGCTTGTTGTAGATCGGCATCAGCTGCTTGCTGACGGCGCGCGTCAACGGGTGCAGACGCGATCCCGATCCGCCGGCGAGAATGATCCCTTTAAGCATTGGTGCCAAGCCGCTGCCTGTTGTACCCGCCTTGGACCTGTTCGCACCAGTCCCTGTGGTCGACGTACCAGCGCGCGGTGGCGGCCAGGCCTTCCTCGAATGCGTGGCGCGGGGCCCAGCCGAGCTCGCGGCGGATCTTCGTCGCGTCGATCGCATAGCGGCGATCGTGCCCGGGACGATCCGGGACGAACGTCTTCAGATCGCGATAGGCGCCGTTGAGCGCCGGATTGCGCGACGCCGGGCGCAGCGCCTCGACGGTATCGCAGATGCGATCGACGATCTCGAGGTTCGTGCGCTCGTTGCCGCCGCCGATGTTGTATTTCTCGCCGGGACGTCCCTTCGCCAGCACCAGCAGGATCCCGGCGCAGTGGTCCTCGACGTGCAGCCAGTCGCGGACGTTGCCGCCGTCACCGTAGACCGGCAGCCGGCGCCCGTCGAGCGCGTTGAGCAGCATCAGCGGGATGAGCTTTTCCGGAAACTGAAACGGCCCGTAATTGTTCGAGCAGTTCGTGATCAGCACGGGCAGGCCGTAGGTATGAAAGCTGGCGCGCACGAGATGATCCGCCGCCGCCTTGCTGGCCGCATACGGCGAGTTGGGCGCGTACGGCGTCTCCTCGCTGAAGAGCCCGCTCGCGCCCAGCGTGCCGTAGACCTCGTCGGTCGAGACGTGAAGGAAACGGAAGGCGTCGCGCGCGGCCGGTTCGAGACCGCCGACGAACGCCCGGGCCGCCTCGAGCAGCACGAAGGTGCCGACGATGTTGGTGTCGATGAACGGCCGCGGGCCGTCAATCGATCGATCGACGTGCGTCTCCGCCGCGAGGTTGAGCACCGCGGTCGGCCGGTGCTCCGCGAAGACCCGGGCCACCGCCTCAGCGTCCGCGATGTCGGCCCGCACGAAACTGACCCGCGGATTCTTGAGCGGCGCGTCCAGGTTGCTCAGGCTGCCGGCGTAGGTCAGCTTGTCGAGAATGACGAGACGATCGGGGGTGTGGTCGAGGACGTGCTGGACAAGGTTGGAGCCGATGAAGCCGGCTCCCCCGGTGATAAGCAGTGTGGCCATGAGAAGTTCGAAGTCACCTCTGACTTCTGACTTCCGTTAAACGGACGCGCCTTCGGGATACATCAGCGCGAGGCGCAGTTCCTTCGCGAGTGAATCGACGGTCGTCCCGGCGCGCTTCCACGCGCCTTCGGTTTCGAACCGCAGATCGCCGATGCGGCGGCCCCACGGTGCGATGACCCGGCCGATGGCGCGGAAATCGGCCCGATCGGCATGCTCCTGATCGAGCCGCCGGATCACCTCGGGCGCGACGCGGACGAAGGCGCGCAGCGCCGAGGCCGAGCGGATGCTGTACTTCCGGCCGTTCCAGGCGCCGCCGAAGACGACCGCGATCTGCTTGAAGTAGTTGACGAAGAACTTCTTCGCCTCCTCGTGGGCGTCGCCGCCCTTCTTCGCGAACACACCGTCCTCGGCGAAGAGCTTCTTCAGCTCCTGCGCCAGCGGCGCCTGCGCGACGCGGCCGCGGCCGACGCCGAGCAGCTTGATCTCGTCGTAGAGCGGCGAGTCCTCGCGATCGTTGAGCGCGCGGACGACGTCGTGTCCGGTGGCGAGCGCCTCGTCGCGGTACAGCTGGCGACCCGAGAGGCTGACGAGGTGCGACGCGTTCAGCCGGGTGTGCTTGGCGTTGATCGTGACGAACATCTGGACGACGTGGTCTTCGGGCAGGCGGTCGAAGATGATCGCCGGCACCGCGAAGTCCTCGCCCTCGAAGCGGTCGATGTCGGCGTGCAGGGCGAGCAGGCGGTGCTGGCCGTCAATCGCACGCAGAATGCCTTCGCGCTCGGGCACCTTCAGGATGCCGACGCGCGCGTCCGTGTCGGCCGGCGTGAACGACAGCTTCTCGTCGCACGAGATGATCACGGCGCCGGGAATCGACGGCAGGTCGCGTGCCTGGCGGCACTGCTCGTAGTACTGCACGAGCTCGTCGATCTTCTTGCGGATGATCTGGCGCTGGTACGCCTTGTCGCTCGACGCGATGCGCCGTTCGAGAAAGTCCCAGTTCACTTTCGAGGGTTGCGGCGCGCCCGGCTTCTGCCGGCCGCCGCGCACCGGCGCCTGCGCCGCGTCGCCGTAACTCAGCACCTCGAACCTGACGAGTTTGTCGATGTCACTGGCCGTCAGCGAAGCTTGGTAGAATTGCACGCCGAATTGCTGCATCCGAATCGCGGCGACGTTGATCATAGGTTCGAATCCAAGCTCGCTTCAGGCCGGCCTGATGTAACGACGCAAAGAGGCGGATTGTATCGCAGGTAACGGCCTGACACCAACCCGACCGCACGCTAGCTAAGTATCTCGTACATAAGGAGTTCTGTCATGTCTCAGTGGAGACGCCCTGCACGGCGGCTCGCCTCGCTCGTCGTCCTGTCGCTGGGACTGACGATCGGCATCACCGCGCAATCGACTGGAAACAAAGCAGTTGGGGCATCTGCCGCTGCCGCGGGCCGGCCCGTGGACGATCCGGACTTTGCCCGGGCGGTCAAGGAGTGGACGACCAAGCCGGAGTTCAGCAGCCCGCTGGTGGATCACCTGCCCAAAGGAGCCGCCGTCCCGTCGCCCAAGGACGTGCTCGGTCACCACATCGGCGAGCCGAAAAAACTGACCTACTACGCGGACATCCTCAAGTATTACCGCGCCCTCGCCGCCGCTTCACCGCGCGTGAAGGTGATTTCCATCGGCAAGAGCAACGAGGGCCGGGACCTCGTCGTGGTGTTCGTCGGCGCCGACGAGTCGATCAAGAACCTGGAGACGTATCGCGGCTACCTGGCGCAGCTCGCCGACCCGCGCAAGATCAGCGATGCGCAGGCCAAGGAGATCGTCGCCAAGGCCAAGCCGATCTACCACCTCTCGGGCGGCCTCCACAGCGGCGAGGTCGGACCGTCGGAAATGCTGATGGAGCTGGCCTATCGCGTCGCGGTCGAAGACTCGCCCTTCGTCAAGACGATCCGGGACAACGTCATCGTCTCCATCACGCCGGTCGCCGATCCCGACGGACGCGATCGCAACGTCGACTGGTATTACAAATACGGCATCAACGAGACCGAAGGCCGGACGACCGGGGCTGGCGTGCCGTACTGGGGCAAATACATCTTCCACGACGACAACCGCGACATCAATTACTCCCAGATCGAGATGCGCGCGCTGCTCGACTGGTACCTGCAGTGGCACCCGCCGATCATGCACGACCTGCATCAGGCGCAGACCCTGCTCTACACCTTCAGCGGCCAGGCGCCGCAGAACCCGAACCTCGACCCGATCCTCTACGGCGAGCTGCCGATGATGGCGAACTTCGAGATGGCGCAGATGGCGAAGTACGGCATGCCCGGCGTCTGGACGCACGGCTACGTCGACATGTGGTCGCCCGGCTACCTCGCGTTCATGTCCTCGAACCACAACGGCATGATCCGGATGTACGAAATCCAGGGGACGAGCGGCGCAAACACGACCAGGCTGCGGCTGGGCAATCCCAACGCGCCGGCCGGCGGCTCTTCGACAGGCTCGGGGCGAGCGGGCGGTCCTGGAGCGCCGGCGCCTGATGCCGCGGCGGTCACCGCTGGACGCAGCAACCAGGCGCTGCGCGACTGGTTCCGGCCGTGGCCGGCTACCGGGGAGTTCGACTGGTCGCTTCGCAACAACACGAACTACGGCGAGACCGGCGTGCTGACCGCGCTGCAGTACACCGCGGCGTTCCCGAACGTGATCCTCGAGAACTTCTACCAGAAATCGCGCAACTCGATTAACGCCGGCAAGACCGACGCGGTCGCCGGCTTCATCATCCCGGCCGGCCAGCGCGACGCCACGCGCGTGGCGGTACTCGTCAACATGCTTCGGATGCAGGGAATAGAAGTAGGAAGCGCGAAATCTGAAGTACGACTGAAGGAAGGCACCTTTCCCGCCGGCTCCTATGTCGTCAAGCGCGACCAGCCGTACGGCCGCCTCGCAAAGACCCTGCTCGAGAAGCAGACCTACCCCGATCCGGTGACCCGCACCTACGACGACGCGTCATGGACGATGGGGATGATGAGCCAGACCGACGTCAAGGAAATCAGTGACAAGGCGGTGCTCGACGTCGCCGTGACGCCGGTCAGCGCCGACGTCAAGCTCGCCGGCACCGTCACCGGCACCGGCCCGGTGTTCGCCGTCGCGCACTACGGCTCGAACAACATGATCACGCTGCGCTACCGCCTGAAGGATCTGAAGGTGCAGGCCGCCGAAAAGGAGTTCAAGCACGGCGACGCCACCTTCCCGGCCGGATCGTTCATCGTGAGCGGCGACGCCGCCAAGGTGCGGCCGGCCGTCGAGGCGCTCGGGCTGACGGCGGTCGGCCTCGCGGCGGCACCGGACGTACCGATGCACGATCTCGATCTGCCTCGCGTGGCGGTCTACAGCACGTGGGGCAGCACGCAGGATGTCGGCTGGGTGCGCTTTGCGTTCGACAAGTTCGAGCTGCCCTACGACCTGATCTACAAGGATCGCGTCCGCGAGGGCAATCTCAAGAGCGCCTACGATGTCATCGTCATCCCGCATCAGTCCGGCAGCGGCAAACGGCTGGTGTTCGACATCGACTCGCGAGGCACGCCGATCGCCTACAAGAAGAGCGAGCAGTTCAAGAACCTGGGGATGTACGGCGAATCGGACGACATCACCGGCGGCATGGGCGTCGAGGGGGTCGGCGAGATCGACAAGTTCGCCAAGGCGGGCGGCGTGCTGGTCACGCTCGGCGCAGCGAGCTTCTTCCCCGCCGAGTTCGGCCTGACGCCGAAGGTCGACGCCGCCCGGACGACGGCGGCGTTCTACTCGCCGGGCGCGATCATCGATGCGGAGATCCTGCAGCCGGACAACCCGATCTTCTACGGCTACGACAAGAAGACGATCCCGGTGCG
>Ga0070665_100004069_pt1 | contig 15381 bp, 11 predicted proteins | sample KBSS13metaG_FD_65862 | JGI IMG/M metagenome (GOLD analysis project Ga0070665, IMG submission 65862) | Switchgrass rhizosphere microbial communities from Kellogg Biological Station, Michigan, USA - KBS S1-3 metaG | ecosystem: Host-associated > Plants > Roots > Rhizosphere > Soil ... | reverse complement strand
TCTTGGCGCGATAGTCGGCGATCGCCGCCTTGATCGCGTCCTCGGCCAGGACCGAGCAGTGGATCTTCACCGGCGGCAAAGCGAGATGCTTGGCGATGTCGGTGTTCTTGATCGTCTCGGCCTCGTCGATCGTCTTGCCCTTCACCCATTCGGTGACGAGCGAGCTCGAGGCGATCGCCGAGCCGCAGCCGAAGGTCTTGAACTTGGCGTCCTCGATCAGGCCCTCCGGGCTCACCTTGATCTGCAGCTTCATGACGTCGCCGCAGGCCGGCGCGCCGACCAGGCCGGTGCCGACATCCTCGGAATTCTTGTCGAGCGACCCGATGTTGCGCGGGTTCTCATAGTGATCGATCAGCTTTTCGCTATAGGCCATGACGCTCTCCTCGAATTCTGGTTGCTAGTGGGCGGCCCACTCGATGGATTTGATGTCGATGCCTTCCTGGGACATCTCCCAGAGCGGGCTCATCTCGCGCAGCTTGGTCACGTGGTGGGCCAAATCGTCTACAGCGGTGTCCACTTCCTGCTCGGTCGTGAAGCGGCCCAGTCCGATGCGCAGGGACGTGTGCGCCATCTCCTCCTCGACACCGAGCGCGCGCAGCACGTAGCTGGGCTCGAGTGACGCCGAGGTGCAGGCCGACCCCGACGAAACCGACAGGCCCTTGATGCCCATCATCAGCGACTCGCCCTCGACGTGGGCGAAGCTGATGTTGAGGTTTCCGGGGATACGATGCTCGAGGTCACCGTTGACATAGATCTCCGGCAGCTTGGCCTGCAGGCCCTTCAGCATGCGCTCCTGCAGCTTCTTGAGCCGCTTGGCCTCGCCGTCCATCTCCTTCAGGCAGATCTCGGCCGCCTCGCCCAGCCCGACGCAGAGCGGCGTGGGCAGCGTGCCCGACCGGAAGCCCCGCTCCTGCCCGCCGCCGACGATCAACGGGACGAGACGGACACGCGGCTTGCGCCGGACATAGAGCGCGCCGATGCCCTTGGGCCCGTAGATCTTGTGGCCCGAGATGCTCAGCAGGTCGATGTTCATCGCCTCGACGTCGAGCGGGATCTTGCCCGCGGCCTGCGCCGCGTCGGTGTGGAAGAAGACCTTTTTCTCGCGACAGATCCTGCCGATCTCGGCGAGCGGCTGGATCACGCCGATCTCGTTGTTCACGGCCATGACGGACACGACGACCGTCTTGTCGGTGATGGCATCGCGCAGCACCTGGAGATCGATCAGGCCGTTCTGTTGCACCGGCAGGTAGGTGACCTCGAAACCGTTCTGTTCGAGATGGCGGCAGGTATCGAGCACGCACTTGTGCTCCGTCACCGTGGTGACGATGTGGTTCTTGCGGTCCTTGTAGAACTCGGCGACGCCGCGGATGGCGAGGTTGTTCGACTCGGTGGCGCCGGAGGTGAAGATGACCTCCTTCTCGTCCGCGCCGATCAGCCTGGCGACTTGGCCGCGTGCCTTCTCGACGCCCTCCTCCGCCTCCCAGCCGTAAGAGTGGCTGCGCGAGTGCGGATTGCCGAACTTGTAGGTGAAATACGGCATCATCGCCTCGAGAACGCGCGGGTCCATCGGCGTGGTCGCCTGGTAGTCGAGGTAGATCGGCTGGTCGTTACGCCTGATCTGGGAAAACGCGTTCATGCTAACCCCTTGAGATTCCTAGGCCGCGCGGGCTTGGGACAAATCCGAGTGCGTTACTCGGATATATAAGCCCTTCCACGCGGCGATCAAGCGATCAATGTCCTCGGAAACCGTGTTCCAGCCGCAACTTATCCTGATCGCGGTCTCCGATTCGGCAGGCTCTACGCCCATGGCCGCCAATACCGCCGATCGGGTCACCTTGCCCGACGAGCAGGCGGCGCCCGCACTGACGCATACCCCCGCGAGGTCGAGGGCCATGACCTGGGTCTCGGCGTTCACGCCGGGCATGGAAATGCACGTGGTGTTGGCCAGCCGCCGCACGGCCGCCCCGTAAATCCTCGCCTGGGGCGCAACAGCCTGCAGCGCGGCTTCCATCCGGTCGCGCAGGGACGCCATGTCCTGTCCGCTGAGCGAAATCTCCGCCGCTGCGCCAAATCCGGCGATGCCGGCGACGTTCTCGGTGCCGGCACGGCGATTGGATTCCTGTCCCCCACCTTTGCGGTCGGCGCCGAAGGGCGCTCCCGCACGCACCACCAGGGCGCCAACGCCGGTTGGACCACCGAGCTTGTGGGCGGACAGGCTGAGGTAATCGACGCCGAGACCGTGCAGATCGACGGGTGCCTTGCCCGCCCCCTGGACGGCATCGCAGTGAACCAGGGCGTCGGCGGCGCGGGCAAGACGGACGACATCGGCGACCGGCTGGATGACGCCCGTCTCGTTGTTGGCAAACATCACGGACACCAGCGGGGGCTCGGAGCCGGCAAGCATCCGGTCGAGGGCCGCGAGATCGACGACGCCGTTGCGGTCAACCGGAATCCTCTCCGCCCAGGGCACGGCCTTCAGGATGCTCTCGTGCTCGATCGCCGAAACCAGCACCCGTTTCCGCCCGGTGCCGCCCAGCGCCATGTTGTTGGCCTCGGTCCCCCCTGACGTGAAGACCACCTCGGACGGCAGCACTCCCACCAGGGCGGCCACCTGCCGGCGTGCGGCGTCGACATGAAGCCGCGCCGCCCGGCCGGCACGATGCACCGACGACGGATTGCCGCCCACGCGCAAGGCGTCGACCATGGCGTCGAGGACCGGCGGCCGGATCGGGCTGGTGGCATTGTGGTCGAGATACGCAAACGCGGGCATCGGGCTGGCTTGGTTAGCTGGCAGCGGCCATCGTATCGGAATTGGCGGGGGTTGGCGCCTCGACGATGCGCGGGGCGAGCTTGCGCTCGAGCACGTCATGGAGGCTGACGGAGCTCAGGAAGACGTGAATCTGGTTGCCCAGTTCCTCCCACAGGTCGTGGGTCAGGCACTTGCTGCGGTCGGCCCGGCAGCCGGACTGGCCCATCTCGGTGCAGCGCGTCGCCTTGATCGGTTCGTCGACGGCGAGAATGATTTCTGAAACTCGCGTGTCCGCCGAGCCGCGTGCCAGGCGGTAGCCGCCGCCCGGACCGCGCACGCTCTTGACCAGCTCGGCGCGGCGCAGACGGGCAAAAAGCTGCTCCAGATAGGATAAAGAGATCTCCTGACGGGCCGCGATGTCGGACAACGACACGGGCTTGACCTGGGCATGCCGCGCCAGATCGACCATCGCCATGACGGCATAACGGCCCTTGGTGCTGAGCTTCACAGCATCCTCCTCCGCCTAAAGGTCTTGAAAACCAAGGCGTTGCTACGATATTCCAGCCCCCCGGACAGGGATCTGGGAAAAACCAACTCGTTCACTCGGATTTAGTAAAACCGAGCGGAGTGGTCAAGTATCAAGATTCTTGCCCCAATCTGCACCTGTCGGACCCCAAGACCGGCGGTCCGAGGCGGCCAAAAACGACAAAGAACCGGAGAGTCAATTGCCTGACGTGATGTTCATCGGCCCGGAGGGGCGTCTCGAAGGCCGCTATCACCAGAGCAAAGAAGAGCACGCGCCGATTGCGCTGATCCTCCATCCTCACCCGCAGTACGGCGGGACGATGAACCACAAGGTCGTCTTCTCGCTGTTCCACGTGTTCGTGAGTCGCGGCTTCTCGGTGTTGCGCTTCAACACCCGCGGCGTGGGCCGAAGCCAGGGCCGGTTCGACAACGGCATGGGCGAACTGTCCGATGCCGCTGCCGCGCTCGACTGGCTGCAGGCCATGAATGCCGACGCCAAGTCGTGCTGGATCGCGGGCTATTCGTTCGGCGCCTGGATCGGCATGCAGCTCCTGATGCGCCGGCCGGAGATCGACTGCTTCATCTCGGTGGCGCCGCCGGCCAACTCCTACGACTTTGGCTTCCTCGCCCCCTGCCCTTCCTCCGGCCTGATCGTCGGCGCGGAGAAGGACGAGGTCGTGCCGCTCGCCGACATCCAGAAATTGGTCGCCCGGCTGTCGCTGCAGAAGGGCATCACGGTCGAGTCGCGTACCATCAAGGGCGCCAACCATTTCTTCCACGACTCGCTCAACCAGCTCGCGATCGATGTCGACAAGTACGTGCAGAAGTGCCTGATCACGCCACCCGGCCGCGCGACGAGCAACAAGGAACCTTAGTCATCGGAGCGCGCCACTCCAGTGGCGCTCATGATCATGAGCGCCACTGGAGTGGCGCGCTCCGATGAGGCCTACCCCTTGATGAACGCCAGCAGGTCGGCGTTGATCGTCGCGGCCTCCGTCGTCGGCATGCCGTGCGGGAAACCTTTATAGGTCTTGAGCGTGCCGTTCTTCAGCATCTTCGCCGACAGCGGCCCCGAATCGGCATAGGGAACGATCTGGTCATCATCGCCGTGCATCACCAGCACCGGCACGGAGATCTTCTTCAGGTCCTCGGTGAAGTCGGTCTGGGAGAAGGCGACGATGCCGTCGTAGTGCGCCTTGGCGCCGCCCATCATGCCTTGCCGCCACCAGTTCCAGATCACCGCCTGCGAGACCTTCGCGCCGGGCCGATTGAAGCCGTAGAACGGTCCCGCCGGCAGGTCGTAGTAGAATTGGGACCGGCTTGCGGCGACCTGCGCCTGAAGGCCGTCGAACACTTCCTTGGGCAGGCCGCCTGGGTTGGCCTCGGTCTTCACCATTAGCGGCGGCACCGCGGCGATGATCGCGGCCTTCGCCACCCGGCTTTCGCCATGACGCGCAATGTAGGCGACCACTTCGCCGCCGCCGGTCGAGTGTCCGACGTGCACGGCGTCCTTGAGATCGAGATGCGCGGTCAGTTCCGCGAGATCGCCCGCGTAGTGGTCCATGTCGTGGCCGCTGTCGACCTGGCTCGAACGGCCATGACCACGCCGGTCATGAGCGATCACGCGGAAGCCGTGATTGAGGAAGAACATCATCTGCGCATCCCAATCGTCCGCCGAAAGCGGCCAGCCATGGCTGAACACGATGGGCTGGCCCGCCCCCCAGTCCTTGTAGAAGATCTCGACGCCTTCACGGGTCTTCAATATCGGCATGATGCACGCACTCCTTCACTCTGATGGTCGCCACGAGAATGCACCGCGCCGGTTACGGAGCAATGCTACGAAGGTAGGTGGAGGCGCCCGCCGGTCAGCGGCTCGCGCACGCCGGTCGTCGTTGGAAAGGTGAAGGGCAATCCCCGCAACGAACGAACGGCAAGAAAGGCAAAAGCCTGCGCCTCGAGCGCGTCGCCGTCCCAGCCGAGTTCCGAGGCCGTCACCACTGCGCCGCGCGTCTCCTCGGCGATGGCGGCGAGCAAGGTCGGATTGCGCGCTCCGCCGCCGGTGATGATCCACTGCCTGACGGGCGCCGGGAAGTGACGGGCCGCGAGCGCGATCGCCCGCGCGGTCGCCCGGGTCAGCGTTGCCGCCCCGTCGGCCACCGACAGCCTTTCGACCCAGCCGTCGTTGAAGTCGCCGCGGTCGAGCGACTTGGGCGGCTTGCGCGCAAAATAACGATGCTCGACCCAGCGCTCCAGGCGCGTCCGGTCGACCTTGCCCGAAGCCGCCAGCGCGCCGTCCCGGTCGAAACGCTGGCCGGCGCGGCGCGCGCACCAGTCGTCCAGCGGACCGTTGCCGGGCCCCGTGTCGAAAGCCAGCAGCGAGTCGCCTTCGCCGATCCAGGTGACGTTGGCCACGCCGCCGATGTTCACCACCGCGAGCGGCCGGACGAGATCGTGCGCGAGCGCGGCATGGAACACCGGCACCAGCGGCGCGCCCTGCCCGCCGGCCGCCACGTCGGCGCTGCGCAGGTCGTTGACCACGCGCACGCCGAGCGTTCGCCCGAGCAGCGCGCCGTCGCCGATCTGCCAGGTGAACCGCCGCTCCGGACGATGGGTGATGGTCTGGCCGTGGAAGCCCACGACATCGATCGAGGACAGCGGAACGCCGTACGTCGACGACCATTCGACGGCGGCGGCGGCATGCGCCTCGGTCACGGCCCGTTCGGCCGCGGCGGTTGCCTGGTTGGGGTGCTCCGCGCCAAAAGCCGCACGGATCATGCGGCGGACCTCGTCGGGATAGGCCACGGTCAGGGTGGGGCCGAAGGAGGCGATCCGCTCGCCATCGGTCTCCATGAAGGCCACATCGACGCCATCGACCGAAGTGCCGCTCATCAGGCCGAGGGTCCGCAGGAAAGATGATGACATGGCAGGAATGTGTTACACCCGCGACCCTTCACGGACAATCGCCGGGCGGAGACATGGCGGCTTACAAGTCGGACTTCATGCGGATCGTGCACGAGCGCGGCATGGTGCATCAGTGCAGCGATGCCGCGCGCCTTGATGAACGGCTCTCGAACGGCATCCGCACGGCCTATATCGGCTTCGACTGCACCGCCGATTCGCTCCATGTCGGGCATCTGCTGCAGATCATGCTGCTACGCTGGTGGCAGAAGGCCGGCCACAAGCCGATCGCGCTGATGGGCGGCGGCACGACCAAGGTCGGCGACCCGTCGGGCCGCGACGAGACGCGCCAGCTCCTCACGACCGAGCAGATCGACGCCAACATGGCGAAGATCAAGCAGAGCTTCTCGAACTACCTGACGTTCGGCGGCGGCGCGACCGACGCGGTGATGGCCAACAATGCCGAGTGGCTCGACACGCTGCTCTACATCCCGCTGCTGCGCGACGTCGGCCGGTATTTCTCGGTCAATCGCATGCTGACCATGGACTCGGTGAGGCTCCGGCTGGATCGCGACCAGCCGCTCAGCTTCCTCGAATTCAACTACATGATCCTGCAGTCGTACGACTATGTGGAGCTCTTCAAGCGCCACAACTGCATCCTGCAGATGGGCGGCTCGGACCAGTGGGGCAACATCATCATGGGCGCCGACCTCGGCCGCCGCATGGCCAATGCCGAGCTGTTCGCGCTGACCTCGCCCCTGCTCGCCACGGCCTCGGGCGCCAAGATGGGCAAGACCGCCGCCGGCGCGGTCTGGCTCAACCCGGAGCGGCTGAGCCCCTATGACTTCTGGCAATACTGGCGCAACACCGAGGACGCCGATGTCGGCCGCTTCCTGAAGATCTTCACCGAGCTGCCGCTCGCCGAGATCGCGCGCCTCGAGGCGCTGCAGGGACAGGAGATCAACGACGCCAAGAAGATACTGGCCACCGAGGTGACGAGGCTCGCCCACGGCGACGCCGCGGCCTCGCAGGCCGTCGAGACCGCGCGCCGCACGTTCGAGGAGGGCGGCAAGGCGGATACGCTGCCGACCGTCGAGATATCGCGCACGCAACTCGCCGCCGGCGTGGCCGCGTTCGAGCTGTTCCACCAGGCTGGCCTCGCCGAGAGCCGCACCGAGGCGCGCAAGCTGATCAAGGGCGGCGGCGGCCGCCTGAACGACAGGCCGGTCGCGTCGGACACGGCCCTCATCAAGGACAGCGATCTCGGTCCGGACGGCACGCTGAAGCTGTCCGCCGGCCGCAAGCACCACGTCCTGGTCCGCGCGGCGTAGGCTTCCAGCCGGATAAACTCATCGGACCGCGGGCCTCCAGGCCCGCTCGGTTCGTGCCCGCTGGGCTGCGCGATCCGAAGAGCATGAGCGGGCCTGGAGGCCCGCGGTCCGATGAGAAGAAAACGGCCCGGCAGAATACGCTCTACGGCGCCCGCCTGCCCTGCGTCTCGGCGTTCGGCGGCAGGGTCGGCGCGCCGCTGATGAACAGCTCGCGCAACGCTCCCGGAGTCATGGCGGCCATCATGTTGATGTCGGTCTTGAGGGAGTCGAGCGGCCCGTCGAGGCTGTAGGAGATGGCGAACACGCCGCCGTTCTTGCCGCCGGTCAGGAGCGGGCCAAGCAGCGGCACGTTCGACAGCAGATTGTTCAGCGCAAAACCGGGCACGACGATGCCGCGCAGATGTGCCTCGTCCCTCGCGAGGTCGATGACGCCGGCGGTCGTGAGGCCGATCGAGCTGCCGGCGGTGTGGCCGTCCCTGAGTTCGATACGATCGCCGATCTTGCTCACCGATGCCTCGAGGCTGTCGAACTGCTGGAGCGCGTTGCCGGCGCGATTCAGCCCGTCGATGGCGGAATTGAGCGTGCCGACGTCGGCACGCGGCACGACCTTCTCCAGCCGGTAGGGCCCGACCTTCAACTTGCCGGACAGCGGCGTCGTCGCGAAGGTGTCGTCGAACCGGCCGCGGAAGTCGAGAGATCCGCCGACCATCCCGTCGAGCCAGCCGGCTTCCTTCAGGAAGGCGCCGAAGTCGGCGACATAGACATTGAGACTGCGTCCCGAGCCGGCGGGCGCGATGCGGAAGGTGCCCCCCTTGCCGGCGCCGATCGCGAGGTCGGCGGCAGTCATCCGGTCACCCGAGAGGTCGGCACGGCCGCTCAAAGACCCGAGGCTGCCTTCGGCCAGGACGACGCGGTCGAGCTGCAGCGTGACACGGGTGTTCTCGCGCGCCGTGGCTGCGGCACCGCCGGGTGTCGTATTGGCGATGTCGTCACGTGCCTTCAATGCCTGGCGCACGCGTGCCACCTCGAGCGAGCGCCCGCGGAGGATGACCTCCACCCCGCCGGCGCTCCGCCGCCAGTCGCCGGTCACATCGGTACGACCGAGCGCAAATTGGGCGATCGAGACTTGCTGGATAGTGCCGTCCGGACCGACCCGCACCTGCCCCTTGGCAGAGAGGCCGTTGCCGCGGCCCTCGATATCCGCCGTCGCGAGCTTGGCACCAGCTCCGAATTTCAACGCAAGCGTGAGCTGGCCCTCGGTGCCGGCTTCCTTCGTCCAGCCCACCGGTGCCAGCGCGACCTTGGCTCCCTTGAGGTCGAACCGGCCTTGCAGGTCGCTCGTCCCGTTGGTGGCGGCCTGGTAGACGAGGCTCGTCACCCCGATCGGACCGGAGACATAGGGCTCCGGCGAGGGAAATCCCGCCTTGGCGATCAGCGCCGCAGGGATCGTGCCTTTCAGCTCGTAGCGCTGGCGATAGGGGGCACGCGGCGCGAACTGCTCGCGCCAGGCGATGTCCACGGCGTTGCCATCGAACTTGCCCACGCCGGTGACGCTGAGCTGGGAGTTGGCATAGGTCAGCTTGCCGACGGCATCGGTCAGGTCGACGGCGCCGATCGCCCCCTTGAGCGAGAAAGCCGACAAGGCCGCCTCGGCCTTGATGTCCATGTCCGCGACGGTGAGGGAATTCAACAGGGGAAAAGCCAGTGTGAGATCGATGGCGACATCGCCCCCCAACCGCTTGGGATCGTAGAGCGCATCGCGCGGCAGGCCGAGCTTTGGCCGGGCGAGCAGCGCGATGACCGCCGGCGCTTGCCCCGTGATTGGGATCCGCATCGAGGCATGCTGGTTCGGGTCATCCAGACCTGTCAGTTCGACGATGGCGCCCGCCACACCCAGGCCGGCGGCCGTCGCCCCGGCGATATCGAAGCGCAGGGTGCCGCCCTGGAAGCGCGCCTTGCCCGACAGGTTCTTCAACTCGGGCATCTGTGGCATGTAGTTGACGGTCATCCCGCGGTAGTCGAGGAAGCCGATGGTGCGATCGACGGCGATCCGGGAGAGATCGTTGCCCGGCGCGCTCAGGCCGAACTCGGCCGCGACATCGACACTGCCCCCGCTGATGTTGGCCGTCGCCCACGCGCGTCCGCCCGGTGCGAAGTTGAGTGGCCAGTAATCGCCGATCCGGTCGACCGGGATCTGCTTCACCTCGGCCCGGCCGGTGAAGGTTTGGCCCTGCTCGGTGCGCAGGCCCGTGCCGGCCACCGAGATCTTCGGGCCGCCGAGATCGACGTCGATATGGTCGATCCGCGCGGTATGGGAGGCTGCATCGACATGCGCCAGCGCATTGACCGACCGGACCTTGTGGGGAACGGCAAGCACTCCCGGCAAGGTGATGGTGCCGGCCCCGGCGGTGATCTCCACAGCTACCGTGCGGATTTCGCCCTGCCCGCTCGCCTCGACCCGCAGCCGCCCGGAGAGCGCGATGTCGACCCCGCGCAGCAGCGCCACATCGTCCGACAGCGGCGCCAGCATCGAGGGCTTCAATCCGTCAATGCCCGCTTCGACCGAGACGCGGCTGCGGTCGCGGGCATAGGTGCCGGAAAGCCGGACCTCGACGGGTTCGCCCACGACTCCGGTGAAGCGGGCGCGGGCCGAGACGGCGACGCCCGCCGCGTCGCGCTGCAGGCGCGCCTGGGCGTTCGGCGCGATCCAGATCAGGCCGGTCGGAACGTCCCGCAGCGAAACGCGCGCATTCACCACCTCGACGGTGTCGAGCTGGCCGAGCAGCGAATGATAGTTGTGCTCGGCCAGCAGTTGCTCGATCAGCAGATCGACGAATTCGCCCTGCGACTCCGAATCGGACTTGGCCAGCACGCGCTTCAGCATGCCGCCTTCGCGCGTGATCTCCGCGTCCAGCGTCGGGCGATCGACCACGATGGCCGTGGGGAGAAGCTGTCCGCGCACGACACTGCGCGGATCGAAGGAGAGCGCGACGCTGGGCGCCGTGGCGATCTCCTGCTTCCTCGCATTCGTCACGTGCAGGCCGACGAAGACGACCTTCATCGGCTCGCTCAGGCCGCCCCACTCGGCATAGAGCCGGTCGGCGTCGACCCGCACGGGGCCATCGGCCGTGTCGAATTCCGTCAGGAAGCGGGGCTTCAGGAAGTCGAGATCGATCGGACCCGCCATCAGGCGAAGGGCGCACGCCGTCGTCACCACCGCCGCCAAGATGGCAACGCCGGTCACCATGCGTGCGCAAATCCGAAACGTTCTTTTGACCAAAGCCCGATACTTCCGCGTTGACCGATGGCGGCTGCGTTGCTCAATCTAACGGCCGTCACTCGTCATGTCTTGGCTTTCGACCGCTCACCTTCCCCGCCCGCACGATTCGGCACGCCTGGCCGTGGCATGGACCCGCTGGCAGGAGAAGGCCGCGGTACCCGACGATGCCACGTTCAAGGCGTTGCTCGATGCGCTGTTCGGCAACAGCCCCTACCTCACCGAGACGGCACTCCAGAACCCTGATTTCTTGGCCGATCTATGGCGTCGTGGCCCGGACGCCGCATGGGCGACGCTCGAAGGCGACCTTGCGGCGGTGCGGGCGGAGGCGACCGCCGGCGCGGCACCCGACGTGATCGCGGCGCGCCTGCGGCGCCTGAAGCGCAGCGTCGCCCTTACCGTCGCGGCGGCGGACATCGCCGGCGCCTGGCCGCTCGAGAGGGTCACCGGCACGCTGAGCGGCTTCGCCGGCACCTGCCTCGACGCCATCACCGACGCGATCCTGCTGCAGCTCGAGCGTGACGGCCAACTGGCGTTGGGCGGCGACCCCCAGGCGGCGAGCTTCACCGTGCTGGGCATGGGCAAACTCGGCGCCGGCGAGCTCAACTACTCGAGCGACATCGACCTGATCCTGCTCTACGACCGCGAGGCGCCGGCGCTCGCCGGCAACGAGCAGATCTCGCGCCATTTCGTGCGCGCGTCGCGCCTGCTGGTGCAGCTCATGTCGGAAGCGTCGGTCGACGGCTATATCTTCCGCACCGACCTGCGCCTGCGTCCCGATCCCGGGTCGACGCCGCTGGCCATGTCGGCCCAGGCGGCGGAGCTGTACTACGAGAGCGTCGGCCAGAACTGGGAACGGGCCGCGATGATCAAGGCGCATCCCGTCGCCGGCAATCGCGCCGTCGGTGCGGAGTTCCTGGCGACGCTGCGCCCCTATATCTGGCGCCGCCATCTCGACTTCGCGGCAATCCACGACATCCACTCCATCAAGCGCCAGATCGACGCCCATCGCGGCGGTGGCACCGTCAAGGTGGCGGGCCACAACGTGAAGCTCGGGCGCGGCGGTATCCGCGAGATCGAGTTCTTCGCGCAGACCCAGCAGCTCATCTTCGGCGGCCGCAATCCGGCGCTGCGCCTGCGCGGAACCTGCGAGACGCTGCGCGCGCTGGCAGCGGCGGGCCATGTCGGGACACGCGCCACGGAGGAGTTGATCGCAGCCTACGGCTTCCTGCGCCGGGTCGAGCATCGCCTGCAGATGGTCGACGATCGCCAGACCCACAGCCTGCCCGAGGACGAAGCCGGCCTCGCCGCGATCGCGACCTTCCTCGGCTATCCCGACCGGCCGTCCTTCGAAGCCGAGATGCTGGCGACGCTGCGCTGCGTCGAGGGTCACTATGCACGGCTGTTCGAGGAAGCGCCGAGCCTTGCGGGGCCCGGCGGCAACCTCGTCTTCACCGGGACCGACGACGATCCGGGCACGCTGGAGACCCTGCGGGCGCTTGGCTTCCGCGATCCGGCCGCTGCTGCGGGCATCGTCCGACGCTGGCATCACGGGCGCTTCCGCTCCACGACCTCCGCGCGCGCACGCGAACTGCTGACCGAATTGATGCCGGCGCTGCTCAAGGCGTTGGGCGAGACGGCCGCCCCCGACCAGGCGTTGCTGAACTTCGACCAGTTCCTCGGCAACCTGCCGGCGGGCGTCCAGCTCTTCTCGCTGTTCAAGTCGAACCCGGCGCTGCTGGAGCTCGTCGCCACCATCATGGGCAGCGCGCCGGGGCTGGCGGCCCAGCTCGCAAGGCGCGCGGTGCTGCTCGATTCGGTACTGTCGCCTGCGTTCTACACGCGCCTTCCGCCGGCGGCGGAAATGACCGCCGATCTGAGCGCGACCCTGGCCCTGGTCGACGACGAGCAGGACATCCTCGACGCCGCCCGGCGCTGGGCCAACGACCGCCGCTTCCAGGTCGGCGTGCAGCAGCTCAAGCGCATCGTGCGGCCGGCGGAAGCCGGCCTCGCCTACTCCGACATCGCCCAGGCAACGATCGCGGCGCTGTGCGACCGGGTCGAAAAGCAATTCGCCCGCGCCCACGGCGCGTTCCGCGGCCAGCGCCTCGCGGTGCTCGGGCTGGGCAAGCTCGGCAGCCGCGAGATGTCGGCGACGTCCGATCTGGACCTGATCTTCGTCTACGACATTCCGCCCGATCTCGAGGCCTCGGACGGGCCGCAGCCGCTCGGGCCGATCCAGTACTACACCCGGCTCAGCGCCAAGATCGTGACGGCCCTTACCGCCCTCACCAACGAAGGCTCGCTCTACGAAGTCGACATGCGGCTGCGTCCCTCCGGCCGTGCCGGGCCGTTGGCCAATTCGCTCGAAGGGTTCGAGAGCTACCATGCGCAATCGGCCTGGACGTGGGAGCATATGGCCTTGACCCGCGCGCGGGTGATCCACGGCCCGCCAGAGCTCGTCGAGCGATTGCGCGAAATCATCCTCGGCACGCTTTGCCGGCCGCGCGACGCCGAGGCCCTATCGCGCGATGTCGCCGACATGCGCGACCGCATCGCCCGCCACGCGCCGCCCAAGAGCCCGTGGGACTTCAAGCACCTGCCGGGCGGGCTGTTCGACATCGATTTCGTCGCCCAGTACCTCGCCCTGCGTCACGCCGCGACCCGGCCCGACATCCTCGATCCGCATCCGGCCGAGGTCCTTCGTCGCGCCGCCGACTTCGGCCTGCTCGATCGCGCCGACGCCGAGCGCCTGTGCACCGCCCGCCTGCTGATGTCCGATGTCCAGAGCCTGCTGCGGCTCACCCTGAACGGCGACGAAGCCTCGTTCGACGAAACCAAAGCGCCCGAGGGCCAGCGGCGGCTGATCGCCCAGACCCAGGATGTCCCCGATCTCGCCGCGCTGCGGACACGGATCGAAGCCGAGGCGAAGTCCGCCCGTGCTATGTACGAATGGATCGTGGAGGCGCCGGCGCGCGCGGCCGGCTGGTCATCGAGGAGCGGGACATGAGTGTCGAGGAAGGCAAGAAGGCCCCGGATTTCACCGCCGCGACCGACGGCGGCGGCAAGCTGAAGCTCTCCGAGCTGCGCGGCGCGCCGGTGGTGCTCTACTTCTACCCCAAGGACGACACGCCAGGTTGCACCACCGAAGCCTGCGGCTTCCGCGACGGGGCGACGGCCTTCAGGAAGCTGAAGGCGCAGGTGATCGGCGTCAGCAAGGACAGCGTCGCACGCCACGACAAGTTCAAGGCCAAATACCAGCTCAATTTCCCGCTGGTCTCCGACGAGGACGGCAAGGTCTGCGAGAAGTACGACACCTGGATCGAGAAGAGCCTGTACGGCCGCAAGTACATGGGCATCGACCGCGCGACGTTCCTGATCGACAAGGACGGCGTCGTCCGCAGGATCTGGCGCAAGGTGAAGGTCAAGGGCCATGTCGAGGAAGTCGAGACGGCCCTCAAGGCGCTCTGAGTCCGCCTCATCGGAGCGCGCCACTCCAGTGGCGCTCATGACTCCGAGCGCCACTGGAGTGGCCCGCTCCGATGAAGAAGACCGACAACAACCGCCCTTGGGCGCTGCTTACTTTGTCGGCGCCCAACCGTAGATTCTCTGGAGGCTGCCGCCCATCAAGGTCGCACGATCGGAGGCGCTCAGCCGGTCGATGAGGCGGAAGGCATCGGCGCCCTGCTTGTAGGTGAGCAATGCCGTCGCCCGGGTCCAGTCGGTTCCCCATAGGCAGCGTTCGAGGCCGAAGGCGTCGAACACGCGGGCCAGCGGGTCCCAGATGTCGCGATAGGGAAACGGCTCGTGGCTATAGGTGCAGGCGCCGGTGATCTTGATCGCGAGGTTGTCGTGCTCCGCCAGCGCCAGCACGTTGTCGATATCGTCGAAGGGCTGCGGCCGCGCCGGCGGCGCAAAGACCTGGGTCATGCCGACATGATCGACCACGATCTGCGTGCCGGGATTGCGTGCGGCGAGCGCGCCGACCTGCGGCAGCCGTCCCCAGCACTGGATGTTGACCGGCAGGCCATGCCGGGCGCCGGCCGCCAGGATGCGGTTCAGCCCGGGATCGGCCGGGTCGCCGGAGATCTCCGGCCGCATCATGATGCGCACCCCGACCGTGCCCGGCATCGCAGCCCAGTCCGCGATGGTTTCGGCCACGGCCGGATCGTTGGCATCGACCGGCTTGATCAGCGCGAACCGGCCGGGATGCTTCTTGCGGACGGCGACCGCATAGCGCGCATCGAAGCGATAGATGGCGAACACCGACGTGAGCAGCGCGCCATCGACGCCGACCGCGTCCATGGCTTGAACCATGTCCTCGCCCGTCATCTCCGCAGGTCCGGGGAACGGATCGGCCCACGGGCTGTCCGGCGTATTGCGCCCGTAGCAATGGACCTGGGCGTCGATGACGACCACGCGCCTCAGGCCTTCTTCGGCGCCCAGCCGTAGATCTTCTGCAGGCTGCCGCCCATCAGGGTTGCGCGGTCGCTGTCGCTCAGGCGGTCGGTCACCCGGAAAGAGTCGACGCCTTCCTTGTAGGTCAGGAGATTGACCGCGCGCGTCCAGTCGGTGCCCCACATGCAGCGGTCGAGCCCGTA
>Ga0070665_100004068_pt1 | contig 15389 bp, 8 predicted proteins | sample KBSS13metaG_FD_65862 | JGI IMG/M metagenome (GOLD analysis project Ga0070665, IMG submission 65862) | Switchgrass rhizosphere microbial communities from Kellogg Biological Station, Michigan, USA - KBS S1-3 metaG | ecosystem: Host-associated > Plants > Roots > Rhizosphere > Soil ... | reverse complement strand
CTTACAGGGCGGCCTGTTGCTCGCCCAGACGAGCCGCTCCAGCCGCCCGCTCGAGCTCGCGCTCGATATGGCCATCGATCACATCGCGACCTATCGACTCTGAAGTTGGCAACACCTCGGGTCCGCCCGGCCCCGCTATCGCGCCGGCGATGATAGCGCTACCATATCAGGGCACGCACGCTCGATCGGAACCCGCATGTGGCACCCCTTCTACATACGTTTTTTCGTCCTGCTCTCAGCGCTCAGCGGCTCCTGCTTTGCCGCCAGTGCCGCGCCCGAACATCTCGACCTGGGTAAGACCTCGACGGGCGCGACGGTCACTCTGACCCGCATGGAGGCTGGCTGGTCTATCAACATCGAGGGTCCAGGCTCGCCGCTGCTTTCGCAACCTCAGCCTGCACGCCTCGAGATCTACAAAGAAAACGACAGCGAGGTGCACGAGTGCAATGCGGCTTATAGTCAGGTCGCACGCACCTCAGAAGGCGTGCAGGCAACAGCGACGATTCAGTGCAGCCCCACTGCCTCCTTCCTCGTTCGGGATGTCTGGCAGCTTCGCAACGATGTTCTCTCCATCAAACGCGTTGTGACTGTGCAGGGTTCAGCTTCCGGCGGCTTCTCCAGCGCGATCGTCTTCTCCGCTCCAAGGCTGAAGTGGCAGGACGCAAGCTATCTCGCCCCTGGCGTCCTCTACGCGGACCCCACCTACGACGGCGAACGGTCCCCCGGGGGAACGCTGCTCTACGCCGCACACCACTTGAGCTTTCGCGAAGACATTCTGCCCGCCCCGCTACTGGGTCTCTATTTTCACGACGGCGCGTCCGTCGCCATGCTCGATCCTACGCCTCGCGGTGATACCACAGAGGACGAGAGCAAATTGGCTCGACCGGTGATGACGGACGCACGGTTTCAGTTTGGCGCACTCAGTGTTTCCCAGCAGCCAGGCCTGCCGCTCGAGCTCGGCTTTCAGTACCCTGCCTCCGTCCAGGGCTATTTCAACAGCCAGGACAGCTCACCCACGTTCATTCGCCGCTACCATCCAATCCAGGCCGGTTTTTCGCAGAGCTATCGCGTCGCGTTTCGCTTGGCTCATAACCCAACTTTCCGGTCCTTCAGCCGCGACGTCTGGCGCTGGTCGTGGAACACGCTTCAGCCTCCGATCCGTGAGATCAACATACCTGCCGTCCGTAGCGTCCTGACAGACCACCTGGCAGCGCAAGTTACCGAAATCAACGGCCACACCGGTGTACCGTTCGTGCGCTCGACCATCGACGACTCCCACAATTGGAATTGGACGATGATCGCGATGGGTTTTGTTGGTAAAGACCTCGACTGCGCCGACGCCTTGCTGCGCGAGTCGGACCGCGATCCAAGCCCGCGTGGGGAGCATATGCGCGCTCTCGGCCTCGCCATGATTACAACCATGATCAAAGGCCTTCCCTCCGTGCCGCTGCCCGCCACCGGCATCGATCTCACAACGGGCCAGGCATGGGATCATATCTGGCTCGCTCCCTGGCTGCGCAACGCCACCGAGGATATGCGTGTATTGATGCTGGCGTATCGTCGAGAAGCCAAGCTGGGCCGGCCCCACGCTGAGTGGCTAGCCTGGGTGCGTCAGTACTGTGATTGGCTGATCCAACAGCAGCGTCCCGATGGATCATTCCCTCGCCGCTGGAAGCCCTCGAGCAACGAAGTGGCAGAGCCCTCCGGCACGGCCACCTACAACGCCGTGCCGGTCCTCGTTCTGATGTCAGAAGTAACTGGTGACGACAGGTATCGGAAAGCCGCCATTCGCGCTGCCGATTACACCTGGAAGGAGTACGGCAACCGCGGGCTCTTCGTCGGTGGCGCGAGCGACAATCCCAACATCACCGACAAAGAGGCAGGGATGCTCAGCCTCGAAGCCTTCCTCTCACTCTATGAGGATTCTCACGAGCGCAAATGGCTCGACTACGCCCAGGCCGCGGGAGACTTCGCGGAGAGCTGGATCTGGATCTGGAACCTCCCCATGCCCATCGATGCCGACAACGCGCAGCTTCACTGGAAGCAGGGCGTCTCCACCGTAGGCCTGCAGGGGATCACCGCGTTGCACGCGGGCGGTGCGGACGAGTATCTGGATTGCGCCGTTGCGCTCTACGCACGACTCTATAACTACACTCACGACCAGCACTATCTCGAAGTGACGCGGCTCCTGCTTCATGACACCAAATCGATGGTTGCACTGCCCGGCCGTTTATACGACATGCGCGGTCCCGGTTGGCAGCAGGAAAACTTCGGACTCGGACCCAGCCCGCGCGGCCGAGGCGTAGGTTCTCACCGTTTATGGTTGCCTTGGATCTCTGCTAATCACCTCCACGGAATCAACGCACTCGAAGAGTACGACCCGGCCCTCTTCCAACGACTCACGGCCATACCGCTTGCCGCGCAGCCAGCCGATGACCCAGGCCCTGTTTTGAGTTCCTCTGAGATCGCCAGGGGCGCCCTGCTACTTCATTTCACACACGCTGATGGCGGCCTTGTCCTCAAAATCCCGGGCCGCAGCGCCTTCAAAGTCGCAGGCGCCGATCACGTTTGGTTCGCTGCAGAGGCTCACCTGATCAACGGCACGGTAGTCGTCTCCTCCTCGCTCGTCCAAGAGCCCACCGCTGCGCGCTATGACTGGTCGAGCGCAGACGACGCTGCCCTATTCAACAGTGCAGGCTTCCCGGCGAAGCCTTTCCGAACCGACCCATAACCCGTGTAACACGCCCGGCCAGGTAGCCATGCCACATACCCCCTCGCGCCGCTCCTTCCTCAAGCTCTCCGCAGCCGCCATTGCTGCCTCATCGACCCAACTCGCCGGCGCTGCATCCGGCTCCGGCCGCATCGCTATCCATACTGACAACTCTGCGTTAGTCAGCAGCGAGCCGGTTCAGTACGCGCTCAATATCCTCCGCGAAGCTGTCACCCCCGCACATCTCGCAGACGATGACTCTGCCGCCGCGATGTACATTGCCATCGCGCCGCCTGACAGCATGTTGGCCAAGCCATTTTCGCGCAGCTCGTCTGTAACGCAGCCCGAAACCGTCGCGGTCATCCCCGGCTCGCACATGGGCAGACCCGCCATCCTCGTCACCGGAATCGACGCGCGTGGCATGGTGTATGGCCTGCTCGAACTCGCCGACCGGATTCGCTCGTCGCGCGACCCTCTCTCCGCTCTCCACCTCCCCGCACCCCTCATCGAGACCACTCCCAACAAGGTCCGTAGTGTCTCGCGTGGGTTCTGCTCGGAGATCGAAGACAAACGCTGGTACTACAACCGAGCCTTCTGGACAAATTACCTCGACACCCTCGTCGCCGCGCGCTTCAACCGCTTCGCTCTCACGTTCGGTCTGACCTATGACTTTCCCCGCAATGTCACCGGCGACTATCTTCACTTCCCGTACCCCTATCTCCTCGAGGTGCCGGGCTACGAACACGTACAAATCGAACCCGCTCTCCAACCCGGGGAGCGCCAACGCAACCTCGAGACTCTTCAGTTCATCGCCGCCGAGACCGCCCGCCGCGGCCTCGATTTCCAACTCGGCCTTTGGACCCACGCCTATCAGTGGACCGATTCACCTGACTCCGACCACCGCATTGCCGGCCTGACACCCCAGACTCACGCCACCTACTGTCGAGACGCATTGGCGCTGCTCCTGAAGGTGTGTCCCCAAATCAGCGGCCTCACCCTGCGCATTCACGGCGAGTCCGGCATCCCCGAAGGCAGCTATCCATTCTGGAAGACGCTCTGGGAAGCCGTCTCGACAGCGCGCACACCTGAAGGCGCGACACGCATCATCGAGCTCGACTTGCATGCCAAAGGCCTCGACCCTGAGACCATCGCCATTGCCCGCGCCACGGGAATGCCGGTCAAATGCGGTGCCAAGTTCTGGGCGGAACATTGCGGCCTCGGTTACCACCAGGCTGATATCCGCGCCGCCGAGTATCCCCGCACGGGCGTCACCGGTACGTTTGCGGTCTCGAGCGGTGCGCGCAATTTCACGCGCTACGGATTCGGCGACTTCTATCAGAAAGACTTCGGCATCGAGCTTCTCTACCGGGTTTGGCCCGGCACGCAGCGCCATCTCCTATGGGCCGACTCCGCGCTCGCCTCCGGGTATGGCCGCGCCGCCAACTTCTGCGGGGCCGCCGGCATGGAGATCATGGAGCCGCTCTTCTTCAAGGGTCGCGAAGGCTCAGGCCAACCCGGTGGCCGTGACGCGTACGCTGAAGGGTTTCTGCAGCCGGACGATCTCGACAGCACAAAGTTCACCCTGACCTACATGACTTGGGGCCGCCATCTCTACAATCCAGACACCGACCCCGGCTTCCGCCAGCGCACATTCGCCAAGCAGTTCGGTGTAGCGGGCTCTTCGCTCGAGACCGCGCTCGCCGCCTCCAGCCGCATACTGCCGCTCATCACAACGGCCTGGCTTCCCTCAGCCTCCAACCACGAATTCTGGCCGGAGATGCTGACCATCGTCCAAGTGATCCCATACACCGAAAGACCGCTTTACACCGACAACCCCGAGCCGCATAACGTATCCGCCATCTCGCCGCTCGACCCGCAACTATTCACCTCCATCGCTCAGCACGCCGAAAATCTCCTGCACAACAAACCGGACGCCCGCTACAACACCAGTGAAGTCATCAACTGGCTCGAATCGCTGGTCACTACTTCGAGCAACGCACTCGCCCAGTCGCGCACTGCCGCCGTCGCAAAGGCCCATGCTCCGGAATTCCGCCGCGCCGAAGAGGACATACTCATCCTCAACGGCCTCGGTAGTTTCTATGCCGGCCTCTTCCGCACCGCGCTCCTCTATTCCATTTACGAGAAGACGGGCGATCCCGTCGCCGCACAACAGTCAGTCGCCGCATATCGCAAGGCCCGCCAGTCGTGGGCTGCCTTCTCGGCACGCGCAAAATCAACTTACTGCGCCGATGTCAGCTACGGCCGGCCGGCCTTTCGCCGCGGCAATTGGGCTGACCGCCTCTCGGCTATCGACAAGGATCTCGCCGCCCTCGAACAGTACTTTGCATCAGCACGCTCAAAGACCACGTCCGCAACCGATGCTCTGAGTCGCATCAACGCCAGTCACCGTTCAGCCATCAATGCTCACCACACTCCGCCCGCCTCCTTCCATCCCGGCAGTAATCTCGTCCTCAGCATCTCAACGCCGTCCACGGTGATCGAAGCAATCCTTTGGTATCGTCACGTCAACCACGGTGAGCGCTGGCGCTCCGTGTCCATGCAGAACTCCACTGACTCCCACTCCGCTTCCATCCCCGTGGACTACACCAACTCCCTGTACCCGCTCCAGTACTACTTCGAGCTGCGAACCTCGTCCACCTCTACCCTGCACCCACCCTTCAACTCCACCTGGAGTAACCAGCCCTACTACGCAATCCACCAGCGCACATGAGCAACCCCTCGCGACGGAATCCCACCATGCGCAAGCGCCTGAGCCTCTCACTTGCCCTGCTCGTCACCACCGCGGGCATCGCTCAACAACTTCCCCCTTTGCCGCCCATTCCGACAGTCTCCGAGCCAGCGCAATCGGGATCGTTTCGACCCGTTGTCGAGTTCACCATTCCCAAGCGCCCCGCGCCCGTTCCAGTTGTCATCCACGTGGGCGTCAGCGGCTCCGACAATGGCGATGGCTCCGAGTCCCGGCCCTTTAAAACACTCACGCGCGCACAGGCGGCAGTGCGTCGCATCAACGCCACCAACAGCGTCACCGTGCAGTTGGCGGATGGCACTTACCGACTGCCAGAACCTCTCCGTTTCTCCGCGCGGGATGGAGGACACAACAGCTATGTTGTTACCTGGGAGGCCGCCCCCAATGCCCACCCGGTCCTGTCAGGTGGAACGCCGGTAGCGGATTGGCAGATCGCGGATGCGACGCGGAATGTATGGGTGGCCGACATTCCGCGCGGCGCCGATCCGCGCCAGCTGTGGGTCAACAATCGATTGGCCGAGCGTGCGCAGGTGGAAGCGCCGCGCGTCGCGTTCGAGTTCCGCGCCTGGGGCCTGGAAATCACCGATCCCGGCTGGCGGTTCCTGGCGGAGCTTCCCGACCAGTCCCGCCTGGAAGTCGAAAACACCGCCTGGTTTACTCATCGGCATGCCGTGGTGGACCACATCGAGGGCAACCGGATCGTGATGAAGCAGCCGGGATGGCGCAATAACATCATCGGCTACGACACCTTCGCGCGGCCCGTCTCCGGCAACAATGCCCGCATGTTCTTCGTGAACTCCCTCGCCTTCCTGCGCAACGGGGGTCAGTGGTTTGCCGACCCAGCCGCGGGTCGCCTGTACTACAAGCCGCGCGACGGTGAGGATATGCACAGCAGTGAAGTCATCCTCCCACGCCTGCAATTGCTGATCTCCATCGCCGGCGATTACCAGCACCCCGTCACCGACCTGCAGTTCCGCGGGCTGAGCTTTCAACATACGAGCTGGCTCCAACCCTCCGGCCCCGGCGGCTACCCGAGCCAGCAAAGCGGTGCCTATCTCGCCGGCGAGCTGCCCGGGTATCCCAGTGATCCGGTCCGTGATTGCAGTTGGGGTTGCTGGGCCTTCGAAGCTGCACGCAACCACTGGCGCCAACAGCCCGCCGCCGTACAGGTCGCCGCGGCGAATCGCGTCGTATTCGCCAATGACGAGTTCGCTCACCTGGGACAAGTGGCCCTCGGGGTCGGAAACAACGCGGATGCCAATTTGAGCGGCATCGGGCTGGGGGCAACCGCCATCGAGATCCAGCGCAATCATTTCAGCGACCTGGCAGGCGGTGCGATCATGGTCGGCGGCATCGCGGCTGAGGCCCATCATCCGCCGCGCCCGGAAATGGGTGTCCGTGACATCCTCATTCGCAACAACCTCATCGAGAACGTGTCGCAGAATTATCGGGAGCAGGCCGCCGTGCTGGTGACCTATGCGACTGCGCCCGTCATTGTGAACAATGACATCTCAGGCGCCTCCTATGATGGGATCGATGTTGGTTGGGGCTGGGGCACGCACGATCCGGGCGGCAGCGCTGCCTATCGCACTACCGATCGGGGCTATTACGATCTCCCCGGTAATCCCACCTATGACATGCCCACCATCCTGCGCGACACTGTCGTGTTTGCCAACCGGGTGCACGATGTCAAACGTTGGTTTCCGGACGGCGGCGCCATCTATCACCTCTCTGCCGATCCCGGGGCGCTGATAGCCGAAAACTACATCTATGATGTACCGGGCGGCATCGCGCTCTACCTGGACGAAGGCTCGCGATACGTCACCGTGCGCAACAACGTGATCGCGAATGTAGGTGTCTGGTTAACCGTCAATTCGCAGGACGGCTTCTATCCGCGGCGCACCGCCATGGACAACACGGCGAGCGGCAACTGGCGCAACACCGGCCGCATCACCGGCTCATGGACCCCCTACAACAACAATCGATTGATCGACAACATCGAGGTGAGCAATGGAGAGTGGCCGGACGCCGCTCGCGAGGTCATGGCGCGATCCGGTGTGCAGCCGGAAGAAGCCCGGCATTCCCCCTGAGCCGATACTCCCGGGGCGCCACGCCGTGATACGCGCGAAACACTCGTGTGAAATGTGCCTGACTCTTGAATCCATGACTCATGGCAATCGCGCCCACCGCAATCCCCGCGCTCATCGGGTCGGCGAGAACCTGCGCGGCCCGCTCCATGCGGCGGATCTGGATGTATTCGCTCACTGTATCCGCCTCGCCTGCAAACAAGGCGTGGACGTATCGATTGGTGATTCCAAACGCCGCCGCGATCGAGGAGACGTTGAGATCCTGGTCGCCGAGCTGCTCCTCGATGAAGGCCCGGATCTGAATCTGCAACACACGAGTCATTGACGTGCCATCGATGCGCGTAGCCGGCACACCGGCATACGCATTGGCCACCAGATCGAGAACCGGCCGACACAGCCGGCCAGCCGCTTCCAACGGCAAGCCCTCCTTCAAGGAGAGCCACAAGTCCTCAATGAATCGGGAAGCCAGGCGGCCGGCGCCGCGGGCTCCGGACATCGGCAGCAGCGTAATGGCCTCAGGGCAGGGAATAACACTTCGAAACACGGGCTGGGGAATCCGCAACACCAGAATCGAGGTGTCCTGCCTGAACTCCAGCTGATACGGGCGAGTGCTGTCGCACAGAGCAAAATCACCGCGCCCCAGCACGATTTCCCGGCCATCCTGACGATTGACACTCGTACCCGCGAGTTGCAAGTGGATGAGGAAGTAGGATTCGTGCGACCGCGCCACGTGTTGGCTGGATCGAGTGATCACCGACCCGGAAGAAACGGCCAACGCGACCCGCATCTCTCCCACGGTAGCGCGGTGGATAACCGCGCGAAGGGGCTCCTCAACCGGGTCCACCCTTTGCGGTGTGAATGTGTTGCAGGCGACGTCGTTCCAATATTCAACGCGTTGCCGTGGCCACACGCCCTGGGTCGACAGTGTATCCACCGCTATCGCCTTCGCGAGCGGGCCGCCCGTTGTCGCGCACGCCAGAAGATTGCTCATTCTGCCCCCGAATCGCGTCACGAATCCGAACAGCCCCCTGTCCTGCTCGTGGCAATTAACTATACCATATAGCGATTCGCCGGGCAGGCGCAAGCACCCCCGTCAGGCAGCCCCCTTCAGTGCGGTGACCACGTCGAGGCGGCGGCCAGAAAGGCCGCGGTTTCGTTGTCAGGTGCCATGTCACCGGGCGGAAAGTAGCTCAGTTTGACAATGACGGTACGGGAGTTGGGATCGATATAGATGTACTGGCCCTGCAAGCCGAGCGCCTGGAAAGAGCCCGGCCGCTGCCCCATCCACCACTGATATCCGTACCCGGGGCCCGGTCCGCCCGTTGGCCGGGTCGACTCGGTGAGCCATTGCTGAGGCACGATCTGGTGTCCGTTAGCCCGTCCACCCTCGAGTACCATCTGACCAATGCGGGCAAAGTCCCGCAAGGTGGCGTTGAATCCCGCCCCACTGAACTCTCGACCTGTCCCCGGCGCTCCGTCCATGATGTAGAAGCCGTTGGCTTCAGCTCCCAGCGGCTCCCAGAGCCGCTGGGCGGTGTACGCTGCGACGGTGCTACCGCCACTGACGCGCTCCACCAACCACCCGAGCACCGCGGTATCCAGTGTTTTGTATTGCCACACCGCCCCGGGTGGATCCTTGCGCTTGATCGTACGCGCCGCATCCGCGAAGCGTGTGACGTTCTCCACGAGCGAATGCTCGTGATTCAACGCCGCGATACCGGGATTGCCGAAGTCGTAGCGTTCTTCATAGTCCACGCCGGATCGCATTTGCAGGATCTGTCGTATTGTGACGTGGTTGTAGCCGCCTCCGACCAGCTCCGGCAGATATTTCGTGATGGGATCGTCGATGGAATCGATCCGATGCTCATTGAGCGCAATGCCCACGAGCAGCGACGTAATCGACTTGGTCATGGAAAAGGCGATGAAGCGGGTCGACTGGTTCGTGTTGTTTCGGTAGGTCTCATACACGATGTGCCCGTCTTTCATGATCAGCAGAGCATTCGTATAGGTCCGTTGTACGAACTGCTCCGGAGTATAGGTCTTGCCTTCGAACGAGTAGGTGAAGTCGAGCACGTGGTCGATCCGGGGCAGTTGCCACACCGGACCCGAGCGTCCCACCAGCCGTGTTGTAAAAAGCTGATCCATGTTGTGGAACGTCAGACTGTTCACATCCGGGTCCAGCATGGCCCGTCGCAACTGCTGGACGGCCGGCTCCACGGTTGAGGCAGGCAGGGACGGATCTACGGGCGGCGGCGGATAGGCCCAGGCCGGGCTCGACATCAGCAAAACGAGGTGAGCGATGCGATACTTTCTCATCGAAGATCATCCTGTTGAATGCTTGCCGAGGCCTGCGGCGGCCCGCCGGCGCAGCTCGGTTTTCAGAATTTTTCCGGACGCCGTGCGCGGAATGTCGGCGCCGAAGACAATCGTGCGGGGAATCTTGAAACCGGCCAGGCGTTGCCGGCAATGAGTCAGTACCTGTTCCTCATCGAGACGGGAACCGGGCTTCAACACCACGTAGGCGCATCCCACCTCACCCCACCGCTCATCGGGTACTCCGATCACCGCCGCCTCGCAGAGGCTTTCCAACTCACCCAGCACCGCTTCAATCTCGGCGGGATACACGTTCTCGCCACCCGAGATATACATGTCCTTGCGCCGGTCCACGATGTAGTAGAAGCCATCGGCGTCCCGCTTGGCCGCATCGCCCGTCTTGAACCAACCGTCACTGAAGGCTTCGCGGGTCAGCTCAGGTTGGTTCCAGTAGCCGGGTGAAATGCTCGGGCCCCGCAGCCATAGCTCACCCACCTGATCTGCAGCCACGTCGACGCCGGACTCATCAACGATACGTGCCTGCACGGTGAGATAGGGAATTCCGCAGGAGCCGGCTTTGGCCACCAGCAGTTCCGGGTCGTGCACCGGCATTCCGAAGTTGGATCCGGTTTCCGACATGCCGAATCCGTCCGACATCCGGATGCCGGCGCGCACGAAGCGCTCCACCTGAGCCCGGGAGTTGGGTGCACCGCCCGTGCAATAGACAGTGAGACCCCCGAGCATGTCCGGACGGAAATTCTCCTGGTTCCACAGGGCCTGCGCCATCTGGGGCACGGAAAAGTAGTGGCTGACCCGCAGCGCGGGAGCCGCGATCCGCTCGAGCGTACGTTGCGGGTCGAATCCGCGCGATATGAGCACAGTACCGCCCACCAACAGCACAGAACGCACCGCTGCGAACAAACCGGCGATATGAAACATCGGCATGTCGCACAACATGACACTGCCGCGGGTGAGGTCGTTGCCGAAAATGAAGTTCGTGCAACCCCAGAAGGCACTGGATTCGGTGACCACGACCCCCTTGGGACGGCCGCTCGTACCCGAGGTATAGAGCAGCGTTGCCGGCTGATCGATACCGCGCGGCGTGCGTTTGAACGGGACCGCCGGCGGAACGATCGACGCCAGCTCCGTCATATCGAGGCTCACGCCGTCAAAGCCCCGTACTTCAAACTCATGGTCGTGCAGTAGCAGTGTCGCGCCTGCATCGGCGAGCAGTGTGCCCAGCTCTCTTGCCGTCAGCCTCCAGTTCAGCGGCACGAATACAGCGCCCGCTCTCACAGCCGCCAGATGCAGGATCAGCATCGCAACGCTATTACGCGCTACGCAGGCGACCCGCGCTCCGCTCGCCGGCCCCAATCGTGCCACTATCCAGGCCGCTACGCGGTCGACGTCTTGGTCGAGACCGGCATACTGCCAACGCCGGCCGGTCTCCAGGTCGACGCACGCCGGGGCCTGAGGCTGACGTCGCGCGTGATAGGAGACCGCATCTATCGGACTCAACAACTCGATTCTCCTTCCCGGCCCTTCAACCCGTCAGCCGCGACAGGCAAAACTGGCCGCACTGTCAATATCTCCGCTTCCCTTGTAGCGGGCTACAGCAGGATATACGCAGAGCGGCCGGGTACGCTTGGGCCATGGAGAGCCCGGACTGGCCTGAGCGACTATCGTCTCAGGCGCTCGGCCGCGCTCCACCCACTGCATCAGCGGCGCCAGCACGTCGAAGCGATCGGTTGCCGCGCCGCCGGCGCAGTGGGTCATTCCCGGAACTGCAAACACACGCACAAACGCCGCAGCCTGTTTGTTGTTTCGGGTGTCTACCTCACGCCACCATTGCAGGGTGTCGTTGATCGAGAAGACCGGGTCAGAGACCCCGTGGAAGACAATCAACTTGCCGGATCGCGCCCGGAAACCGGCAAGATCCGGGGAACGCGCAGACACATCCTCCCATCCGGAACGTACAAACTGTGCGTTAGTTGCATAAATGCGCGGGGCATCCCGGTCGAAGTCGAATTGCAACACAAACGCGAGCGCCGCGCGCGGGTCTGCACCCACGGCTGTTGGCGGGGTAGTGAATACGGAAGCCAGCGCGGGCCCACCCAGAATGACGTTGAGGCTCGGAGGTCCCGGCTCGATGCCCAATTTCCACACTCGCCATCCCGGTGCGGCCACTCCGGTATCCCAGGGCCAGTCACTGTAAAGGGGGTGCCCGGAACGATCGCGCGCTCCCGCCATCATCCGGGTCAGTGCCTCGATCTGGCGCTCTCGCAGACACCCGTTGGATTGACCCGCAGCACACTGTTGATTACGCAGAACGGAGAGCACCCGCTCGGAGGTGCATTTGGCAAAGTCCCCCACGATGCCATCCTCGAGGCCGTCATCAGCATCGCACGCTCTGAGGACCGCATCGCGAACCAACATCAGGTCCGAATCGCTGAATGAGCTGGCGAGCGCTTGGATGGTCGGCGCGCTGCCTGCAGCTGGCTGAACCGCGCTCGCAAGCGCCTGCGTGTCCCACGCCTCCTCGATAGCGGCTCGCGGCAACGACATTCCCGGCGCGCCGGCTGCGATGCCATCGAAGTAGGCGGGATAACGTTGCGCAAGCGCCAAACCCTCCTCGCCGCCTTTCGAGCAACCGACGAAATACGAGTACCGCAAGGGCTCGCTGTACATGGACGCGATGACCGCCTTGGCCGCCGCGGACACGATTGGAAGGGAGGCGTGCCCGTAGTTTGTGCGTGCCTGCGCGTCAAATCCAAACGCCAACACACCGCCACGCGCTGGATCATTGTTGAGTGTGTTGTCGTGCCCACTATCCTGGCTGACTACTGCGAATTTCTGCTGCAGTGCTGCCGGCGCCGCGGGCGAATACACGCCCAGGGCATCGCCGGGGACCCCATTACTACCACCGCCGCCTTGAAACAGCAGCCGACCATTCCACTCGAGGGGCAGCCGCAGATGAAAGCGGATCGCGTAGTGTTGGCCATCAGTACCAGTGCGCTCCTGTGAGATACCGCTGATCTCGCAGTGTCCCGGAACCTGCAGGGAGCGTGGAGCTCCGCCGGCGTCCCCGGTCTTGATAGTGGTGGGTTCGACGATGCTTGCCGAAGTGAGCCGGGTGGAGGCTGCCGCGAATTTTCCCGCCATGCGTTGTGGCAGTTGCAAACACCGCTGCGCCAGATCGGCTGTGGTCACCGCGGCCGGGGCCGCCATCGACTGGCAGGAGCCCGCCAGAACCAGCGCCGCGGCGAACACCACTGGCGCCCTAGAAACGCGTTCCAACTCGCACTCCATACTGACGAGGAGCCCCGAAAAACTCGGTATTACCGAATTGCCCGGAGACGTAGGTTTTGTTGGCCAGGTTGTTACCGAACGCTGCGACATACCAATCACGCGGGAGCTGTAGTGTAACCAACGCGGACAGCAGCCCGCGGGAAGGCAGGTAATCAGTCAACCTGGAGTACGACAAGCTCGTCCATTGAGAGCCGACATACGCGTAGTTGATCCGTGGTATGAGCGCGACGTTGGGACCCAGGCCGATCCGATATTCCATGCCCGCATTGAATGTCCACCGCGGCGAATATAGGTTGGGCCCACTCCCGGCGCTCTGCAAGTACGGGCTATAGTCAAAACAGACCGGCGGATTGGAAGGGTCCCCTGTCGGACATTGGGGCCCGAGCGTGCCGGGCGGCAAGGTGCGCGTGTTGACAAAAGGACCCGGACTACCCAGGCTCGAGTCGACAAAGGCCACGCCGGCATCCGCGCTCCAGTGGTTGATTTGCGCCTGGACCTGACCTTCAAATCCCTTGATGGTCGCGTTCGGCAGATTCCTGACCCCCGTCGTTCCCGTGGTGAGATCGGTCAGATCGAATTGAAACTCGTCATAGCGGTTGAAGAAGCCACCGAGCTGGGTGCGCAGATGCCCCTGCAGCCAGGTGGCTTTCCAGCCCGCCTCATAGTCCCACACGGTCTCGGGATTGAACTCGGAGGTCGATGAGTTGAATCCGCCGGGCTTGTAACCGCGGGCGACAAAGGCATACAGCAGGTTGTCACTATCCAGCTTGTAGTTCAGAGCAACCTTGCCTGTGGGACGGCCATCGCGATGTGAGCCCGAAAGGTCGGCTACCTTCACGCCCTCAGGTGGAAATCCAGGTATACCCGCGCCGATAACCACCGCACCGACCCCGTCCACGTCGAACGTCGAGTAGCGCAATCCGGTCTGCAGCTCCCACGCGTCCGACAGTTTGAAGTTGATCTGGCCGAACCAACCGGTCGTCGTCTTGTTTTGCGGATTGGTGATGCCGGTCGGAAAGCCGGCGGATGTCTGGGTGATATCCACGTCGATCTTGTTCTTCTGCAGGTAGGCGCCGGCGATCCAGTCGATGCGCCCGCCGGTCGGAGAGATGATATTCAGCTCCTCGGTCCATTCGCGCTCGCGCACATGTTGATTCTCGACCTGCTGCGGAGCAGCCAGCGACTCGGCCGTGGCGTCCAGGTCATAGACGTTGTCGATGTTCTTGTCTTGATACCCGCTTTGCAGCCGCAGCGTAACGGCGTCAGGAAGCTCGTAGCGCAACTCGATGCCGGCGATCAGTCCGCGCTCGTGGTTTTCCTCGGCAGTGTCGTAGGCCAGGTTGAAATCCCCAGCCGGCGCATACGGCGCATACTGCGTTCCTGGAATGGGGCGGTAGGCATACCCGCCCGTGTTGCGATTGGTGTATTCGAGCTTGCCGAGGGCCTGGAAATTCCCGGGCTTCCACAGGAGGCTCAGGCGGCCAGAGGCTTCCTGCAGCCTGCCCGCATTCGTGTAGGCCGGTCCGACGCTGTCGTAAAAGCTGCCACGCGAGGCATAGTCACCTGCCACCCGTGCCGCAAACGTCTCGCCGAGCGGCAAGTTCACGGCGCCCTCGCCGGCGGCGTCCCGGTAATTGCCCGTGCTGGCCTCTCCATAGCCTCCCCACTCGCCCAGCCGCGGATTCTGGGAGTTGATGAAGATCGCTCCGCCGGTCGAATTCGAGCCGACCAGCGTGCCCTGCGGGCCACGCAACACCTCGACGCTGGCAATGTCATAAAAGCGATTCGTGGTCACGATCGGTGGCTGAAACAGACCATCCACGTAGGTCGCGACCCCGTTGGCAACAGCCGGGGAGCCGCTGGCGAGCCCGATGCCACGGATGTTGATTGATTGGGTCAAGCCCGCGTCGGTGATGGTGAGGGCCGGAGAGGCAAACTGCAGGTCCGCGAGGCGCACCACGCCCTTGCCTTCCAGCTGGTCGCCGGCCAATGCGGTGGCCGCGATCGGCACTTCCTGCAGCTTTTCGACGCGTCGCTGGGACGTAATCGTCACCTCTTCCAGCACGGGCTCGGCGGCCGATTGCGGCGCCGGCGATGCACTCTGGGCATAGATCCGTAACGGCACGATCGCAAGCGCCATGAAGGCGCCACACGCGGAAATTCTGACCATCACCACCCCCTCTTCTCAGGGAGAGGCTAGCGG
>Ga0070665_100004065_pt1 | contig 15393 bp, 13 predicted proteins | sample KBSS13metaG_FD_65862 | JGI IMG/M metagenome (GOLD analysis project Ga0070665, IMG submission 65862) | Switchgrass rhizosphere microbial communities from Kellogg Biological Station, Michigan, USA - KBS S1-3 metaG | ecosystem: Host-associated > Plants > Roots > Rhizosphere > Soil ... | reverse complement strand
CGTCCGCGCACGCCGCCACGCGCTACGCGCTCGTGATCGGCAACGACGCGGGCGATCGCGACGAGCCCGAGCTGCGCTATGCCGAGCACGATGCCGATCGGTTCGCGACCACGCTCGTCGATCTCGGCGGCTTCGCACCCGGCGACGTCGTCGTGCTGCGCGGCGCCGATGCCGACTCCGCGCGCGCCGCGCTCATCGCACTCAACGAACGCATCCGCATGGCCGGCCCCGGCGAGGCGATGCTCGTCGTCTACTACTCGGGCCACGCCGACGCCGAAGCGCTCCACCTCGGCACGAGCAACTTCGCGCTACCGCAGCTCGAGCAGCTCGTGCGCGGCTCGCCCGCCGCGTTTCGCTTGCTCGTCGTCGATGCGTGCCGCTCCGGTGCGCTCACGCGCGTCAAGGGCGGCCACGCGGCCGAGCCGTTTCCGATCGCGCTCGGCGACACGCTCGCCGCCGACGGCGTCATCTTCTGGACCGCGAGCGCGGCGAGCGAGGCCGCGCAGGAATCCGACGAGATCAAGGGCTCGCTATTCAGCCACTTCCTGGTCTCCGGTCTCGCCGGGCCCGCCGATGCCGACGGCGACGGCACCGTCACCACGGACGAGGCGTACGAGTACGCACGCGCGGCGACGCTGCGCGCGTCGAGCCGCACGCTCGCCGGTACGCAGCATCCGACGTTCCGCGACGAGCTCGCCGGCCGCGACGCGATCGCGCTGACGCGACCCGGCACGATCGGCCCGCGCCGCGCGCAGCTCACCGTGCCCGCGGGTCGCGATGCGATCGTGCTCGCCGGCTCCGCCGACGGCCCGGTCATCGCCGAGGTCGGCTTGCACGATGTGACGCGCCGGCTCAACGTCAGCCCCGGCCGCTACTTCATCCGCGAGCGCGGCGAGACACATCTGCTCGAGGGCACCGTCGCCGTTGCCGCGGGCGACAGCCACACGATCGAAGATCGCGAGCTCGCCGCCGTCGACTACGTGCGCGTCGCAGGCAAGGGCCTCATGCTCGAGGCCACCTACGAGCAGCCGCGCCACGACTCGATCGCGGTCGGCGCGCTCGTGCGCACCGCGCTCGTCGCCGGCGGTGGACCGTGCCTCGGCGCCGCGGCCGGCTACGCGATCGACGCACGCTGGGTGACCGTCACGCCGCGCGCATCGGCCTGCCGCGAGCACGCCGACAACGCGTTCGTGTCGAGCGCGACCGGCGACTTCACCGTCGAGGTCGCCGTCGGCCACGCGTGGAAGCTGCTGGGCCTCGAGCTCGGCGTGCAAGTCCAGGGCGGCGCCGCGATGCTGCATCAGAGCTTCACGACGACCGGCATGGCTCCGCCGCGCACGAGCACCGCGCCGCTGTTCGGCGGCGGCGCGAGCATCGCAGTCCCGCTCGGTCACGGCCTGCGCGCCAGCCTCGACGCCGAGCTCGACACGTTCGTGCTGCGCCAAGGCGACGGCATGACGGCGAGCTGGGCTCCCACGCTCGCCATCGGCTCGGTGCTCGCGATCGGCTGGGTGCTATGAGCCGCGCCGCGCTGATGATCGCCCTCGCCGCGTGCAGCTCGCCTTCGTCCCCGATGCTGCCCGGCGGCTCGATCACGCCGCACCTCGACGGCAATCCGGCCAACTCCGCGTGCGGCGACGACGTCGCGTACGACGGCGACACCACGCCCGACGTGCTCTACCGCTACGCGTTCGACGATCTCGGCCGCGTCTCGCACGAGACCGGCACGTACGCGACGGGCGCGCCGGACTCGATCGATTACACGTGGGATCACCTCGATCACATGAGCCACATGGTGCAGACGCGTGCCTGGTACGACACGCGCTACGAGATCGTCGAGGATTTCGACACGCTCGGCGATCTCGTCGACTACAGCTGGCAGGCGAGCGCGACCGGCTACAGCGACGCCGAGGATTACGCGTACTCGCAGTTCGACGCGAGCGGCAACCCGGGCCGCGAGGTCTCGACCGAGGCCGGCCAGCCGAGCGTCGGCTACGACCTCGACTACGACGCGTTCGGGCGCATCGCGCACGTCGTGTCCGATACCGGCTCGACGACGACGTACACGTACGACGACAGCGCGACGCGCACCATCACCGTCGACACGGACGACGGCGCATACCACGGCGTGATCATGTACGACGAGCAGAGCCACGAGCTGTCCGAGTCGTGGGACGGCACGGGCTCGGCGGCGATCGCGCAAGCGACGCAGTACGACTGGAGCGACGCGCAGCTGCTCATCACCACGTTCCAGCAAGGCACGACCGACGCGCCGCACACGCTCGCCACGGTCGAGGTCGACACGCTCGTCTACGATTGCGCACGCGCTCGCGCCTCGCGCACTCCGTCGAAGCGGCGCAGGTGATGCGCGCGCGCCGCGACCGGTCACACGTTGTCGTGCCGGTACGAAGGTGTCGCGGTCCTAATGCGCATGACCAACTTCTCGAAGACCGCATTTGCCTTGTTGTTCGCCGCCGCCGGTTGCACCTCGGACTCCGACGCGAAGCTGCCGAGCGCGCAATTCACGCCGCACCTCGACACGACCGCGTCGCCGATCGCATGCGGCGACGATGTCGCGCTCTACGGCGACACCACGCCCGACCTGCGCTACGCGTACACGTACGACACGGCCGGCTTGCTCTCGCACGCCGAGGGCGTGTTCACCGCCGGCGGCGCCGACGAGACCACGGACTACACGTGGAGCGGCTACAACATGACGCACATGCTCGACCAGAACGGTTGGGGCAGCGCGCGCACCGAGATCAACGAGAGCTACGACGGCAGCTCGAACCTGACCGACTACACGTGGGACTACACGGCCGGCTCGTATCACGACAACTGGGACTACGCGCTCTCCGGCTTCGCCGGCGTCGGTCAGCCGACGCGCGAGGTGCTGACCGAGCAAGGCCAGCCGTCGTTCGGCTACACGCTCAGCTACGACGCCGACGGCCGCTTGATCGAAGCCGCGCCCGACGACGGCAGCGCGCCCGAGCTGTGGACCTACGACGACACGGGCCTGACGATCACGTACGACATGGGCAACGGCGCGTGGCACGGCACGTACGTCTACGACGACCAGTACCGCGAGCTCAGCGACACCGAGGGCGGCACCGATCCGTCGGCGATCGCGAGCACGGACGTCTACAACTGGAACGGCGACGAGCTCGTCAGCGCGGTCTACAGCTCCGGAACCCAGGACGCGCCGACCGACGTCCAGCTCGTCGAGACGGACACGCTCCAGTACAACTGCCCCGCGGCGCGCGTCGCCGCCGGCCGTTCGCTGCGCGTCCAGCGCCCGCACGTCGCACGGCGCTAGCGTCTAGCCGTAAGCTCGGCGCGATGTCGGATCCAATCTCGCCGCGCGACTTCGGGGCGTCGTTCAAGGGGTTCATGGAGCAGATGGCGCAGCAGACGCCTCGGGAAGAGCCGTTCTTCCCGAGGCGCTTGCGCGACCACTTCGGCGCGGATCCGTCGAAGCTGACCATCGTCGGCGAGAAGCTCGCCCTCGCCGATCATCCGAACCTGCACCTCGCGCTGGAAGCGTTCGTGTCGGCGGCAGGCCGAACCTTCGAGCTGATCGGCATCACGACGGCCGCGCCGCCGTTCATGGGCCTCAAGCTCACGGATCTGATCGCGCCCGGCGGCATGATGCAGGCCGGTGCGGCCAGCGAAGGGCCGGTCTCGTACACGAGAATCCCGCTCGACGGCGACCGCGTGCTCGCCTGCACCGAGCTCGGCATCTACCTCGTGCGCGAGGGCGACGCACGCCTCGCGATCCTCGTGCAGAGACCGCACGAGCGCGCCGCCGGCACCGTCACCGTCGAGGTGCTCGCGGCCGATCGCGGCGCTGCCGAAGCGTGTCTGGCGGCGCTCCGGACGGCGATGCGCAAGCGCAACGTGTACCGCGGCCACGTCGTGTCGCTGTGGACGAAGGATCTAGCGTTACAGGTCGGCTTCCATCGGCTGCCGCCGATCGGTCGCGACCAGATCATCTTGCCGGCCGGCCTGCTCGAACGCATCGAGCGTCAGACCGCCGGCTTCGCGCGGCATGCCGAGCGACTGGCCGCCGCCGGTCGCCACCTCAAGCGCGGCCTGTTGCTCCACGGCCGCCCGGGCACCGGCAAGACGCTCACCGCCATGTACCTCGCGAGCCTGATGCCGGATCGCACGGTGCTGTTGCTCACCGGGCGCGGCATCGGGCTCGTCGAGCAAGCGTGCGCGATGGCACGGGTGCTCCAGCCGGCGACGATCATCCTCGAGGACGTCGACCTGATCGCCGAGGAGCGCTCGCGCCAGAGCGCCGGCTGTTCGACGCTGTTGTTCGAGCTGCTCAATCAAATGGACGGGCTCGCCGACGACGCGGATCTGTTGTTCGTGCTCACGACGAACCGGCCCGAGTTACTCGAGCCCGCGCTCGCCGCGCGACCCGGCCGCATCGATCAGGCGATCGAGGTGCCGATTCCCGACGCTGGATGCCGGCGTCGCCTGTTCGAGCTCTACGCGCGGGGGCTCACGATCGCGGCAGATCTCGGGCCGTACGTCGAGCGCACTGCCGGCGCGAGCGCGGCGTTCATCCGCGAGCTGTTGCGCAAGGCAGCCCTGTTCGCCGCCGACGAAGGCGACGAGCTCGTCGTGAGCGCGAAGCACTTCGACGACGCCCTTCACGAGATGGTCGTCGAGGGCGGCGAGCTCACGAAGAGCTTGCTCGGCGCGGCTCCTACCTGATTTCGGGTCAGGCTTCGAACCGAACGGCCCAGCGGCGCGCTTCGGCCGCGAGCTCGCAATCGTCGCCCGCGACGCCGGCGAGCCGCTGCAAGGCTGCTCGCCCGCACGCGTGATCTCGGCGCTCCCAGCATGCGCGCAGCTCCTGGCGCAGCAACGCGATCTCCTTTGCCTCGGCGTAGCTCATCGCATCCTCCGTAAGCAGCGGTCCATCGTCACCCTCGACCCAGCCGCGTCACGTGGCAAGTTTTTCGCGCTACCGTCGCGGCATGCGATGGCGCGCGTTCCCGTTCGTGCTGCTCTTGTGTGCGACATGCGGTCACCAGGACGCCGTGGCCGGCGGCGGCTCGACGCTCGACGTGAGCGGCTTGCCCAAGCTCGCGGTCACGTCGCCCGCGTTCGCAAACGGCGCCGAGATCCCGACGCAGTACACGTGCGAAGGCTCGGATGCCGTGCCCGTGCTCGCTTGGAGCGGCGCGCCCGCGACGACCAAGAGCTTCGCGCTCGTCGTCGACGATCCCGACGCGCCCGATCCGAAGGCGCCCAAGCGCGTGTGGGTGCACTGGGTGCGATCGCGGATCCCGGCGACGACGACGAGCCTGCCGGAGGACTCGACCGCAGGTCTCGACGGCAAGAACGACTGGGGCACGCCCGGCTGGCGCGGCCCCTGCCCGCCGATCGGGCGCCACCGCTACATGTTCACGGTCTACGCGCTCGATGCCGAGCTGGGCGGCGCCGGCATGACGAAAGCCGAGCTGGTCGCGGCGATCCGCGGCCACGTCGTCGCGGCCGGCCAGCTCGTCGGCACCTATCAGAAGAAGAAGTGAGTCACGGCGCGTCGGGGTGCGCCGCCTCGAACTCGGCCTCGCTGCGCTCGTTGTAGTCGATCACCGAGCTCACCGCGTCCTGGTACGAGCTCGTGTAGTCGAGCGTCAGCACGCTCGCGCCGACGATGCCGGTCACGAGCAGCGGCCAGTCGTGATCCCAGCTGAGATCGCCGCGGCGCTCGAGCGCGATCACCGCGGGCACGATCACCGCCGTCGCCGCTGCGAGCGCGATGCCGAGGCGCGTGAGCCCGCTGCCGACGTGACCGACGTAGAGCTGGCCGAGGCCGGGCACGATCGACCACGCGGTCGCCGCGCCCACCGATTTCCACCGCATGTCGTGCGCGGCGCGCGCGAGCGGTGCGAGCGGCGTGTCGGTCGCGCGGCCGAGCTCGTCGAACGCCGTGTCGGAGTCGCGCGGCAAGCCCGATGCGGTCGAGTTGCGATACGCCCAGCCCAGGCGATAGAGCGCGAGCGGGCGCAGCTTCGTCGCCGGCGCGTTCGCGAGCAAGCTCTCCCACAGCTGGACGGAGCCGTCGTAGGTCTTGAGCCGCAGCGAATAGAGATCGAGCGATCCGGCGACGGTCTCGAGCGCGGGCAGATCGATCGCGGACGCGGCGATCTCGGCGAGGTACGAGCCGGTGCTGCGCGGCGGTGGCGCGAAGCGATAGCGAAACAGCCCCTCGGCCTGCATGAACATCAGCTGCTCGTCGTCGGGCGCGAGCGACGCGGTCACCAGCTGCCGCGTGCGCTGATACCGCACGATCGCGCGGCGATAGGTCGCGTCGTCGTGTGCGATCAGCACCGAGTGCCCGCAGCTCGCGGCGAGCAGCACGAGAACAGCACATCGGAGCATCGCGCCGCTGCATCATACCCAGATCGGCGGGCCCGAGACGCCGTCGACAAACGGCTGCACGACGGCGAGCAGCATCGGCGATTGGAACAGCTCGTAGTGCGTGAGGTCGGGCAAGATCGCGAGCCGATTCTTCGGCATGTGCTCGCGCTGCCAGCCCGCGTCGCGCTGGCCGCCGCCGATCCGCTTGTAGAAGTCGACGATCGCCTCCAGCCGGAACGTGTCGGAGTCGCCGTACACGAGCAACGTCGGCGCGGTCAGCCGCGTGGCGTCGTCGCGCCAGTCGAACGGCGTGCGCATGAGGTCGCCCATCGCATCGAGCAACTTCGGAAACTGATCGGGGTGCGGCGCGACCTTCACGTACGAGCGATACAGCGGCGTGTTCTTCATCCACTCGGCCGCCGGCGCGGCGACCTGCGCCTGCATCGCGATGATCTCGGGATAGAACGAGTCCTGCGCGATGGCGCCCGACACGAGCACGAGCCGGCGCACCGACGCGGGATGCTGGACCGCGAGCCGGAACGCGACGCCGGCGCCGAACGAATAACCGACCACGTCGACCGCGCGATAGCCGAGCTTGTCGAGCACGACCGCCAGGTCGTCGCCGATGTCGGTGATGCGGATCGGGCGCGAGCCGAGTGCGGTGCGGCCGTGGCCGTGGAGATCGACCGCGATCACCTGGCGACGCTCGGCGAGCGCCGGCAGGACCGGCCCGAACATGTCGATCGAGCCGAGCCCGCCGTGCAAGAGGAGCAACGGCTCGCCGCTGCCGTGAACCTCGCAGTAGTACTCGATGCCGTTGGCCGCGACGCGGTGAGTGATCGGCTTCATATCGTTGCGACGAACGAGCCTGGCCGATCTCGACAGGCCTGTCTTCAGAAGGACGCAACTGCGCGTAACAGCGATGACGCATCGCTGCTATCTGCCCTGCCCGACTCGACAAACCGGGGTGGCTCGGTCGTAACCCAAGGGCTGCGGATCGGGGTCCCCACCCGCGGCTCTCCCGTGGAGCCGGCCGCCTAAGTGCATGGTTGGTAAGCCGATTCACGTCCCCTACGGGCTGAGGACCGTGGGCACGGATGTTGAGATTACGACCGGCATGCGCATCTACATCGGGGTCGCGTTGTTTGCTGCAGCTTGCACGGGCGAGATCACCGGCGCCCCCGCGCCGCTCCAAACGCCCCCGCCGGCGCCGCCGCCGACCACGGTCCTGGTGACGGTGCGCGACGGCAACGTGCTCCAGCCCGGCGTCGACGTGCTGTTCCAGAACAGCGACGGCAGCGTGGTGCTCGAGGCCAAGACCGACTCGGGTGGCGCGGCCATGGCCACGATGGACACGGGCACCGTGACGATCGCGCGCACGTTCGCGGCGGTCGGCTCGGCGCAGCGCGCGGCCGAAATCTACACGTACGTCGGCGTCAACGCCGGCGACCACCTCGTGCTCGGCGACGCGACGGACGACACCGGCGCGCCGACGATCGTCAACGTCGCGGTTCCGACCGGCGCGACCGGCAACGTGACCATCACCTCGCCGTGCGGCACCGGCACCGGCACCGCGCCCACGGTCGCGATGAGCATGGCCGGTTGCCCGAAGTCGGTCGAGTTCTACGTCAAGGACGACGACGACAGCTCGTTCCTGGCCGGCGCGACCTTCGGCTCGAACATCGACCTCAGCGCGGGCGACCTCGAAGGCACGCTCGGCACGTCGTTCTCGGCGAGCAACGTCACGCCCGACATGACGTCGGTCGACGTCAACGTGTTCGCGATGGACGCGTCGAACGAGCTGTACAGCTCGGGCAACCAGACGATCGCGACCGGCTCGGACGCCGCGCCCGAGACCATCAACCTGCCCGACCTGCACGGCGTCGACGAGGTGCTCGTGCGGACGATCACGTCGACGAAGGGCACGCAGATGGTGTCGTCGCGCTTCCCGTACGCGGCGCTGCCGACCCCGCTCGATGCGAGCGCGCACCTCCTGCCGTACGTGTCGAGCGCGAGCTTCAAGGCGTGCTGCGTCGCGTGGACCGAGACCGGCTCGGGCACCGCCGACTTCTCGGTGTCGACGCTCGCGATCACGCCGGCCAGCGGCGGCGCGGCGTACACGCGCCACATCATCGCGGCGCACTCGGGCAGCTCGCTCGCGGTGCCGAAGCTCGCCGGCAACCAAGCGATCTACAACCCGGTTGCCGCCGACGCGATCGCCGGCTCGGTCGGCATCGGCTCGTTCGACGGCGGTTACCACGCCGCGGCCGAGTTCGCGTTCGGCGCCCCCAACTTCTACGACACGACGCCGATCAGCAGCACGATCGCGCTGTCGTACGCAGGCGAGGCCGCTCCGGCGTTCTAAGCCGTTGTCGGGCGTGCGGGGCACACGCGATGCACCCACGCCAAGCATGTTGACGAAAGCGCGCATCGCAGGACACCCGATCCATCCGATGTTGATCGCGTTCCCGGTCGCCTTCTACACGGCGACCGCAATCACGTTGATCGTGTTCGGAACGACCTCCGACGCATTCTGGTTTCGCGTCGCGTTCTGGACCAACCTCGCGGGCGTCGTGATGGCGGCAGTCGCCGCGATTCCCGGCGCCATCGACCTCTTCACGCTGCCGCGTCACACGCAGGCCCAGCGCACCGGGGTCATCCACGCCGCGCTCAACGTGTGTGCGCTGGTGCTGTTCATCATCAGCTGCACCCTGATTGGTGAGCGCGGGTATAGCGGCTCGCTCGCATACACGGCGCCGCTGATCCTGTCGCTGTGCGGAGTCGCGATCACGGTGGGCGCGGGCGCGCTCGGCTGGACGCTCGTGCAGACGCACCACGTCGGCGTGAACCCGACCGAGCAGCCGCTGCCCGACCGCCCCAAGGATCAGATCGCCGACCTCGACGCGATCTTCCCGCCCACGACGGCGCGCCCGGGCGAAGCGGTTCACCTCCGCCACTAGGTCGCGATGAAGCCGCGCATCGTGATCCTCGGCGCGGGATTCGGCGGGCTCGAGCTCGCGACCGCGCTGTCCGAAACCCACGGCGATTCGCTCGCGGTGACGCTGATCGAGCGCTCGGATCACTTCGTGTTCGGGTTCTCGAAGCTCGACGTGCTGTTCGGCAAGCGGACGGCCGACGCCGTGCGGATCTCGTACGCGACGGTCGTCAAGCCGGGCGTGCGGCTCGTGCGCGAGACCGTGACCGCGATCGATGCGGCGAACCGGCGGGTCACCACCGATGCCGGCGTGCACGACGCGGACTATCTCGTGATCGCGCTTGGCGCCGACTACGACGTCTCGCAGACGCCCGGCGTGGTCCTCGGCGACAACGAGTTCTACACGCTCGAAGGCGCCACGCGGATGCGCGACGTGGTCGCCAGGTTCGACAGGGGCGCCGCGGTGGTCGGCTTGTGCGGCGCGCCCTACAAATGCCCGCCGGCACCGAGCGAGTGCGCGCTGCTCTTGCACGATCAGCTCGAGAAGCGCGGCGTGCGCGGCGCGTGCTCGATCGCGATCGTGTCGCCGCTGTCCACGCCCGTGCCGCCGTCGCCCGAGACGTCGGCGGCGCTGCTGAGCGCGTTCGCCGAGCGCGGCATCGAGTACCTCGCGAGCACGCGGGTGGTCGCCGTCGATCGCGCGCGCCAGGTCATCAAGCTCGACAACGGCACCGAGCGACCGTGCCAGCTGTTCCTCGGCATCCCGAAGAATCGCGCGCCCGACGTCGTGATCGCCGCCGGGCTGACCAAGGACGGCTGGGTGACGATCGATCCGCACACGCTCGAGACGCCGTTCGCGGGCGTGTGGGCGATCGGCGATCTCGCCAACACCGGCGCGCCGAAGGCCGGCGTGTTCTCCGAGGTCGCGGCGAAGACGGTCGCGGCGAACATCGGCGCGCTCCTGCGCGGCGAGACGCCGACCGCGAAGTACCCCGGCTCCGGGTCCTGCTACATCGAGCTCGGCGCCGAGCGGATCGCGCGCGTCGACGTCGACTTCTTCTCGGGGCCGAAGCCGACCGGCCGGTTCTACCCGCCGTCGATCGCGCTGCGCGCCGACAAGGAGCAGTTCGCCACGACGCGGCGAGCGCGCTGGTTCGGTCAGCGCTAGCGGCGCTCGTCGTCGATCGTGCGCAGCGTCGCGCCCGCCGAGCCGATCGCGAGCCCGATGACGTTGACGCCGGGCACGACCAGCATCGCGGCGACAACCAGGCCGAGGCCGAGCGTGCGCCAGCGATGCTCGCGCAGGTACGCCGTCTTGTCGCGATAACGCCAGTGGCGTCGTCCCCACACGGAATCGTAGACGGCATACGACGCGAAGCGCGCCGCGACCCATCCGCTGCCGATCGCCGCCAGCACCGGGCCGGCGACCGGCACGAAGCGCGCGACCGCGAGCAGGATGAGGATGAACGCCAGGTGAGACACGCCGCGCCGCGCCGCGTGCGCGATGCTGACCGTGACCTCGTGCACCAAGCGCAGCAGATCGAACTCGGGCGGCTCGTGCCCCGCTTCGCGCACTTCGATCGCCTCGGACAACAGCTCGTCGAACGGGCCGGCGATCAACATCGCGATCGTCGCGATCACGGTCGCGCATGCGATCGCGATCGACGTCCAGCCGACGAGCCCGAGCGCACCGACGATCGCGAGCAGCGGGCCGAACAGCAAGGCGCCGGCCAGCGCGACGGCCAGCGCCGGCCCGACGACGAGCTTCCACAAGCGCGGATGCTTCGCGAGATAACCCGCGCCGCGCACGCCATCGATCACACCGCCGACCAGCTCGCGAACCATGGCTACTTCTTCGGGTGCTCGAGCGGCGCGAGCAGCTTCTTGATGCTCGCGACGAAGGGCGCGAAGCGCGGATCGTCGGGCGGAATCCGGCCTGCGATGTCGAGCGCGAGGCGAAACTCGGCGCGCGCGCCCGCGCGGTCGTGCAGGTCTTCGAGCATCACCTGGCCGATGTTGACGTGCGTCTCGACGAGATCTTGCAGGTAGCCGGTGTTCGTCGCGTGCTCGTCGGCGAGGTTTCGGATGATCGCGAGCGCCTCGCGGAGCGTGGCGACCGCCTCGCGCCCGTGGCCTTTTTGCATGCTCGCCACCTGGCTGATCGCCTTCTTGGTCGCGTAGAGGGCGTGCTGCCAGTCCACGTTGTTCGGATCGACGGCGAGCAGCGATTGCGTCATGTCGGCTGCGCGCTGGTAGCTCGCGCTGGCGTCGACGAGCTGGTGCGTGAGCATCTGCACCTGGCCGATGTTGCGAAGCGTGGTGGCGAGATTGGCTTTGACGCTGAGATTGGAGGGTGCGCCCGCCGAGAGCTCGCCGAGCGCGGCCTCGGAAGCGCGGTAATGCGCGAGCGCACCGGGGTAATCGCCCTGCGTCGCGAGCATCCTGCCCATGTCGGTGTCGAGGGTCTGAAGCGTGCTGAACCAGCTCTGGTTCGAGGGCTCGAGCCGATGCAAGCGCTCGGCGATCGCCCGCGCCGCTTCGAGCTCGGCCTTCGCGCCGACGAAGTCGTGGCCTTCGAGCAGCCCCCGGCCGAGCTCGGAACGGATGGACGCGAGACGGTCGAGCATGTCCGTGTCTTGCGGGTCCGCGGCCACGAGCTTCTCGGCGGATGCGATCGCGAGCCGGTACTCGGCGAGTGCACCGGCGTTGTCGTGCTTGATCATGGCGATCAGCTCGCCGCGGGTCTCGTGCACCTGCATGACGACCTTCTGGTCGGCGCGATCGGTCGACAGCGCGGCGAGCTGGTTCGCGAGCTCGAGGCTACGCGCGCTCTCGGCAAGGCTCGCGGGTGGGTCGCTGTGCTCGAGCGATCCCGCGAATGTCGCGTGCGCCGTCGCCGCGGCATGCAGCGCCATGGGATCGTGCGGATGCGCGGCGAGCAGCGCGTCGGCGTCGGCCATGATCGGGCGAAACACCTGCTCGGCGGAGTGCCCGCTCCAGATGTCGAGGATGCCGACGTTGGTGCGGACGCGAAGCATCTCCGCCCCGTACTTGACGTTCGATGGCTCGCGCACGATCAGCGCGGCGAGGAGCAACTCTGCCTTGTCCCACTCGACGCGCGCGTTCACCATGTCGTTGCGCTTCTCGAACGTTCCGCCGAGCGTGTTACGCGCGGTGGCGAGATCGTACCGATCCTCGTCGGTGCCTTCGTCGCCGCGCGTCTCGTAGTACGCGGCCGCGCGCCGCGCGACGACGTCGAGCAGGTCGAGCCGGCCCACGGCGACGAGCTTCTTCTCGAGGTTGTCGATCATGAACTGCGACAATTCCTCGGCGGTCGTGCGGCTCGCGAGTGCGTGCGCGCTTTCGGCCTCGACACGGCGCTCGGCCGCGAAGATCCGCGTCAGCGCGACCACGCCGATCACGACGCTGACGATCGCGGCAGCCGCGACCGCCGCGATCGCCGTGCGATGCCGCCGCATCCAGCGCCGCACCAGCTGGCCGGTCGAATAGCGGTGCGCACCGACGAGCTGACCGGTCTGGAACCGGCGCAGGTCCTCCGCGAGCTCGCGCGCCGACGGATAACGCGCCGCCGGGTCGCGCGCCATCGCGCGCTCGACGATCGCGACCAGCTCGCGCGGCGTCGCCGGCGCGCGCTCGCTCACCGGCGTCGGCGGCTCGACCATCACCGCCGCGATCACCTCGGCGCCGCTCGGCAGCCGATACGGCGGCTCGTTCGCGAGCAGGTGGTAGAGCATCGCGCCGAGCGCGTAGACGTCGGCGCGTTCGTCGACCGCCTGGCCGGCGGCCTGCTCGGGCGGCATGTACGCCGGCGTGCCGAGGATGTCGCCGGCGGTCGTCTCGCCGGGCGAGCTCGATCCGCCGCTGCTGACGAGCCCGAGCTCGCCGTCGAGCGAGTCGGCGGACGGCACACCGAGCTCCTTCGCGAGCCCCCAATCGATCACGACCGTCTCGCCGAAGTCGCCGACGACCACGTTGCGCGGTTTCAGATCGCGATGGATCACGCGCTGGCCGTGCGCATAGGCCATCGCATCGGCCGCCGCGAGCACGTTGGGCAAGAGCGCGAGCCGTCCCGCGAAGCCATCGGCCGCGCCGATCGCCTCGTCGAGCGAACGCCCGGAGACCAGCCGCATCGCGTAGAACGGCTCGCCCGACGGCCACACGCCGGCCTCGTGCACGCTGACGATCGACGGATGCTGGAGCCGCGCCGTGATCCGCGCCTCGCGCTCGAACCGGCGCACGATCGCGCCGGTGTCGACGAGCACTTCCTTGAGCGCGACGTCGCGGCCGAGCCGCCGATCGCGCGCCACCCAGATCCGGCCCATGCCACCGCGCGCGATCTCGCGCTCGAGCGCGTAGTGCGCCGGATCGACGACGTGCAGCTCGGGATAATCCGGCCCGCCCGTCAGGCTCGGACGCGAACCGCGGATCGAGCCCTGCGCCTGCACGCCCGAGCCCGAGCCCGCGCCCGACTCCGTCGCGAGCGTCGCGTCGGACGTCTGCGTATCGGCCACGGCCGTGTCGGCCGTTCCCGGGCGGCGCGCGCTCACCCTTCCAGTGTATCGCGTTAGTTCACGTTGATGCCGACGCCGATCGTGCCGAACGCCGTCGACGGACCGCCGGCGACGTCGAGTCGCACGTCGAGCGCGAGCACGCCGATCTTGATGACCGCGTAGCTCGCCGCGGCCGTGACGCCGGGCTCGAAACGGCCGTTCATGAAGCCCGGATCCCACGCGAGCAACGCGGCAGGCCCGGCGCGCAACCACAGCCGATTGATGGGCCAGTACTGCGCCGCGAAGCCCGCGGCCATGGCGATCGCGCTGCCGGCATCCGACGAGCCTGCGACAAACGAGTACGTCCCGACGAGGCCGAGCTGCGGGCCGATCATCCCGCCGAGATACATGTTGCCCGACGGCAGCGGCGTCGGCGTGTTCGCGAGCCGTCCCATGCCGAGCTCGAGGCCGTAGATCGTCCCCCAGTGCAAGTTGACGTCGTTCGGCGGTCCCCAGTGCAGCGCTTCGCCCTGCACGTCGGCGACGACGCCGTTCGACACCAGCGCCGCCGCGTCGTGTTGGAGGTGCAGGATCTCGCCCGGCCGCCACGCGACCTTCACCGCCGGGACCGCGACGATGGCCGTGCCGGAGACGCCCGGGCCTTCGACGCGTGCCGCGGCGGCGACCGGCGCCACGTCGACCCGTGTCGACGGCAGCTCGACGTGCGTGGTCGTGTACGACCACACCATCGCGTCACCCTGCTGCTGCGCTGGGGAACCCCAGCGATCGACGAGCTCGGCCTGGGTTCGGTTGCGCCACGCCGCGGAGACGTCGCGGTTCGCCGGTGCGTACGTGTAGCAAGCCGGAAGCAGGAGCAACAGCGCGATCCTCACGCGCTGCAGTTCAGCAAGCCGCGTGCCTCGAGGCTTGTTGCGTAGATAGCGCGCGCGACGTGAACCGCCGGTCACCGACCTACATCGGCGGCGTGACGCCGACGATCACTTGTGATCGTCGGACTCCTTCTTGAGCTCCGGGAACGCGGCGAGCGCGCCGCTCTTCATCCACCCGCAGCCGCTGCCCACACCGTCGTCGCCCGTGCGGACCGTGAGCACGAGGTCCTTGCCCTTGAGCACCGCGCTCGGCTCGGCCTTCTGATCGTAGTGCACGGTCACCGAGCTGATGCGCTTGCGCATGCCGGCGATCACCTTCTGGTTGTTCAACCCGAACTCGTAGACGACGCTGCTCAGCGCCGCGCCGCCTTCGCTGAAGCACTTCATCGCCATGCCGGCGGTGTTGTCCGGATCGCCCGCCGCCGATCGATCGGACGCGTTCTGCTTCGCGACGTCGGTGTAGTGGCGCTCGAAGCTCGGCTTGTCGAAGCGACACGTGATCGCCGCGTCGCCGAGGAACTGGCTGATCATGTGGCAGTCGTCCCAGAACGCGCTGCGAATGCCGTCGGCCGATCGGCCCTCGCACTCGCTCCACAAGATCGTCGCCTTGCCGTCGGCGTACTCGACCTTGCAGCCCGGTCCGCCTGATTTCGGACCCGGGCCGTCGCCGGCGGTG
>Ga0070665_100004064_pt1 | contig 15396 bp, 10 predicted proteins | sample KBSS13metaG_FD_65862 | JGI IMG/M metagenome (GOLD analysis project Ga0070665, IMG submission 65862) | Switchgrass rhizosphere microbial communities from Kellogg Biological Station, Michigan, USA - KBS S1-3 metaG | ecosystem: Host-associated > Plants > Roots > Rhizosphere > Soil ... | reverse complement strand
TTTTTCGGCCAGGTGCCCTATCACGACATCGGTGAACTGTTCGAGCGGGCGCGGCTGCTGGTGGGCACCTCCGAAGTCGAGGGCGTGCCCAACACGTACTTGCAGGCGTGGGGACATGGTGCGCCGGTGGTCGCTTACCTCGACCCAGAGCATCTGATCGCGCACCACGGTTTGGGACGCGCGGTGCACTCGCCGGATGAAATGGCCGAGGCCGTAACGCAGCTACTGGCTGATTCGAGCGAATGGGCGAAGGTGAGCGCACGCTGCCGCGAGTTCGCCGTCACCCGGGCGGACGAGAACACGCGGGTGCAGCTCTACGTGGACGCGCTGCGCCGTCTCCATAACGATTCAGGTGTTCCGCTCCGGCACACCGAAGAGGCGGTAGAGCGCAGCTAAGCGCTCGATCGTGGATTCGAGCGAATAGCGCTCGGCGATCGTCGCGCGCGCCGCCGCGCCCAGGCGTTCGCGTTCTTCCGACGACGTGAGAAACCGCTCGAGCACGCGCTCGATCGCATCCACGTCACCGGGCTGCACCATCACGCCATTACGCTCGCTCTCGATGACTTCCGGGATGCCGCCGACCGGCGTCGTCAGGACCGGAAGGCTGTGCGACATCGCTTCCAGCAGCGCGATCGGCACGCCTTCCTGGTGAGACGGCAGCGCGAAGATGGAAGCCCGACGCAGTTCCTCGCCCATTTGCTCTGCGCTGAGCCAGCCCGGGCACTCGAGCCGGTCCGCGATGCCCAGTTCCGCCGCGAGCTTCTTCAACTGCTCGCCTTCGCCATCGCCCGCGCACACGAGTGTCGCGGTCGGAAACTTCGGCGCGAGGCGCGCGAAGGCGCGCAGCAACTCGAACGTTCCCTTGCGCGCGCCGATGCGGCCCGAGAACAAAATGCGCTGAGGTGAATCGTCGGCAGCACGCTGTGGCACATCGCGCAAGGCGACGGCATTCGGTAAGGTCTGCACGGTCGCGCGCGGCGCAATGCGCTTCAGCGTGTCCTGCCACTGGCCCGACAGGGCGAGCAGCAGTGCCGCGCGCTCGAGCGTGTGGCGCACGATCCACTTTGAAAATGCTCCACATTCTTCGTGGTAAAACTTGCTGAACTCGGCCCCGTGCACGTGCAGGACGTAGGGGCGGCGCCGCAGCCGGGCCATCGCGCAGACGATGGCTTTTCGCCAAAACGAGGCGCGGGAGGCGAGATGGATGTGGACCAGCGGCGCGTCGCTCGTCAGCAGCAACCCACCCAGCGACAGGTAGGCTTTCAACGCCATTACAGCCTTCTGGGCGGCCGTTCCGTCCCGATGGGTCGGCACGTAGCGGATATCGAAGCGCTGGAACAGCCCGCCGCTGAAGTAGCTGCGCACCAGCGAGGAGACCCCGCCGCGCACGTCGGGGCTCGTGCCGACCATCAGGACCGAGCGGCACGGACGGCGCGCGGCACGGGTCGGGGATTCCAGGGGGGTCGCAGGCACACCGGTTGCAGAGTAAGCCGTATTCATCCCAACCCGCGCTTGCAAGCTTCGCGCCCGACAGACGTGCTCCGCGCTGCCCGCCCCACCCCGCCCGTGCTGGTGCTGCTGAACTCCCTGACCATCGGGGGCTCGGAGACCAAGAGCGTGCGCATGGCCAATGCGCTCGCCGAACGTGGCTCGGATGTCACGGTGGCCTACCTCAATCCGCCCGAGCAGCTGCGGCCCGAAATCTCGCCGCTCGTGCGCATCGTCCACCTGCGCCGCACGGGCAAGTTCTCCCTGGGCGCGCTTCGCCGGCTGATGAAGACGATTCGCGAGCGCGGGAACCCGGTCGTGCTGTCCGTCAACCTGTATCCATCCTTGTACGCGGCGATCGCACGCACGCTGCTCGGCCGCGATCGGTTTCGTCTGCTCATGTCGGTGAACACCACGGAGTTCCAGGCGCGAAAGGACGCACGGCGCATGCCGCTCTACCGACGCGTGCTGCGTATGGCGGACACGGTGATCTTCGGTGCGGAAACCCAGCGGAAGCTCTGGCAGCAGCGGTATCGGATCGGTAGCGGGGGCGCGAGTACCGCGGTTCTCTACAACGGCGTGGATACTGATCGTTTCTCGGCGCCCTGTGTCGAGAGGCCGACCTCGTTGCTGGAAACGAAGTACGTCATCGGCACGGTCGGCAAGATGCGGCCGGAAAAGGCGCATGTCGACCTGGTCGCCGCGACGGCCGCACTGCGCGCACGGGGAATCGACGTCGGCTGCGTGATCGTCGGTGACGGCACCGAGCGCCCGCGGATCGTGGAAGAGATCGAGCAGCAGGGCCTGTCGGGTTTCGTGCAGCTCGTTGGCGAGACGCGCGACGTGCGCCCTCACCTCGCACAGATGGATGTTTTCGCGCTCACGTCGACCGCGGTGGAGACGTTCTCGAACGCCGCGTTGGAAGCGATGGCGTGCGGCGTGCCGGTGGTGTGCTCACGCATCGGCGGGATGGAAGAGCTGATCGGCCACGGCGGCGGATTCAGCTACACCCCGGGCGACGTGCAGGAGCTCACGACGATTCTCGCGCGCCTGCTGTCCGATGACCTCGAACGCGCCCGGCTCTCACGCGCCGCGCGTCACGCAGCGGTCGAGCACTTCGGCTGGGACAGGATGGTCGATCGATTCGTGATGCTAGCGAGTAGCTCGGCCTGACGGCCGAGCCCGCCCGGCGATGTGGAACCATCGCCGGGCCGTTCTTGTTTACTGGGAAAAAATCGTCTCCTGACGATTTTTTCGAGACCCTACACGGTCTCGGGTCGGCGATCGTCAGTTGCTCGCAGTCGTCGTGATAGATCCCGGAGGCGCCGGGCGCTTCACGGGCTTCAGGCGCATCAGCACGATGCCGTCGCGATCCTTCAGCGTCACTTTGCGAACGGTGCTGCCGTCGTTGACCGACGGAGCCTGCGTGCCTTTGAGCTTCACGAAGTCGCCTTCCAGCGTGACTTCACGTTGGCCGTTGCCCTTCGGGTTCACGAGCACGATGCCGTTCTCGAAGTCGCGGCGATAAACGCCCGCCTGCCAGGCCGACGTCTGCGGCTTGCTGACCGCGGCGCCGAGCTTCGCATCGAACTCATCGAACCAGGGCACGCCCGCGTTCTGGTGAGCCGAGTCGTTGAAGGCGTAGTAGCCATCATCCAGCGCGCAGGACGCGAAGCCATAGCGCATGGCCTGGTAGTCCGTGGTGCTGCCAAACTGCTCGAAAATGCCGTACTTGGGCGCGCCGAGCGCGTCCATGGTCTTGCGATAGTGGGCCATCATCTGGTTCCAGCCCTGACTCTCGACCGACCAGCTGCTGCCGATGATGTGCTCGAGCACGCCGCCGTTGAAGGCGCCCTTGTACTCGGTCAGCACGGCGTTCGGCTGGCCCCAGTCGGCGACGTTCGCGAGCTGCATCTTGCCCGGCAGCGCCTTCCTCAGCGTATCGACATAGAGCCGGTAGCCGGCGCGATACCAGCCCTGCACGGTCGCGTCGTTCTGGCTGTCGATCTTGCCGTCGCGGTTCCAGTCACCATCCCGGCGCGGCTTCCAGAACACGTTGTCGGTGAAGATGCCATCGAGCGTCGGGTTCGGCGTGCCGAACTCGGACGCCGTGTAGTCGCCGAACCACTGCGCGAAGACCTGACCCTTGCTGTCCTTCTTCGCCTGCGTGGAGATGTTGAGGACGTAGAACCCCTTGCCGTAGTCCGACAGCACTTTCGAGGTGTCGAGGCCGGTGGTGTAGAGCCACCAGTTCGAGGCATTCACCTTCGCCTCGTAATCCACCCACGCGCTGCTCGCAGGAACCTGCATCGCCTCGCCGATGACGTAGGCAAACACCTTGGTGTTGGGATTGATCGCCTTGATGCTCTTCGCGACGGCGTCCATCGTGGTCTTCTGGGCAGTGCCCCAGCCCGGATAGATGCTGACGATGGACACGTCCACCTTCGCCAGCTTCTTCTGGTGTTCCGCAGTGTAGTAGTCGTGCGGACCGCCGATGTCGTAGGTGGCCAGTCGGGGAAAGTCATTCGCGGCATGCGCCGCTGAAGTCGCGGCCAGCGTGCCGGCGAGTGCGATCAATAATTTTCGGCTCATCGTTCCTTTCCTTATCGTGTTACTCAATTCACAGAGAAACCGGCGGGCGCTTCCGGCGCCGCTTCGGTCGTACCTGAGCGCAACAGGATGATTCCGTCGCGGTCCTGCAGCGTCACGGTGCGAACCGTGGCGCCACTGTTGACGGACGGCACCTGCGTGCCTCTGATCTTCACGTAATCCGCTTCCAGGGTGACGGTGCGAGCGCCATTGCCCTTCGGATTCACGAGAATGATCCCATTCTGGAAATTGCGGCGATATACGCCGGACTGCCACGCAGCCGTCGGCGGCCCGCTCGTCGCAGTGCCCAGCTTCACGCCGTACTCGTCGAACCACGGCACGCCCTGGTACTGCTTGCTGCCGTCGGTGAACGCGAAGTATCCGTCGTCCATCGAGCAGGACGCGAGGGCGTAGCGCACGAACTGGTAGTCGGTCGGCGAGCCTTGCGCGCTGCACACCAGATATTTGGGCGCGGCGAGCGCCGCCATGATCTTGCGATAGTTCTTCATCATCTCCGCCCAGCCGGCGTAGGTCTCGACGGAGAACGGACGGCCCATGAAGTGTTCCCACACCCCGCCGTTGAACTTGCCCACGTACTCGTTGATGTTGGCGATGGAGAGGCCCCAGTCCGCTACGTTCGCGATCTGCAGCTTGCCGGAGGAGCCGCGCAGCAGATCCGAGAACTGCGCGTAGCCCGCGCGATAGCGCGATTGCACTCCCGCATCGTTCTGGCTGTCAGTCGTGCCGTTCAGATCCCAGTCGCCATCGCGACGCGGCTTGTAGAACACGTTGTCGGTGAAGAGGCCGTCGATCGCCGGATTCGGCGTGACGTACTTCTGCTGCACCCAGCTCGCGTACCACTGGATCCACGTGCGGCCCGACGAATCCCTCTTCGCATTGGCCGTGGTGTTGATGATGTAGTGGCCGTTGCCGTAGTCGGAGAGCACCTTCGAGCCGCTCGTGCCGCTCGTGGTCAACCACCACTGCGCGTTGTTGATTTGCGTGTACACATCCGTGAACGTCGGATTCATCGGAATCGTCTCGGTCTCGGGACGCTCGTAAAGGAACACCTTGATATTGGGGTTCCTGGCTTTCAGGTTCTTGACGGTGTCATTCATCGTGACACCTGCCCCTACGCCCCAGCCGGGATAGTACGAGAGGACCGCAACCTGCACGCCGGCGAGCTGCTTCTGATACGTATCCGTGTAGTAATCCTGCTTCCCGCCGATGGCATACGTGCCGAGGCGCGGATAAGTGTCTGCGGCAAAGACACTGGTGGCGACGAGCGCGAGCGAACACGCCGCCACTCTCGTGAGTGAACGATTCATTGGAATTTAGAACCCCCGGATGCGACCGCGGGGGAGTATCGAGGCCACGACGACGCACGCGCAATGTCTTAGAACAGAGACGTGCGCGCGCAACGCTTTCGATCACGCCAGCCCCTGCGGCTTCAGCAGAAGCTTGGCGATGCTCGAAAATGAGCCCGGAGTCACAAAAACACGTCTGATTCACGTTAACCCCGCGAATCCGTGCCTTCGGAAATTCCCTACTCGGCTATGCGAAAATTTTCCGGCGGTAAGCCCAGTGCGATGCTTTCGATCTCCGATCCGTCGTTGATTCGCGCCAGCACTCGCAAGTTCCGGGCCGCGTCGAGACCGAACACTGTGCCGTGATTCACATTGTCGCGCGTCGTGCGACACACGACGAGCACTCCGCCGTCGCGCAACCGCCCGCGCAGGTTCTGCAACATGGCAGTGAGCGTCGCCGCGTCGAAGTATCCGAGATTCAGGATGTTCGCAGCACGCAGCACATCGAAGCAGCGCACGAAACTCTGGTTCACGAGGATGTCATCCTCGATCACTTCGATGTGACGGCGACGCAGGACAGAAGGGCTAACGAGCTGCACGGCGCGCCAGCGCATCCCCCACTTGCTTCCGCGAGCGGCGTGCTGGGGATCGCTCAGCGTCGGCCCGAGCAATCGCGCAAGCGTCTTGATCAGCAGAACCTGCAACCCGTAGCGAGGAATCTTGCGCTTGCGCAGCGGCACTTCGAGGCCGAGGCCGCCGATCTCGTACTGCATCGTGCGGCCGTGGCGATCGACGAGCGCGTGCAGATTGGGCCCGATCGACAGCACGAACGCGTTCACGGATGCGTCGCCCGCCACCATCCGGCAATCGACGCCGGCTTGCTGAAGCGACTCCAGCCACTCGACGCTGCTCACGGCCGAGGAGCACGCCACATCCATCACATCGAGCGGACGATGCGAGGGCAGGTGCTGCTGAACGATCGCGTTGAGGTCATCGAGGCGCCGATGGCTCGTCGTCTTCCACGTGCCGTTCGGCAGGCCCACGCTCTTGAAGAACACGACTTCCAGCGCTTCGACATGGGCCGGCTCATCCGGCAGCTCACCGAAGTACATCTGATTTGCGGTTGGAATCCGCTCGCTCATGCCTTGCTACCCACCACCGTGCGCCTCACGGAGGCGAACAGCAGCTCCGCCTCCGGCACTCGCAACAGCTTCAACGACACAACATACGCCACCATGTAAGTGGCCCCAGCAAGGACCACGCCTGCGAAGCCGAAGGTGTCGGTCCAAAGCGGGCTCACGACCACTGCACAGGCGACAATCGCCGCCACGAGAGTGCGGCCAATGCTCGACCAGGGGATGAGCTGCGCGGTCGTCTTCCCTAAGTGGCGCGCGACGCTGTGCGCCTGCCAGATGCCATCGATGAAGGTGGAGAGCACGGCCGCGGCCATGGCGCCATTGATCCCGAACCTCGGAGTCAGCACGACCATCCCGATCGCACAGCCGACCAGCGCGACGATATTGCTGTAGACGAGCGGCGAAACCTTGTTCATCGCGCGCAGCGCGGGCGCGAAATCGAAGCATTCGCGGAAGATCGAGATCATGAAGATCTGCATCAGCGGAGCGGCCGCTTCGTAGTTGCGGCCGAAGACCGTGACCACCGCGATGTCGGCATAGCGGATCACGAGCACGATCACCGGCAGGAGCAGCACGGCATTCATCGCGGTCGCGCGCTTCCAGAGCGCGAGCTGAACCTCGGGGTTATCCCGCCCTCGTCTCACCATCTCCGGCAGCACGACGGTCGACAGGGCGTTTCGCACGATCGCGATCACCGGCTCCGGGAAGCGCCCGATTGCGTACTGCGCGAGGGAGGCCGCACCCAGCATCTTCGTGACGAAGATGCCCGCGAAATAGCGGTTCACGTTGGCAATGAAGGATCCGGTGCCCGACGGCAGGCAGAACCGCAACTGACCGCGCCACGGCTCGTTCAGCACCGGCTCGCGAGCCGACGCGTCGAACCTCAGGAACGCGATTGCCGAGCCGACGAAGCGCAGGGCCTCAACCGCGATCAGCGACCAGATGATGGTGGCCACGTCGCGTGTCGCCGTTGCTACCACCGTCACGACCGCCAGTCGCGCGAGGAGCCGGCCCGCTGAGTAGCCGAACATCGCCGCGGAGCGATGATTCGAGAGCCAGTACATCTCCCAGAAATCGAGGTTCGTCGACAGCATCAAGTAGAGGACAAGCTGCCAGAGGTACGGCCCCACCACCGCGCCACCGGTGGCCAGATCGAACAGCACGAGGGCAACGCTCGTAACGAGCGTCGCGCAGAACGTGAGCACCGTGGTCTGCCGCACGATGCGCCACGGGCTCTCGGGATGCGCGGGAATGAAGTACAGCAGGCTGTCGTAGATCGCAAAGCCGCCGAGCGACTGAAGCACCGTGCCGTACAGCAGGAACTCGCGGTACCGGCCGAAATCCTCGACGGTGAGCACGCGCGCGAGAACGATCGGGCTCACCAGCATGAGCCCGTAGTTCGCGAGCCGCGCAAGGCTCAGATACGCGGCACGATGTGCCAGTGGCGCCATCGCGTTACTCGGTGGCGCCAGGCGCCGGCAGCTTGAGCACTTTCGTCAGGTCGTCCCGGCCACGGAACACGACTTTGAACTCAGGCGATTCGAGCATCTTCGAAAGACTCTCGCCGCGCACGTAGCGACGGCCGTCTTCCTGGTTCTCGCCACTGCCGATGATGTAGATGGCGCCGCGGCCCGGCTTGTCGATGAGCTTCTGCAGATCGTCGGCCGAACCGACGAGTGGCGTGTTCGTGTAGAAGTCCTTCCAGACACCCTCGTGGTTCAGGACGTACGGCGCGGCCACTTTCTGGTCCTGCAGCCAGTAGTCCACATGCCCCAGATAGTAGGTCTGCTCGAGCACGTCTTCGGCGATCACGATGTCACGCGGGCCGGGATTCACGTTCTGGATGAACCTCGCCGCGCCCTGGTGATCCGGGTTCGTCTTGTAGCCCGAGTGAACGATGCGCGCGAAGGCCGCCGGATTCACGGCGAGCACACACACGATCGCTGCAACGATCCCTTCCCAGCGCAACAGGGAGGCACCGCGGCTTCGCAGAAACCACTGCGCGGCGGCGAATCCGCCGAGGAGCAGCGGAATGGTCTGCACCGCCGTGTAGCGAAGCGCCACGTTCCAGCGGAACAATCCGATGGCGATGAGCGGCACCCACACGCCCAGCAGGATCAGCAGAACAAAATCGGGCACCGGCTTGCGGCGCGCCAGGCACCACAGGCTCGCGACCAGCGCGAGCCCCGCCAGCAGGCCGGCAAAAATCGAGTAATGCGCGACGGCGATCTGCGGCCAGACGCTGGGCCAGCCGAGCATCGCGCCGAAGATCTGGTGAATGGACGCAACGCCCTTCGCATGCAGCAGATAGAACTGCCCTGCCATCAGAGCAGCGCTCACGATTGCGAGCGGCAGCACGCGCCCTACCGTGAGCTGCCCGCTGCGCATCGCGATGATGGCGCCGACGATGAGGAACAGCGCGGCAAGGTGATAGCTGAACGCAACCTGCGCGAGCAGGCCCAGTGCAATCAAGGCGGCCGCAGCGATGGCGGCGACCCGTTCGCGAACCAGTCGCACAGTGAACGCTGAGAGTGCAGCGGCACCTACCGCGGCAACGGCGAACATCCACCATGCCACCTGTGGAATAGCCTCCGCGGCGCCGGGACTGCCAACGCCCTCATCGTCGCCACCGACGTCCCGCGACGAGGGATACGCGCTCACGACCCAATGATCGATGCCGATGAAGCCGGCGATGATGGCGGCGAAAGCCGCGGCGCCAAACACGATCTTGTGCAGCTCGCCGCGCACGATGCCCGGATAGAACGCCATGAAGGCCGCGAACACCGCGAGCGTCTGAAACTGAATCCCGATGATCAACGTCGCCACCGCACCGGCGAGGAACCATGCGTTGTCGGTCCGCTCCCATCGGAACAGCAGGATCATGTATCCCGTCACGCAGGTGACGAGGAACACGTACATGCGCGCGGTCTGCGCATCCACGATGAACTCGGGCAAGAGCGCCACGGCCGCGGTGAATGCGAGATTCCACGCAGGCGCGAGGAATCGGCGCCCCGCATAGAACGCGAGCACGATCAGCAGAACTCCGCAAAGTGCCGACGGCAGACGGAACGCCCACTCGGACTCGCCGAAGGCCTTCACGGCGCCGGCCATCATATAGAGCTGGGAAATCCCGCGCGGGTAGTACATGCCGCTGGGAAGCAGGGGCTGGCCATCCTTCACGATGTGCATCGTGGGCATGGCCATGGTCTCTTCATCGCCGTGCAGGCTGATATCGCCGAGCCCCCAGAAACGCAGCACCGTACCGACAATGACGATGGCCGCCAGCACGAGGAGCGTGCCGGATCGCGTGCGCTCCGCTGGCTGCCGGATCTCGAACAGCGAGCCAAACCATTGCGCCAGCTGGAACGGCAACACCGCGCTACCGGACATCGAAGGAACCGCGCTCATCGAAACTCCTCCACTCTCAGCGCGGCCGGCCGGCGAGCACGCCGCCGAACGGGCTTCGTGCCTCACCCAGCGCAGGGCCCTGTACCCCCGCGACCTTCAACGGCGCATCCCGCACGGACAGCACCTTCTCCTCGGCGCCGTCCCTCACCAGCACGGCGATTCGCATCATGGCGCCCACGTAGAGCCAGATGTAGGACCACGGATCGAACAAATCCGCGAACACGATGGAGATCAGCAGCGCGAACATGCCGAAGACGAACGCCAGCACGTGCGGCCGCGTGTCGTCGTCGGCGAATGACACGACATTGCGTGCGGTCCGGATGATGCGCCACATGAGCGCCAGGAACAGCGAGACACCCGGAATACCGAGGTCGAAGTACGTGCCCAGGTAGTGATTGTGAGGCGCGTAACGGAACGGGAAGACGTAGTACACGTCCCACCCGAATCCGGTGATCAGTGTGAGCGGCGTGCGAGTCATACGCTCGAGCAGCTCGCCCCAGATCTGCGTGCGTCCCGACGACGCCTCGCTCATGTCGATCGACTTCGACTGGCCGAAGAGGCGCTCCGCAATCGTGTTGCCGATCTGCGCGTCCACGAGCCCGGCAATGAGACCGACGAATATGACGCCGACGATAGCGACGGCGCCCCACACCACGAACTTCTGCATCGGCACGTAACGACGGAGCATGAACCCCGCCAGAGCCGTGCCCAGGAATAATCCGACGAAGGCGCCGCGCGATACCGTGAGGATCAACACCAGCGCCGAGACCAGCATCGCCCCGCCCCAGATGAGCTTGTGACGCTGGCTGGTCACCATCATGGCGATCATTCCGGGCAGCATCGTCACGATCAGCGTGCCGGTGTCGTTCGCGTGACCGAAGGCGCCGAAAATGCGGCCGGCTTCCGGGCCCCTCTCACCGACCTTCATGCCGACGTGAACGAGCCCCACGCTGTCGAACAGCGTCAGGAGATTCGCGCCGCCGATGGCGAGCAACAGCGCGCCGATCAGCCACTTTGCATCGTCCATCGTGCGCAGGCCGTAGAAAGCGGCGAACAGCATCAGCGCCGGATCGATCATCTTGGTCTTCAGGGTCACGAGACCGCCGAAGAAGCTGTAGCCCGGATAGTGCGCGACACCGAACGCGATGGCCCACATCAGGCCGGCGTAACCGATCAGCAGGAAGAAGATGACGTGCAGCGACAGCAGATCGAGCTTCACACCACCCGTCAGCGCCGTGCGAAATACCAGCGTGAAGCCGATGGAATACAGGATCGCGTTCTTCACGCTGAAGCCCGTGAAGAGGCTCATCTGCATGCCGAGGGCGTCCCCGGCGATGAACGCGAGGATCAGTGCCAGGAACAGCCAACGCATGGCGTGTGTCCTCTACCGCTATAGGCGGATATTGATTGTTGTCGAGCTAGTAGGCTTTTTCGTCGCGCAGGACGCGGACCGCGGTCAGCGCCAGGATCTTCAGATCCAGCAGCGGCGACCAGCGGCGCAGGTATTCGAGGTCGTAGTTGACGCGCGCCTGCATGTCTTCCACTCGCGTCGTCTCGCCGCGGCAGCCGTTGATCTGCGCCAGGCCCGTGATCCCCGGGGGCGCCTTGTGACGGACCATGTAGCCCTTGATGAGCTGCCGGTATTCCTCGTTGTGAGCCACGGCATGCGGGCGCGGGCCGACGAGGCTCATCGTTCCCTGCAGAACGTTGAAGAGCTGCGGCAGCTCGTCCAGCGAATAGCGCCGCAGGAACCGGCCGATGCGCGTCACGCGCGAATCGGTGCGCGTGGCCTGATGCACATAGCGGCCGTCTTCCAGCACGGTCATCGTGCGGAACTTGTAGACCAGGATCTCGTGGCCATCCAGACCATAGCGACGCTGCTTGAAGAGAGCCGGCCCCGGTGAGGTGAGCCGGATCGCACAGGCGATGATGACCATCAGCGGCGCCGCAATCGTCAGTATGGCGGCGGCGAAGGCCACATCCGTCATGCGCTTCACCAGGCCGCCGTAGCCGTAGAACGGCGTCTCGCACATCGAGACCACTGGCATGCCGAGCAGCTCGCCGGTGCGCGCCTGCAGAAGGTCGAGCGCGCACAGATCCGGCAGGTAGTAGATCGACACCGTGGTGTTCCGAAGCTCCTGCACGAGATCCATCACACGCTGCACCTGACGCATCGGGAGCGCGACGAAGATCGCATCGATCTGCTTGCGCTGAACCGCGGCGAAGATGTCCGACATCGCACCGAGCCGGCGCATGCTGCCGCAGTGACCCAGCCGATCCGGACCCCGGTCGTCGAAGAAGCCGTGCACCGTCATGCCGAGCGAGCGGGAATTTCGGGTGATGCGGTCGGCGAGCATCAGGCTCACATCGGTGCAACCGACGAACGCCACGCCGCGAGTGTTCTTCGGGTCGTTCAGCAGGCGCCGCATCATCTCGTGCAGGTAGAGCGCCACGAGCACCAGCAGCGCCGGTGTGACGACGACCCACGTCAGCACGACGCGACGCGAGAAGTCTTCCGAATACTTGGTGACGTAGCCGATCCCGAGCAGGATCGCGACAATCAGCATCCAGCGCACGATGACACTCAACGCGAGCGGAAGCGCAGCGGGCAACACCGGCTGCTGCCCATTCGTGCGACCGCGCGGGAGCACGGAGCTCAGTATCGCAACGGCAACAGCGAGCACCTGGAAGAAGTCGCTGAACACCACGCCGTACGCGTGACAAAGGAGCACGAGCGTCCCGACGGCAATCAGCGAAGGCATGATCGCCTGAAGCAGCGATACGAGCGCGATAGAGAATCCGCGCGTGAACATTACAGGGTCTGTCATGCGTGCTGTGTGAGGCTCGAATGCAACGTAAAGTCGTTCGACCGCAGACTTCGCAAGTATCGCGCCCGCTTGGCAGTAGCTCGGGCGCGGCATCGGCTGCCGGGAATCCATGTCGGTAGCTTGCGACCCATCCTTTTTCGTTCCCCATCATCGAGTTGACTCCGCAACCGGCCACCCACGGCGTGAGCATGTCTGTGGGCGGCAACAGAATGGGATCCCAAGAAGCTGAGGCGCTGCTGAAATAATCCGAAAAAACATAGCGTGTGCAGTGAGTTGGACGATGTGGCACACGCGTTGCACCTGTGCTCCCCGTTGCCGCGTGCTGTAGCAGGACCTGAGCAGGTTTTGTTCCCGCACAGGCAAAGCTCGATACCGCGATCCAGATCGGACATGGCCGTGCCGGCTCGAAATCGGCACAGGCGACGCCACGGCTGCGACGACGGTTCGGCTCGATTACGGGTTGGGTCATTGATGGGGTCGCACAAAATGAGAACCTTCTCAGGTTCATGGGTTCGTTTTGCCTTTTGTTCCGTAGCACTGGCTTCGCTGCTGGCCGCCTGTGGCGGCGGGGGCTCGGGGTCTTCCACTTCCGCGCAGAGCGGGGCCGGCGGCAACGCCGCGCCGACGATCGCCGGCTCGGCGCCAGCGAGCGCCACGGCCGGCCACGACTACTCGTTCAAACCGAGCGCCTCGGATGCGAACAAGGACAAGGTCACCTTCACGATCGCGAACAAGCCGTCCTGGGCCGCCTTCGATGCGGCGACGGGCGCGCTCACCGGCAAGCCGGCGACGAAGGACATCGGCACCTATTCCGGGATCGAGATCGCGGCGACCGACGGTAATGCGGTCACGGCGCTGCCGGCATTCAAGATCACGGTGGCGGCCGCTCTTGCGACCAACGGTGTCGAGGTGTCATGGGCGCCGCCGACGCAGAACGCAGACGGTTCGACGCTCACCGATCTTTCGGGTTACAAGATTCACTACGGCACAGAGAGCGAAATTTACTCGGACAGCGTGACGGTCGATAACGCCGGCCTCACACGCTACTCGCTCGAGTCGCTGCCGAAGGGCACGGTCTACCTCGCCATGACGGCGGTGAATGCGGCCGGCGCCGAAAGCGATTTCTCCAAGGAAGTCAGTGTCACGGTGAATTGAACTCGACCGCGAGGTCGAAGTCGATCGAGACCTGTGGCGAAGTGCCCGCCTGCGCGGGCGCTTCGAGCACAGCGGTGATCGCAGGCTGTTTTTGATCGAGCGTCGACGAGTACCAGCCAAGCGGGGGGTGTTCGGACGCGGTCACGAGGCGGGCTGCGAGCGCGGAGGGCCAGGTCAGGGTGAGAATGACCCCTTCGCGTCGGGCGACGAGCGTGTTCGCATCCACGCTCACGCCGCACCCTGGCGCAAAGTGCCAGAACCACTCGAGGCGGTGCGGACGGCGCAAGGACACGTCGTCCGTGACCCGCAGCTTGCGCAGGCGGCGTTCGTACACCCAGGTGCGCCGATGCCGCACCGGGTCTTCGAGCCGCTCATAACCGTTGTGGCTCGCCACCATGCGCACCGAATCCTCGGTCGATTCGAAGGATTCGACGCGCGCCTGCGCGTGCTGCAGCCACAGGAAATTGCCGGCCGCGATGGATTGGTCCTCGCTGTCGACGCGCAGCGTGTTGTGCGCGGACGTGCCGCGGAAGTAATCCCGCCAGCGCCGCTCGGTGTGATACGCGAACGTGCCCGGGTCGATGAGAATCGGCAGCCCGCCGGCGCTCAGCGTGAACGACAAGGCATCCGCGTGGCCGTGAGCCGCGATCGAGAGATATCCGAGCGGTCCCGCATCGGCGACGATGCGCACTTCTTCCGGTGTCTCGAAATCCTGACCGAGGATGTAATAACCGCCCTGGGGGAACTCCCGTCTGACGGGCAGCGACGCGCCCTGCGCGCTCGCGTCGAGCGCGGCGAAGGTCGCGGCCGCTGCATCTCCGAACAGCCAGCGCGACTTGTCGTCGAGCGTGCCCGCCTTCAGCTTGAAATCTGCACGCTCGAAGAGCACTGCACCGCTCGCGAGCAACGATTTGAAAGGATCGAAATCCCGCGCGGGATCGAGCCGCACGAGCAGGCCGTCGTCGGCGTCGCCAATCTGCGGCACGTGCCCGCCGACATCCATGATGCTGGCGAGAAATTCCAGCATCGATTGAAATCTTTGCCAGTACGACACCCCGAAGTCGGAGCCGTTGGCGCGCGCCATGAGGCCGGCCACGAGCATCATGTCGGCGACGGCGTGGTGGTACCACGTCGCCTGTTCCTTGTTCACGCCGTCCGAGAAAGTCTGCAGCGTCGCTTCGCGCTCCAGCTCTTCCCGCGCGCCGGTCCGCCACGACGGGCAGTCGTCCCACATCGGCCAGGTGAGGGACGCGATGAGGAGCCCGGTCGCCTCCCCCATCAAGTGATTGTTGGCCGAGGAATGTCGCGACAGATGCCCCGCGATGAAATGGCAGTGCTGATAGATCGAGCGCAGCCAGCGCGCGCGAAACGCCTCGCCATCCGGTCCCATGAAGAGCGGTGAGCCATCGGCGCCGAGCAACTGCCACGCGAACGACCAGTTGGTCAGCCGGATCGCATGCTCGAGGCTGCTGCACCAGTTGACGC
>Ga0070665_100004061_pt1 | contig 15399 bp, 16 predicted proteins | sample KBSS13metaG_FD_65862 | JGI IMG/M metagenome (GOLD analysis project Ga0070665, IMG submission 65862) | Switchgrass rhizosphere microbial communities from Kellogg Biological Station, Michigan, USA - KBS S1-3 metaG | ecosystem: Host-associated > Plants > Roots > Rhizosphere > Soil ... | reverse complement strand
CAAAGGCGCAATAATCACCACATGAATTACACGGCGGCTTTCATCGGTGGCGGAAACATGGGCGGCGCCCTGATCCGCGGTCTCATCGCGAAGGGCATGCCCGCGGACAGGATCAGCGTCGGCGAAGCGGTCCAGGCGCGGCGCATCGCGCTGGCGGACGAATTCGGCGTACACGTCTCGGCGGACAACCGCGAGATCGTCGAGGGCGCGGACCTGGTGGTGCTGGCGGTGAAGCCGCAGGACGCGGCCATGACGGTGCGTTCGCTGGCGCCCGGCCTGGCGCGACGACGGCCGGTGGTGTTGTCGATCGCCGCGGGCATCCGCGTCGCGGACCTGCAGAGCTGGTGCGGCCCGGGAATCGCCGTAGTACGTGCCATGCCAAATCGGCCGGCGCTCAACAATGCCGGCGCCTCCGCACTGTACGCACCCACCGGACTCTCGGCCGAACAGCGCCGGCTCGCCGAGGACGCGCTCGCGGCCGTCGGCACCACGGTGTGGGTCACCAAAGAAGATGCGCTCGATGTGGTCACGGCGTTGTCGGGCAGCGGCCCCGCCTATTTCTTCCTGCTCGCGGAGCTGATGACGGACGCCGCGGTGAATCTCGGCCTGACGCGCGAGAGCGCGCAGGAGCTGGCGATCCAGACGCTGTTTGGCTCGGGCCGCATGGCCCACGACAGCGATGGCGATCTCGCGCGATTGCGCGCCGAGGTCACGTCCAAGGGCGGCACCACCGAAGCCGCGCTGCGTGTGTTCGACTCCGCGAACCTGCGTGGTATCGTCGCCGCCGCTTTGCAGGCCGCGACCGATCGCGGCCGTGAAATGGCCCAGGCTTTCGGTAGCAAAACCTCATGAACGCACTGATCTACATCATCCGCACGCTGACCTCGCTGTACCTCGCGGTGTTGATGCTCCGCCTGATCATGCAGATCGTGCGCGTCGACTTCCGCAATCCTTTCGCGGAAGCGGTGGTGCGGCTCACCAATCCGCTGGTGATGCCGTTGCGGCGCATGCTCCGGCCCGTGGGCAAGGTGGACACCGCCTCGGTGGTGTCGATCGTGCTGTTCGCACTGTTCAAGGTCGCAATCGAATGGTCGCTGGTGCATCGCGCCTGGCCAGACCCGGTCACGTGGCTCATCGCCATGTGCTTCGAGATCGTGATCGCGCTGCTGTGGCTCTACGTGATCATGATTTTCTTCTACGGCATCGCCGGAATGCTGCTGCAGGGGCGCGGCTCGCCCATCTATGACGTGCTCGCCGACTTGTGCGAGCCCCTGCTGTCGCGGATTCGCCGCCTCATCCCGTCGATGGTGGCTGGCCTGGATTTGTCGTTTCTCTGGGCCATCATCGCGCTGCAGGCACTGATCATCCTGATCAGCGAATTGCGCTTCTAGATCGCGTCGCGCCGTCTCGGCGCAACGACCCCCTTCAAAGACTTAGGGCGACACTTCAACGTCGTCTCGACCCCGCGTTTATCGCGCGAATGGCGAAGATTCGTACAGCGCGCGCGCGTCGCATGCACTCCACGCAACACTCCACTCGTTGCGCATGCGCGCCGGAGCCTAGAAAACAAGGCATTTTCAGCATGCTCGAAGAAGAAAAATCATTTGCACGCGGGAATGCGTGTGATATGTTGCGCGCCGAATCGCTCGCCGCGGAATGCTTTTTTCGCGGCATTTTTTCTAACGAGGAGTCGAGTAATGGCAAAGAAAGGTGGCGCACCGACCAAGTCGGAAATCGTGGCCCAGATCACCAAGGACACCGAGCTGTCCCGCAAGCAGGTTGCCGCGGTGTTCGAGTCACTCAACGGCCAGATCAAGAAGAGCCTGCGCGGTGGTGGTTTGTTCACGCTGCCCGGCTTGCTGAAGCTGAAGGTCGTGAAGAAGCCCGCCACGAAGGCGCGCGAAGGCATCAACCCCTTCACGAAGGAAAAGATGGTGTTCAAGGCGAAGCCGGCCTCCAAGAAGGTCCGCGCACTGCCCCTGAAGGCTCTCAAGGCCTTCGTGAACTGATTTCGGCATAAGAGCCGATCAATCGCGCGTGCCACGACGCGCGATGCACCCGGAAGCCCTGGTATCGAAAGATGCCCGGGCTTTCGTGCTTTACGGGAACCGGAGAGTTCGTCGCCTCAGGCGCGCAGGAAGTCCACCAACAGGGGTTTGAGCTCGTGTAGCCGGCCATGGAAGAAATGACCTGCGCCGGCGAGCACGTGCAGGAGCGGCTTGCGGGGCTGCTTCGCCGCCCAGTCGAGCACGGCGCCGGGCGGCACGACGTCGTCGGCATCGCCCTGCGCCAGCATCCAGTCGCAATCGGGCGAGGTGACCTCGCCCAGTTCGTAACCCACGACCGGCGGCGCCACGGCCATCAGTTTCACGGGGCCGAGGCGCTGGGCGCCGCGCAGCGCCACGAACGCGCCGAACGAGAATCCGCCTAACCACAACGCCGCGCCGGGGAATCGACGACGCCCCTCTTCCACCACGGCCGCCAGGTCGTCGGCTTCTCCGCGCCCGTGGTCGAACACACCGGCACTGGCACCGACGCCGCGGAAGTTGAAACGGAATGCCGGAGCACCGCATTCGACCATGGCGCGCGCCAGCGTGTGCGTCACCTTGTTGTCCATGGCTCCGCCCTTGAGTGAGTGCGGGTGGCAGGCGACGCCGAAGACGCGCGGGTTTTCCTCGACCTCGGGGAATTCCAGCCTGGCTTCGAGCTGGCCGGAGGGTCCGGCGATCGTCAGGACTTCGCGGCGCATCAGGGCGCCTTGTAGATGGTGTCGTCCTTCATCACGAACACCACGTGCTCCATGACCGAGATGTCCGTCAGCGGATCCCCGGGCACGCCCACCAGCTCGCCGAGCTTGCCGACGGCGATGCTGCCGGTGCGGTCGTCGATCTCGAGGAACTTCGCCGGCACGCTGGTGGCGGCACGGATGGCTTCCATCGCCGGCATGCCGGCTTCCACCATGAAACGAAACTCACGCGCGTTGTCGCCGTGCTTGCTGACGCCGGTATCGGTGCCGAACATGATCTTCACGCCGGCCTGGTACGCCTTGCCGAAGGTACGCTGGATCTGCGGGCCGACTGCCAGTGCCTTGGGCCGCACGATGGGAGGAAAGAAGTCCGGGTCCTGGGCTTGCTCGTACACCCAGCGGCCCGCCGAGATCGTCGGCACGTAGAAGGTTCCGTGCTCCTTCATGAGCTTGATGCCTTCGTCGTCCATGAAGGTACCGTGTTCGATGCTGTCCACACCGCCGCGCACCGCGCGCTTGATGCCTTCCGCACCATGAGCGTGCGCCGCCACCTTGAAGCCGTAATCGCGCGCCGTGGTCACCACCGCGCGGATCTCTTCCTCGGTCATCTGCGGATTGGCACCGTTCTTGGCGATCGACAGCACGCCGCCGGTGGCGGTGATCTTGATGGTGTCCGAGCCGTCCTTGTAGCGCTGGCGCACGGCCTTGCGCGCGTCATCGATGCCGTTGATGACGCCCTCTTCCGGGCCTGGATCGGCCGGGAACTTGCGCGCCCAGCCATTGGTGGGATCGGCGTGGCCGCCGGTGCTGGCGATCGCCTTGCCGGCGGCGAAGATGCGCGGGCCCGGCACCTTGTGCGCGTTGATGGCGTTGCGCAGGGCGATCGACGCCAGGTACTCGTCGCCGAGATCGCGCACCGTGGTGAATCCAGCTAACAAGGTGCGGTTCGCGTACACCACCGCATCGATGGCCACGTCGGCCTCGTTCAGCTTGTACTCGTCGATCTCCGAAGTCTTGCTGTACTCACCCGTGAGATGCACGTGCATGTCGAACAGGCCGGGCAGCAATGTGCCCTGCGACAGGTCGATGACGCGGTCTCCGGGACCCGGGGCGCGAAACCCGGGCTCGATGGCGGTGATCTTGCCGGCCTCGACCACCACGGTCTGGCGCGTCTTGGGCGCCGCGGACACCCCGTCGATGAGGCGCCCGGCGTGGATCAGCGTCGCGGCATGGGCGGTGCCCGCGAGCAGCACCGCGGCCAGCCACGCGGCTGGCGTGCGCAGCGTCAACGAATCTCCACCAGCTCGACGTCGAACACCAGCGTGGCACCGGGAGGAATGACTCCACCCGCGCCGCGCGCGCCGTAGCCCATCTCGGGCGGAATCACCAGCCGACGCTTGCCGCCGACCTTCATGCCGACCACGCCTTCGTCCCAGCCCTTGATGACCATGCCGGCGCCGACCGGAAACTCGAACGGCTCGTTGCGATCCACCGAGCTGTCGAACTTCTTGCCCTTGTTCTCGGGCGCGGCCGCGTCGTACAGCCAGCCCGTGTAATGCACCAGCGCCGTCTGGCCGGATTTGATTTCGACGCCGTTGCCGGGAGCGAGATCCGTCTTCTGCAATGCCATGATTTCAGTTCCTGTGGGAGCGGGTGCTTCGGTGGGAGCGGGAGCGGCCGCGGTCGCGGCCGGTTCGGCCGCCGGTGCGGTCTCGGCGGGATTGTCGCGCGACGAACAGCCGTAGACCGCCAATACGCAGGCGGCAAGCGCCAGTGACCTAACCGTCATGCCCAAGCTCCGGTCGAATGCGGGGCCGGCATTATCGCAAACATTCGTTATTGAAGCCGCATCCAGAGCTTGTTCAGCCGGTGCACGAAGGCTGCCGGATCCGCGAGCGTGGTGCCCTCGGCCAGTGCCGCCTGCTCGAACAACACCAGGGCGAGGTCGCCGAACTCGTCCGGGTTCTCGCGTTTCTCGAGGTACTTCACCAGGTGGTGGTCGACGTTGAGCTCCAGCACGGGCTGCGCCGGCGGCGCCGACTGCCCGGCGGCTTCGAGCGCGCGGCGCAGCGGCGCCGAGAGATCGTGCTCGCCGGCCACCAGCACGGCGGCCGAATCCTTGAGTCGCGTGCTGACGCGCACCTCGGAAACCCGCTCGCCCAGGGAATCCTTGACGCGCTTGAGCAGCGCCGCCGACTCCTTCAGCTGCGTTTCGGCCTTTTGCTTGTCGTCGGCGCTCGCCAGGTTGCCGAGGTCGAGGTCACCGCGCGTCGCGTCCTTGAACTTCTTGCCTTCGAAGTCCTGCACGTGGTCCATGACCCAGGCATCGATGCGCCGTCCTAACAACAGCACTTCGACGTTGCGCGCCCGCAAGGCCTCGATGGCCGGGTGGCTGCGGGCCGCGGCCAGGCTCTCGCCGACCACGTAGTAGATCTTGTCCTGGCCGGTCTGCATGCGGCCCACGTAATCCGCGAGCGAGGTCACTTCCTCGTCACCGGGCTGATGGGTACTGGCGAAGCGCAGCAGCGGCAGCAGCTTGTCGCGGTTGGCATGGTCTTCGGCCAGGCCCTCCTTGAGCACCGCGCCGAATTCACGCCAGAACGACTGGTATTTCGCGGGCTCGTCCTTGGCCAGCTTCGCCAGCAATTCGAGCACGCGCCGCGTAAGCGCACCGCGCATGGCTTCGACTTCGCTGTCGGTTTGCAGCAGCTCGCGGGACACGTTCAACGGCAGGTCGGCCGAATCGAGCACGCCTTTCACGAAGCGCAGGTACAGCGGCAGGAACTGCTCGGCGTCGTCCATGATGAACACGCGCCGCACGTACAGCTTCAGGCCCCGGGCCCCATCGCGCTGCCACAGGTCGAACGGCGCCGCGGCGGGGATGTAGATCAGGCTGGTGTAGTCGCGCTTGCCCTCGACACGGTTGTGCGACCAGGTCAGCGGCTCCGCCGTGTCATGCGAGAGGTACTGGTAGAACTCGTTGTACTCCTCGTCCTTGATCTCGGACTTCGGCCGCGCCCACAGCGCGGTGCCGCGGTTCACGGCCTCGTATTCCAGCGTGGCCGCGCCCTCTTTCGGCATGCGCACCGGGAAGGCGATGTGGTCGGAGTAGCGGCGCACCAGCGAGCGCAGCCGCCAGGAATCGAGGAACTCTTTCGCGTCGTCCTTGAGGTGCAGCACGATGGTGGTGCCGCGCTGCTCGCGCTCGATGGTCTCGACCGTGAACTGGCCATCGGCCGAAGACTCCCAGTGCACGCCCTCGGCGGCAGCCAGGCCCGCGCGGCGGCTCAGCACCTCGACGCGGTCGGCCACGATGAAGGCCGAATAGAAGCCCACGCCGAACTGGCCGATGAGCTTGGAATCCTTCTGCTGGTCGCCGGAGAGCTTCTTGAAGAACTCGGCGGTGCCGGAGCGCGCGATGGTGCCGAGATGCGAGATGGCATCCTCGCGGCTCATGCCGATGCCGTTGTCGCGGATGCTGAGCGTGCCTTTGTCCTTGTCGGCCTCGATCCACACCGCGAGCTCGGCATCCCCGGCCATGAGCTCGGGCTTGCTCAGCGACTCGAAGCGCAACTTGTCGTTGGCATCGGAGGCATTCGAGATCAGCTCACGCAGGAAGATTTCCCGGTGGCTGTACAACGAATGGATCATGAGCTTCAGCAGCTCACGGACTTCGGCTTGAAACCCTAAGGTTTCCTTCTGGGGGGTTGTCATGGCGCCGGCAGACTGCGGGCACCTTTCGTTAAATTCAAGCCCTGGATGCAGGGACTTCGGGAAGCCGGATCAGCGCTTGCGCACCGAGCTCCAGATGGCCATGGCGGTGTTTTTCACCATGTAGCGGCTGGTGCCCACGAGGTCGTCGATTTCGTCCCAGAGCAACAGCAGGCGTTCCATGTGCATGGGGCGCATCGTAGGAACACACATGCCGCATCGCTGTGTCTGGAATCACAGTCGATCCGGCGTTTGGTTGCGACGGCGGTGCGTCATCGCTAGTCTTTGGACTGCCTCACATCAGAACCACATTCTGACAAACACAATAGAAGGCATATGCAGCGCATCGTCGTCCTGAATCCCAAGGGAGGCTCCGGCAAGACGACGCTCGCGATCAATCTCGCGGCGTACTTCGCCGGGCGCGGCGACAGCACACTGCTCATCGACCGGGATCCGCAGGGCTCCTCGACGCGCTGGCTGCGCAAGCGCAAGGTGCCGCAGGCGGCCATCAACGGCATCGCCACGTTCGAGCGCGATTCGCGCACCACCATGAGCTGGCAGATGCGGGTTCCGGACGGCACCGAGAAGATCATCGTCGACAGCCCCGCGGCCGTCGAAGCGCGCGCCATGCCCGAGCTCACGCGCGACGCCCAGAAGGTCATCGTGCCGGTGCTGCCGTCCGACATCGACATCCACGCGGCCTCGCGCTGCATCGCCGACCTGCTGCTGGTGGCCAAGATCAAGCGCGCCGAGAATCGCATTGGCGTGGTCGCCAACCGCGTGCGCAAGAACACGCTGATGTTCCAGGCTCTGATGCGCTTCCTGGAAAAGCTCGACATTCCCGTGATCGCCACCATCCGCGACTCGCAGAACTACGTGCGCGCCGCCGAACAGGGCGTGGGCATCCACGAGATGAAGCCCTACACGGTCAAGGAAGACCTGGCGCAGTGGGAGTCATTGCTGGCGTGGATCGAGCCGGAACGCGTGTTGGCCGAACAGCCCGCGCCATTGCAGGAACAGCCGGCGCCGCAGGTGGTGCCGAAGGCGGCCGAGGAATTGCTGGAACCGGGAACGGATGAGACCGGCGCGCACGACGCGCGCTTCGTCGTGGGGGCAGCCCCCTTTTCCTAGCAAAAGGGGTCAGTCCTCTGCGGACTCGATCGAAGTGGATGGTTCGCAAAAGGGCTGACCCCTTTTGCTAGGAAAAGGGGGCTGCCCCCGCTATTTCTTTACCGGAGTCGCGGCCGGCTCTTCTTCCCAGGAACCCTTCACCTTGTCGGCCCAGTGCTTGTAGCTGGACCAGGTGTAGAGATTCTTGGTGATGGCCGCATGGCGACCGCGCGTGCGTTGCATGCGCTCTAACCAGGCGGCGTACGCATCGCTGCCGACAGGCGGCGGCGAGCCGTTCGCGAGGTTTCCCCGGTTTTTGTCTGAAGAGCTCATGCAGCTACTCCCGTTTGGTTGACGTAAGCCTACGATTACGTCGCACCAATACGACAGGAACTGATTCACGGGCCCGCGACCGGTTGCGGATCATGCGGATCAGGTCGCAGTGATTTTTTCGTTATGTCGCAGCGGCGAGTGAAAGCGGCGCGCCGATTTAACGCCGCCGTTGCTTATTGTTCGATTCGATCGCGACGAACTTCGGTCGTCAGGCCACCAGCCGGTAGCAAGGCTTGTACGCGCTGCCCGGAAGTTTCATTCGTTTCTGCGCAACAAACGCCGTCAGCAGCTCGTCCAGCAGCTTCATCATGGCCGCGTCGCCGGTGATCTCGTACGGACCTAACTTCTCGATGGCGCGTACGCCGTTTTCCTTCACGTTGCCGGTGACGATGCCGGAAAACGCGCGCCGCAGGTCCGCGGCCAGCTCGTGGGCCGGCAGGTCGCGGTACAGCCGCAGCGCCCGCATGCTGTCATGGGTCACTTCGAAGGGGTGCTGGAACGCCGGCGGGATCTTCAGCAGCCAGTTGTAGTTGTAGGAGTCGCTGTTGGCGCGCCGGTAGTCGCGCACCTCTTCCATGACCGAGACCATGTAACGGGCCACTTCGGCCGGATCGTCGACGATGACGTGCAGCTTGTCGGCCGCCTTGTCGCCCAGCGTGCCGGAGATGAAACGCTTGATCTGCACGAAATAGTCGGCCGTGTGCTTGGGTCCCGTCAGGACCACCTTGAGCGGCTGCGCGGCATTGGCCGGCTCGAGCAGGATGCCCAGCAGGTACAGGATCTCCTCGGCCGTACCCACGCCGCCCGGGAACACCACGATGCCATGCGACAGGCGCACGAAGGCTTCGAGGCGCTTTTCGATGTCCGGCATGATGACCAGCTGGTTCACGATGGGATTCGGCGGCTCGGCCGCGATGATTCCGGGTTCCGTGAGACCGATGTACCGCCCGCCGACGATGCGCTGCTTGGCATGGCCTATGGTCGCGCCCTTCATCGGGCCTTTCATGGCGCCCGGTCCGCAACCCGTGCAGACATCCAGGCCGCGCAGGCCGAGCTCGTAGCCCACCTTCTTGGTGTACTGGTACTCGTCGGTGTTGATCGAGTGACCGCCCCAGCAGACCACGAGATTCGGCTTGGATTTGAAATCGAGGATGCGGGCGTTGCGCAGGATGTGGAACACGGCGTTGGTGATGGCCGCCGGCTGTTCCAGGTCGAACCGGCCGCTTTCGATGATCTCATTGGAGATGAAGATCACGTCGCGCAGCACCGCGAACACGTGTTCCTTGATGCCGCGGATCATCTCGCCGTCGACGAAAGCCTGGCCCGGCGCGTTTCTCATTTCGAGCTTGATGCCCCAGGCCTGGCGCACCAGCTCCACTTCGAAGTCCTTGTAGCGGTCGAAGATCTCCTTGGCGTTGTCGCTTTCGCTGCCGGAGTTCATGACGGCCAGTGCGCACTTGCGGAACAGCTGGTAGAGGCCGCCGGCGCGTGAATCGAGCAGTTTCTCGATCTCGGCCTGCGACAGGTTTTCGAGGCTGCCGCGCGGTCCAATGCGCGCGTCCACGAAGTCTGGAATCACGATGCTGGTTTCCAAGGAATCCCCTCTTCTTCACGCCTTTGTTTGTGGCGGAAGTGTACTCGACTCGGGATTCCGGGCCCGGGAGGCCAGCCTTACGGCTCGATATCGATGCGCACGTTGTCCGACGTCATCATCCAGATTTCCACCATGTCGGCATTGGTGACCGCGATGCAACCATCGGTCCAGTCCTGCGTGGCGTAGTAGTCAGGAGCGTGGCGCGGATCGTTGGGCAGGCCATGGATCATGATGGATCCGCCGGGTTGCCAGCCGTTGCGGCGCGCGTTGCGCATGTCGGAATCGTTCGGGTAGGAAACCTGGATCGAGAGGAAAAAGTCGCTGCGTGTATTGCGACGCGTGAGGCGATAGCTGCCCTCGGGCGTGCGGAAATCACCGGCCCTTTCCTTCGGTCCGCCGGGGTTCAGGCCCAGCGCGACTCGATAGGCACGCAGCACGTCGTTGCCGCGCATTAGGTACAGTCGGCGCTCGGCCTTGCGCACCAGCACGCGATCGGCGATCGGCAACTCGACGCCAACCGCCGCCATCGCGCGGGCATGATAGGGAAGCGCGTCGCCGGAGGCCTCCCCGGCAAACAATGCGGCGAACAGGCCCACGAGCACGCAGGCAGGCGCGAGTAATTTGTTGGTTAAGGACATCTAATTACAAAACAAGCACTTACCAGTGGGACAAAGTATAAAAAGTCTGCCGGCGCGAACTAAAGGATCGCGTCACAGCTTGGGGTGTTCAATGCAGCAAGAATGTCTATCGCGAACCATTATGACAAGCCGTCGCCTTTTCCTGACCCTTCTCACAACCCTGCTCGCCTCCTGCGCCTCTCTGCCGAATGACGCGCCGGTGGTCGAACAACTCGACGATCAAACCGGACTCACCATCGCGCGGCTGGGAAAGCCGCTCGAGCTGTACCGCGAGACCTTCCGCAAGGAGACGGCCGGCAAGTTCGCGTTCATGGGCCCCTTCGAAACCAACCAGCAGGGCAAGCGCGAGCTGTACCTGTGGGTGGCATTGCCGCTCGAAGATCCCGCGGCGGACGTGACGCCGGTGTATCTCGTGAACGGCAAGCCGCTGGCCCTCGGCACCGCGGGCCGCAATGCGGATTCCGCCGGGCTGCGCCAATCGCCCTACCGCATCCCGACCTCGTGGATCGCGATGTTCTATTACCGCGTCGAACACGACGTCATTGCTCAGCTCGGCGAAGCGAACAGCATCCGCATCCAGACGGTCGAGAACACCAAGGCCGGACCGGTCAAGACCAATTACAGCATCGACATCGGGCAGGACCCGCGGCTGCGAGCCTTTTCCGAAAGATGAAATGGGCGGCGCGCTGAACCGCGCCGCGCTAACTACCGGCCAGTACCTCGACGCGCGGCATGGTCACCTGCGTGCCCGCCCGCAGGTCGGAGAGGTCCGTGTCCGGGTTGTACTGGCGCAGCAGCCAGATCGGCAGGTTCGAGAAACGCTGCGTCATGGTCCACAACGAATCGCCCTTGCGCACGATGTACACCTCGGTCCCCGAGATGCGGTGCTGCGCGAAGAATTCGCCCTGCAGCTTGGCGTGGTAGTCGCGCCGCAGCTGTTCGAAGGTCTCGCGTGACACCTTCGAGTAATCGAGCTGCAGCTTCTGGCCCAGCTGCACGGTCGAGCGGGCCTTGAGCTTGTTCACCACGCGCAGGCGTTGCGTCGGGATGCGCAGCCAGTCGGCGTAATGTCCCAGCGTCTCGGTGGCTTCGACGCGGATCGAACCGTCGTCGCGCACCTGGTAGTCGATCGAATCGGCCAGCGCCTGCGATGCCGACACCGGGCCCAGCGCCGGGCTGAGTTCCTCGGCCTGCGCCGCCGACACCGGCTCGCGCGCGTCCTCGGCGGCCCTGACCACCGAGCTCGCCACTTCGGGCGTGGTCGCGGCTTCCATGGCCACGGTCGCCGCCGAGCGATACCGGCCGCGCGTGGGTTCGCCGGTGCCGATGCGCCGGGTCGTTTCTTCGCGCACCACTTCGACCACCGCGCCTTCGCGCTGTGCTTCGCCGCGGGCCGCGTCGATGGTGGCCACCTTGGTCTCGGCCTCGTCGGTCGTGGCCGCCACGACCGCGACGGCCGGTTCGCCGGCGATGCGCAAACGTTGTCCCTCGTACAGGCGATCCGGATCCTTGAGCGAATTCATCCGCAACAGCTGCGCTTCGGGTACGCGCACGCGCGCCGCGATCAGCTGCAGCGAGTCGCCGCGGCGGACCACGTAGAAATCTTCCGCCGGCGCGCTCGCGGCCGTCGCGTTCTCGGGCGAGGCCGTCACGGCGGCGACCACGGTGGGCGCACCCGTCGGTGCGCTCGGCGCTCCGATCACGCGCGGCAGCTGCTCGGGCAGCGTCAGGCGGCGTCCCGCGCGCAGCTGCGCGTTGACGGACAGGCTGTTCATCTCGGCCAGTCGCTGGGCACTGAGGCCGTACTTCGGCGCGATGCTGGCCAGCGACTCACCCTTGCGCACGCGATGCGTGCGCGGCGTGATCTGGCCGGCATACAGCTCGTTGGACGGCAATTTGGTCACCAGCAGTTCCGCGGTCCAACGCTCCGCGGTGTCCGCCGGCAATCGCAGGCGATATCCGCGCGGCACCAGCCGCGTGCCGCTGTAGATGGTCGGTCGCCAGGCCGGATTCAACGACCGCAGCTGCTCGCGATCGAGACCCAGCGTGCGCTCCAGCGTCGCCAGGCGCACGTACGCCGGCATGGTCACTTCGCGGAATTTCTGCTCCGGCCGCCGTTCGAGCGGGCCGAAGTATTTCTCCGGGTTCTCGTCGATGGTCAGCGCCGCGAGGAACGAGGGGAAGAAATTGCGCGACGCGAAGCCGAAGGTGCGGCTGTTGTAGGTGCGGTTGATCTTCACGAAATCGTCGGTGCCGACGGTTTCCCTGGCGCGCCGCATGCCGGCGGCACCGTGGTTGTACGCGGTGAGCGCCAGCGGCCAGCTGCCGAGCACGCGGTAGTTATAAGCCAGCAGCTGCGCCGCGGCCTCGGTGGACCGGTAGGGATCGAGGCGCTCATCGACTGCGTCGTCCACGCGCATGTAGCGGCGGCCGGTGGAGCGCATGAACTGCCACAGGCCCGCCGCGCCGACCTTCGAATACGCGGCGGCGTTGAACGAAGACTCGACGTGCGGCAGCACCGCGAGCTCGGGCGGCAAGCCCTGGTTCGCGAAGGTTTCGGCGATATGGGTTGACCAGCTCGAGGAACGGATCAGGCCTTCGCGAAAGCGGTCGGCCTGGCCGAGCTGGAAGCGGATGCGTTGCGTTGCGTCGCGCAGCAGGATGGCGCTAGGGTTCGGCCCCCACAGCGCCAGGATGCGTTTGTCATCGGCCGACAGGGCATTGCGGTCGGCCTCGCTTGGCAGTGCCACGATGATCCTGCGCAGCGCGGCGATGTGCCGGTCCCGTTGCTCGTCCACCTGTCGCTGGCGGTCGCGCGGCGACGTACCCGCACCAAACTTCACTGTGTCGTAGACCACGCCGAGATTGCGTTCGTCGTGCAGGAATCCCTCGTTGGTCGTGACCTCGGTGTAGACGCGGACCCAGAAGTTCACGTCCTGCTGGATACCTTCGGGACGTGGAATGGAGTCCGCGACTGCCGCGAATGGGGCCAGCACGAGCAGCACGGCGGCTCCGATGGCCATGGGCCATCGCCGGCGGATCATTTCGACTGTCGGGCTCATTTACACTCGTTGGCGCGCACGTAAGCTATTGAACACAAAAAGAATCTGACGGGGTGGCCGAACGTTATGTCGCGCGCCACCCCGCACCTTGTGTCGAAGATTTTGACAGCAGGGGTGTACCTGCCGACGTGACATATTGCCCAAAGTCGAACTTTGCGTCGCCCGGGGCCCCGGGCGTCGAATTGGACCGCGAGACGATCGTCGGATACCTCTGGCACAGCGCTTGCTCCTTCTTCACACAAGCGGCTGAACCAAGACCGCATCGGAATAACAAGAAGAAGAGCGAAGAAACACTCCTCCACAAACAAGCAAGCAAGCGACCAATAAACCCCGCGAAAGCGGGGTTTTTTTTCTGGCGCTGCCGCGGATCAGGACTCGAGCTGCGGCGATTGCAACCTGCGCGAAGAACCGTCCGTCTAAAGGGCACAGGTCATCACAAGGACGCCCCATGAAAACCACGGTCATCGCCCTCTCCACCGCCCTGCTCGCCTTCCTCGCCTGGACCGCGAGCCCGGTCACCTTGGCAAGCGATGGTCGGAGCATCACCACGGTGAACGGCCAGGTGGAAGCGTCCGAAGGCCAGACCTATGACACGCTGAGCACGGTGAATGGCCAGGTGCGTATCGGTCGCGGCGTGACGGCCAAGGAAGCCAAGACCGTCAACGGTCAGGTGCTGATCGAAGAGAACGTGAAGCTCGGCAAGGCCAGCACCGTGAATGGCCAGCTGCGCGTGGGCTCGGGTTCGACCATCGAGCACGACGCGTCGACGGTGAATGGCGGCGTCACGCTCGCCAAGCGCGTGCGCGTCGGTGGTGATGTCTCCACGGTTTCCGGCGGAATCGAACTCGACGGCGCCGAAGTCGGCGGATCGATCAGCACGCACAACGGCGACGTCGAACTCACCGATGGGGCGCACGTGCACGGCAACCTCATCGTGAAGAAGAAAAACGACAGCGGCTGGAGCTGGGGCAAGGACGAACCCCTCGAGATTCGCATCTGCGAGACCTGCGTGGTCGATGGCGAGTTGCGCTTCGAGCGCCCCGTCAATCTCTACGTGCAGCCCGGCGCGAAGATCGGCAAGGTGATCGGCGACTCGGTCACGCGTCGCTGAGATTCAGCCCGTACACGCAAACTTCGGGTTCGTTGGGGTCCATGGCGTGCATGCCTTCATGGCGCATGCCCGCCTTCTCGAGCACCCGGATGGAGCCCCTGTTCCCCTGGGAGACCACCGCAATCACACGCCGCAATCCAAATGCGCTGGCGGCGTGGCGCAGCGTCGCCGAGACCGCCTCGAACGCGTAGCCCTGGCCCCAGAACGCCGGGAAAAACGCGTAGCCGATATCCACGTCCGGCAGCGTGTCGCGCTTGAGAAGTCCGCACATCCCGATGCCCACGCCATCCGCGCGGCGCGAGACGTGCCACAGGCCGAACCCGTGACGCGCGTACATCGCCATCGGTCCGTCACGCAGGAAACGCTGCGCGTCCTCGACGTTGCGCACGCCGCGATCGCCGATGTGCTCGAGGAACGAAGGCTCGTTGTACAACGCCACCACGAAAGGCGCGTCGTCGACAGTCAGTCGGCGCAGTGAAAGCCGCTCGGTCTCGAGTTCAGGAGGGATCGCCAAAACGCGAGCGCTCGAAGGTTGGCAGTCCATCCCCGAACTTCACCCAGCCGATGTCATCGCTCAGCCAGGAATGATGAGTCGGTGGAAACGCCCACGGCGCATCCAGGCTGCAGGTCGTGACGTCGACGAAGTCGGCGGTGTCCTGGTGTTCGTAGACCAGCGGCGATCCGCACTGGCCACAGAAGCGGCGCCGCACCTTGGGTGAGGATTCGTACTCGAGCGGCGTGCCCCGCGTGAAGCGGAATTCCGCCTTGGCCACCGTGATCCAGGCAACCACCGGTGACGCCGCCGATCGTCGGCACGACTGGCAATGACAGACCATGCTGTTCACTGGATTCGCGGTAACGGAATAGCGGACCGCGCCGCACATGCAGCCGCCCTGAATGTCATCAGCCAATTGAACCCCCACTGACGCAAAGCTTACCCGCTCTTAGCTGTATGTACGGGTCCGCTTCGGACCCGTTTGAATTCGCGCGGCAGCGCTAAAAAAGAGCCCCGCTGACGCGGGGCTCCAGAGCGCGGAAACGGGGGTCTTGTTCCGCAGCTTTCGGTCTGTGGCTCCCAGTAGGGTTCCGGAGGC
>Ga0070665_100004058_pt1 | contig 15404 bp, 5 predicted proteins | sample KBSS13metaG_FD_65862 | JGI IMG/M metagenome (GOLD analysis project Ga0070665, IMG submission 65862) | Switchgrass rhizosphere microbial communities from Kellogg Biological Station, Michigan, USA - KBS S1-3 metaG | ecosystem: Host-associated > Plants > Roots > Rhizosphere > Soil ... | reverse complement strand
AGAAACGGGTCATGCGCTTGTCGGTCAGGCCGATGACACCCTTGGAACGATTGCGTTCGATCAGTTCGACGAAGCTGCCGCGGCTGCCGATCACGTTGCCGTAGCGCATCACCGAGAAAGTGGGTCCGTTGGCGCCGACCAGGGCATTGGCGGCGATGAAAAGACGCTCGGCGCAGAGCTTAGTGGCCCCATAAAGATTGATGGGCTCCACCGCCTTGTCGGAAGAAACCAGGATCGCCCTCGACACGCCGCAATCAATGGCGGCTTCGACGATATTCTGGGTACCATCGATATTGGTGGCGATGGCTTCGGTAGGGTTGAACTCAGTCGCCGGCACCTGCTTGAGGGCGGCGGCATGAACGACGATATCGACGCCGCGAAAGGCGCGCGTGAGACGCTCGCGGTTGCGAATGTCGCCCAGGAAGTAGCGCAGCCGCGGCTCGTTGGGATAGGCCGCCTGGACTTCGCTCTGCTTAAGCTCGTCGCGACTGAACAGGATGATCTTCTTGATTCCGCCGACCTGCAGCGCCCGCTTAATAAAAGCGCGACCGAACGTTCCAGTGCCACCGGTGACAAGTACCGTTTTGCCGTTCAGGAAAGAGGTATCCATGAGTCCGTTTGAGTCGCAGGCGGGGCCAGGCAAACCCCGGCATGGGGCGGATGGATAGTATTTTTTCAACCCCCGGACAACCCTAAATATAAGCTGACGCTAGTTCACTCCCCAGACATCGGAAAGATCAGCCGTCCCGTCACGAATGATGTCGCACGTCCGTCAAGGCTCGCGCAGGCTTTCATCGGTCGTGCGTAAAACCGGATCGAGAATATAGGAAGCCACCGAACGCTTGCCGGTCTTGATTTCGGCGCTGGCGACCAGGCCGGGCCGGACATGGATGGAACGCGCGGCAAGATCATGAAGGCTGTCGGTGATGCGAACTTGCACGCGATAAACCAGTTGTTGGGCGACATCCGCGCGCTGCGGCTGGGCGGGATCTTGTTTCAAGGGCACGGAATCGGCGCTGATGACTTCCAGCCTGCCATTGACGGTGCCAAAACGCTGGAAAGGATAGGTCTCCAGCTTGACGCGCACGGCATCGCCGGCTTTCACATAACTGATGTCGCGTGAAGGCACGCTGGCCTCCACATACAGGGCGGCGCCATCCGGAACCAAGGTCACCAGCGTTTCGGCCTCGCGCAGCACCGATCCGACCGAACGGTCGGCGACTTCCAGCACCGTGCCGCTTACCGGCGCGACAATTTCGGTCAAATCCTTCATGCGATGGGCCTTGTTCAGCGTCTCTGTCGCCTCCGCAAGGTCCTGGCGCGCCTGCACCAACTGCTGGTTATGATCGCTTCGCCATTTGTCGAGAAAGGCCTGGCGCTCCTGGACGGTTTCGGCACGCTGGGCGCGCAGCTTCGCCATCTCTCCGATGGTGTTGCGGAGCTTGAGGTCCGCATCGATTTCGCCGCTCTGCGCCCGCATCACATCCAGTTCCGCCGCGGCCTGCTGGGCCCTGAGGCTTTGCTGGATGGTCACCATGCGATGGGCCATGTCGAGCTGCGACTGGATACCGGGAAGGCTGGCTTCGTCCACCCGAAGCTGGGAATCGACTTGTACCAGGCGGCTGTCCCGCTGCTTGATTTCCGCGGCATAGTCCGACATTTCGTGATCGAAGATCTGCGCCTGGGTGAGACGTTCCGCGCTGTCGCCGGGGGACGTGGAAAACGACTTGCCCGCCAGTTCAGCCTCCAGGCGCGCGGTCTGGGCTTTGAGCGTCTCCACTTTATGTTGAAGGGCGGCGACATCGGCCTGGGCAAAGGCGGGATCAAACACCACCATCACCTGGCCCTTGCGCACATGATCGCCGGCCTTGACGTTGATCTCCAGGATGCGAGAGGTCGTGAAGGGCTGCATCACCAGCAATGGCGTGCGGGTGGCGATCTTGCCAGGGGCCACGACAATGCGGTCCAGCGCGCCAAAGATAGACCACAAGATTGCGATGACCAGAAGCGCGGCCAGGATGTAGAGCGCGACATGCGCGGGCAAGGGCACCGGCGCTTCCTCGATCGCCACGGCGTCGGGCTTGAAGCCCTGCGCGATCTCCTCATGGCGGGCGAATTCCTCGTCCCCGAAGCGCCGGTCCACCCAATCGCCGAGCGCGCGCCAGCGCCGCTGGACGCCATCTTCCAATTTTTCCACGCGCGAACGGGTGTCGGCCGTGCCGCTCATGCCGGCCTCGCATGCTGCTGCGACCAGAGCTGGCGATAGACGAAATTGCGGTCCAAAAGCTGGCTGTGAGTGCCCAGATCGTTCACCGCGCCATTGTCCAGCACGATGATGGTGTCGGCATCGCGGATGGTCTGGAGCCGGTGGGATATCACGATCGTTGTGCGGCCCTTGGCCATCTGCTTGAGGTTCTTCACCACCACCGCTTCACTTTCCGGATCCAGCGCGCTGGTCGCCTCGTCGAAAATAATGATGTTGGGGCGCCGCAGCAGCGCACGCGCGATCGACAGGCGCTGTTTCTGGCCGCCGGAAAGATTGACGGCGCCCTCCTCCAGCTCGGTGTCATAGCGCTGCGGCAGGTCCTGGATGAAGTCATCGGCCCCCGCCAGCCGCGCCGCCGCCACCACCTCCTCGAAACTCGCGGACGGCAATCCCATGCGGATATTGTCCTTGACCGAGCCACGGAACAGGAATGGCTCCTGCGGCACCACGCCGCTCTGGCCGCGCAGATAGGCAAGATCGATGTCACGGATATTGTGGCCATCGATGCGGATGCCGCCTTCGCTGGCAAAATGCAGGCCCTGGAGCAAAGCCGACAAGGTCGTTTTTCCCGAGCCGCTGCGGCCGACAATGCCGATCATGCTGCCGGCCGCAATACGCAAGCTCACGTCGCGCAGCGCCGGTTTTTCGGTACCGGGATAGCGGAAGGTGACCCGGTCGAATTCGATGTTGCCGGACAGCGGCGGGGTCAGCCCGCGCTGGCCGCTGTTTTCGCCGGGCCGGTTCATCACCTCACCCAGCATTTCCACCGACATCATGGTTTCCTGGTAATTGTTCAGCAGCCCGATCACCTGCAGCACAGGACTGATCACACGCGAAGACAGCATGTTGAAGGCAACCAGACCGCCGACCGTCAGCTTGCCGTCGAACACCAGGAAAGCGCCCACGATCACGATGGTGACCGTCAGGGCCTTTTCGACGAATTGCGAGAAGGCGCTGGCGGCAAGCGAGATCTTGCCCACCTGGACATAGGTGCGCACGGCTTCCGCCGCCGCATTGTCCCAGCTTTCCTGGCGGCGCGGCTCGAGATTGAGGGATTTGACGGTGCGCATGCCGTGCACACTTTCCACCAGCAGGGACTGGCGCTGGGCCTCGGCGCGATAAAGCTGGCGCAACCGGCGGCGATAAGGCCCCAGCATCACGGCAATGACCAGGCCCAGCAGCAGCGCCACGGCCAGCACCACAAGGGTCAAAATCCCGCTGTACCAGGCCATCAGCGGCAGGAAGACGATCAAGGCGGGAAAATCGAGCAAGGTGGTTAGCAGCCGGCCGGTGAGGAATTCGCGGATGGTGACGCCCTGCTGCATGTGCTTGGTGACCACGCCGGCCCGCGACGTCTCGAAGAAAGAGATCGGAAGCGACATCAGATGCCGGAAGGTGGTTCGCGCCAGCCTGATGTCGATGCGGCTGGCGGTGCGCAGCACGAAATAGCCGCGCAGCCAGTTGAAGGTGGAATCGAACAGGATGGCCAACACCACGCCCACGCTGATCACCACCAGCGTGGAGATGCTGAGATAGATCAGGACGCGGTCGATCACGATCTGAAAGAAGATCGGCACCGCCAACGCCAACACATGCATGGCGAGCGCGGCGATCACCACATTGCGCAGCAGGGCGCGCTGGCGCCATATCTCGGGCACGAACCAGCCCAGGCCGAACCGTCGACTGGTGTCGTCCAGCCGGTAGACACGCTTGAGCAGCACCACTTCGCCGCTCCAATGGCCCAGAAACTCCGCGCGCGAAACAGGAAACAGATTGGCTTCGGGAACGCGGGGATTGAACAGGACGATCTGTTCGGCGCCATCCGGGCCTTGGGCGGCGAGGCCCGCCTTGAGCACCACGAAATAGCCGCCGTCCTTCAGCCGGACCAGGAAGGGCGCCAGCTTTTGAAAACGCTCCAGCTTGCTCCAGTCGATGGTGCGGACGCTGGCCTTGAGGCCCTCGGCTTCGGCGATGCGCACCAGTTGCGCAGCGTCGGGCTCGCGATCCTTGCCATGAACGTGCAGAAGACGCACCAGGCTTATATCCAGCCCCCAATGGCGCGCCACCGCGTGAAGCGCCTTGAGTCCGCTTTGATCACAGGCGGACGCGGATCGGCCGTCGGGTCCATCGGACGCCGCCTCCGCCGTCAGCACGCTGTCGATCCCTGCGGACATATCAGGGGAAGGGCCGCTTCTGCGGCGCTGGCGCGGCGTCGGCGGCCACGCTCACCACCGGAGCGGCCATGACAGCCGGATCAGCGGCCTGGCCTTCCCGGGCGCGCTGCACCAGCTTGGAGACGGCCTGTGCGGCTTCCTGGAGCTTTACCGCCGACTGCATGAAGCCATCCAGGCTCATGACGACGCGGTGGGAAAACACAGCGACAGGCTGTCCCTTGGCGTCCTTTTCGGTTGGCGAAAACGTGACGAAATCCAGCCTTACCGCGCCGCCGATGATGGTGACCTGGCCGATGCCGTCAGAAAAAACCTGCTGATTCATTGCGATCCCCGAAAAGCCCGCCGCTCTTTTATCCCGGCGGGCTGCTTTAGAACAGGGATGAGATGCGGAACGGGGTGTAGCAGGCTGGAGTTTCAAGGGTTTAGATTAAGATTGGGAACCCCGGAAAGCCCGCCGGACGCTATCCCGCCAACGTTTACCCTATCGCCCTTCTTCAACTGACCTTGACGAGGAAGGGTGCCCAGTTGGCGTTGTCGGCGGCGCTCCAGCTATGGCCGTCAAAGGCGCGGATCTGCAGGTCGTCATTGACCGTGCCGGTGAGGAAGGATGTCTGCAGCGCCTGGGCGGCGGTGATGTCGATCACGCTGCGGGCGGCCTGCGCCACGCCATTGATGACAAAGTGGCCGCTGTTGGGATCGCTGGTGTTGTCATAGAGCTGATAGCGGGTCATGGCGTCGCCATCGGCGTCGCTGATGGAAATCAGGCTGGACAAAGCCAGGGTCTGGGCGGGCTGGGTGTTCACCGTGCCGGTGGTGAGCACCGGCGCATTGTTGACACTGGGACCGATCGCAAAGGGGGCCCAGTTGGCGGTGTCGGCCGCACTCCAGGCCTGGCCGTCAAAGATCCGAATCTGCAGATCGTCATTGACCGTTCCGGTGACAAAGCTGGTCTGCGCCGCCTGGGCCGCCGTCAGGTCAATCGTCATGCGCGCCGACTGAACCTGGCCGTTGACCGTAAAGTGACCGCTATTGGGGTCATTGCTGTTGTCATAGAGCTGGTAACGGGTCATCGCATCGCCATCGGCATCACTGATGGAGAGCAGGCTGGCCAGGGACACGGTCTGGCCCGCCGCCACGCGTTTGTCCGCGGTGCTCAACACCGGGGCATGATTGACGGTGGGACCGATGATGAAGGGTGACCAGTTGGCGTTGTCGGCCGCGCTCCAGGCAAAGCCGTCAAAGGCGCGGATCTGCAAGTCGTCATTGACGGCGCCGGTGACAAAGCTGGTCTGCGCCGCCTGGGCGGCGGTCAGGTCAATCACAATGTGCGCCGACTGGACCTGGCCATTGACCACAAAGTGGCCGCTGCTGGGATCGCTGCTGTTGTCATAGAGCTGGTAGCGGGTCATGGCGTCACCATCGGCATCGCTGATGGCCATCAGACTCGACAGAGCCAGGGTCTGGCCGGCAGAGGCTCGCATGTCCTGGGTGGTGACCAGCGGCGGGCGGTCAAATGCAGGGCCGATGGTGAAGGGGGACCAACTGGCCGTGTCGGCCGCGCTCCAGACAAGGCCGTCAAAGGCACGGATCTGCAGGTCATCATTGACCGTGCCGGTGACAAAAGAGGTCTGGGCGAACTGGGCCGCCGTCAGGTCGATCACCATGCGGGCCGGCTGCACCTGGCCACCCACCGTAAAGTGGCCGCTGTTGGGATCGCCGCTGTTGTCATAGAGCTGGTAGCGGATGATCGTGTCGCCATCGGCATCGCTCACCGGCGCCAGACCGGACAAGGCCAGGGTCTGACCTGCCGCCACTCTCTGGGAGATGGTGGCAAGTTGCGGGGCATTGTTGGACGGAATCCCGACGGTGAACGGCGCCCAATTGGCCGTGTCGGCGGCGCTCCAGGCAAGCCCGTCAAAGACCCGGATCTGCAAGTCGTCGCTGACCGAGCCGGTGAGGAAGGACGTCTGGGCGAACTGGGCCGCCGTCAGATCGATCACCATGCGGGCCGGCTGCACCTGGCCGCCCACCACAAAATTGCCGCTGTTGGGGTCGGCCGTGTTGTCATAGAGCTGATAGCGGATCATCGCATCGCCATCACCGTCGCTGACGGAAACCAGGCTCGACAGAAGGTAAGAATGGAGATGCTGTTTGGTCACCGTGTTGGTGGTCATGACGGGCGCATGGTTGGTGGGCAGCGTTACGGTGAAGGAGTTCCAATCGGCGCTGTCCGCCGCACTCCAGTCACGGCCATCATAGGCACGGATCTGCAGCGTGTCCGAATGCGTGCCGGTGACAAAGGAGGTTTGTCCGAACTGCGTCGGTGTCAGGTCGATCACGACGCGGGCCGCTTGCGCCACGCCATTGATTGTAAAATGCCCGCTATTGGGATCGTCGTTATTGTCGTAGAGCTGATATCTGACAATCGTGTCGCCATCGGCATCGCTGACCGAAAGCAGGCTCGATAAAGCCAAGGTCTGGCCCGCCGTGGCGTTGACCGGGTTCGGGCTCAGAACAGGAGGCGTATTGCCCGGAACAGAGACTGTGAAGGATGCCCAGTCGGCGCTGTCCGACGCGCTCCAGGCCATTCCGTCGAAGGCGCGAATCTGTAGCGTCTCTCCCACCACGCCGGCGGTGTAATAGGCCTGGAAGAGCTGGGCAGCAGAAAGGTCAATCACAACACGCGCCGGCTGCGCCGTGCCATTGATCACAAAGTGGCCGCTATTGGGGTCGGTGCTGTTGTCGTAGAGTTGATAGCGGGTGATGGTGTCGTTATCGGGATCGCTGACCGAAAACAGGGTGCTCAGCGGAACAGTCTGGTTCAGCTGCAGTGTCGTGTTGAACGTCGTCACCACCGGCGGACCGTTGAGCAGGGTGGTGCTGCCATCACCCCATTGTACGATTTCTATATTGTAGAGTGTGTCGGTGCCGTCCGGTGACCCGGAACGCAGATCGCCTATGGTGGTGGTGCCGCCGGACCGGAATACCGCATAGTTGGTGGCCAGCCCGGCATAGTGGGCGATATCGACGCCGGCGTTTCCCAAAAGCGTATCGTTGCCGCCGCCGCCTTCGAGATAATCATCTCCGTTGCCGCCATCGAGATAATCGGGTCCCCTGCTGCCGATCAGCCGGTCGTTGCCGTCCCCGCCGAAGATGTTTGACCCGCCGGCAAGGGCATAGCCGGTATCATTGCCGTCCCCCAGGTTCAGATTCACGCCGGTCACGGGATGCAGGACATCGTCTCCACTGGTGGCCTGGCGGATCGAAATACCGATGTCCCGGAGGATGGCGAGATCAAGCTGGGAAATATGCGCATTGACGCCCCGGTTCATGGCGGGCGACATCAAATCCGAGCCCAGGCTTGTCTCGCTTAGATGCGCCAGGCTGGTCGATTCGAGCGGAACACTCGTTCCATAGACCGCGCGGGCGTTGGAGCCGATGAACCGCCCGTTCTGCACCAATGTGTCGTAGACCGCGACGCCGGGAGGGTTCGGATCGTCGCCGAAATAGACCATGCCAAGGCCATGGGCGATCTCGTGCAGGAACACCGAAAGCGCGTCGATGCCATTAAATGGCACCGCCCCATAATCGTCCGTCTTGAACAGCATCGAGCGGATGGAAGAGACAGTGAGGCCGATCTTAAGATCGGACGCTGAGCCATTCCGGTCCTGCCCGGTGCGCAACTCAATCGCCGTCTCCGAATCGTAGACCTGCTGGCCGCCGAACGTGCTGCCCGTGGTGTAGAAATCGGTTGGGCCGCCTTCCGCCAGGGTGCTGCCGCTGAACAGGCTGTTGTCGACACCGATCTTCAGGTCCAGCGTGACGTTGGCGCTGGTGAGATACCAGGACCAGATAGTGGCCGCGGCATTTGCGGTATCGAGAACGGCTTGCTGCTCGGCGGCCGTCAGGCTTGCCAGATCGGGCGAGGCTGGGTCGAAGAAAACATTAAACTGCACGACAATCACGCCCCATCATGTTGGAGCGATGATCCGGCGCTTGTTGCCGAAAATATCTGCGTGATGACGCAGGCCCCGCCCCAGCGAAAGCCCAACGCAGCAAGTAATAACCGCATTTCTCATCACAGAAAATAGCGCAATGAGTTCCCGATGTACGAATGATTAACCAAATCGAGCAGACAGGTGCGAGGACAAAGATGACGGGCCGCCCTGATCGGATGTATCGATTTTGTGTCTGTGGAACTCAACTCACATTGACCTGAAAGGGAGCCCAGACGGCGCTGTCGGCGGCGCTCCAGGCTTTGCCGTCAAAAGCGCGTATCTGCAGCGCGTCTCCCAAGGCACCGGTGACAAAGGAGGTCTGGTTCAATTGGGAGGCGGTGATATCGATCACCGTCCGCGCGCCTTGCGTCACGCCGTTGACGACAAAATGACCACTGTTGGGAGCGTTGGTGTCATCCCATAGCTGATAACGGGTCATCGTATCGCTGTCGGCGTCGCTGACAGAGATCAGGCTGGACAGAGCCAGGGTTTGGCCCGGCGTCGTGTTGACGGTGCCGGTGGTCACCACCGGAGCATGATTGACGGTCGGACCGATGGTGAACGGCGCCCAGTTGGCGGTATCCGCCGCGCTCCAGACCTTGCCGTCAAAGACGCGAATCTGCAGATCGTCATTGACGGTGCCGATGACAAAGCTGGTCTGCGCCGCCTGGGCGGCCGTCAGATCGAGTGTCATGCGCGCCAACTGAGTCACGCCATTGACCGTAAAGTGGCCGCTATTGGGGTCACTGGTGTTGTCATAGAGCTGATAGCGGGTCATCGAATCCCCATCGGCATCGCTGATGGAGAGCAGGCTGGCCAGGGACACAGCCTGACCGGCTGCCACGCGCGTATCGGCGGTGGTGAGAACTGGAGCATGGTTGACCGTGGGTCCAATGGTGAAGGGCGCCCAGTTGGCGGTATCCGCCGCGCTCCAGACCTTGCCGTCAAAGACGCGAATCTGCAGATCGTCATTGACGGTGCCCGTGACGAAGTTGGTCTGCGCCGCCTGGGCGGCCGTCAGATCGAGTGTCATGCGCGCCAGCTGTGTCACGCCATTGACCGTAAAGTGGCCGCTGTTGGGATCATTGGTGTTGTCGTAGAGCTGATAGCGGGTCATCGAATCCCCATCGGCATCGCTGATGGAGAGCAGGCTGGCCAGGGACACAGTCTGACCGGCTGCAACGCGCGTATCGGCGGTGGTGAGAGCCGGGGCGTGATTGACGGCCGGACCGATGGTGAACGGCGCCCAGTTGGCGGTGTCCGCTGCGCTCCAGGCCAGGCCGTCAAAGACGCGGATTTGCAGATCGTCATTGACGGTGCCAGTGACGAAGCTGGTCTGCGCCGCCTGGGCAGCCGTCAGATCGAGCGTCATGCGTGCCGACTGCACCTGGCCGTTGACCGTGAAGTGGCCGCTGTTGGGATCGCTGGTGTTGTCGTAGAGCTGATAGCGGGTCATGGTGTCGCCATCGGCGTCGCTGATGGAGATCAGGCTCGACAGAGCAATGGTCTGCCCCGCCGATACGCGCATATCCGTGCTGGTCACGACCGGAGCATGGTTGGGCGGTACCGTGACGGTAAACGGCGCCCAGTTGGCGGTATCGGCGGCACTCCAGGCGATGCCATCAAAGGCGCGGATCTGCAGGTCATCATTGACTTTGCCGGTGACAAAGCTGGTCTGCGCCGCCTGGGCGGCGGTCAGGTCGATCGTCGTACGGGCCGCCTGCACCTGGCCATTGACCACGAAGTGGCCACTGTTGGGATCGCTGCTGTTATCGTAAAGCTGATAGCGGGTGATCGTGTCCGCGTCCGGATCGCTGACCGCAATCAAGTTCGACAAAGCGATGGTCTGGCCACGGAGCGCCGTCACCGTGCCGGTCGTGACCACTGGCGCATGATTGACCGGCGGGGAGATGACAAAGGGCGCCCAGTTGGCGGTGTCCGCTGCGCTCCAGGCCTGGCCGTCATAGGCGCGGATCTGGATATTGTCGGCGACGGTGCCGCCCACGAAGGTGGTCAGGGCCGCCTGGGCTGCCGTGATGTCCAGGGTGATATTGGACGGCTGGATCACGCCATTGACCATAAAGTGACCGCTGGCGGGATTCCCCGTGGCGTCATAGAGCTGATAGCGGGTCATGGTATCGGCATCGACGTCGTTGACCGTGATCAGGTTCGCCAACGTCATGGACTGCCCCGCCGCAAGGGTGCGGTCGAACGTCGTCAAAGATGGCGCATGATTGACGGTAATCGAGACCGCGAAAGGCGCCCAGGGACCGACGTCCGCAGCGCTCCAGGCATTGCCGTCAAAGGCGCGAATCTCAAGATTGTCTCCGGCCGAGCCGGTGATGAAGGAGGTCTGGGCGGCCTGCGCCGCGGTAATGTCTATGACCGTGCCGGCCGCCTGCACCACATTGTTGACCACGAAATGGCCGCTCGTCGCACCTGTGCTGTTATCGCGGAGCTGATAGCGGGTGATGGCATCGCCATCGGCATCGCTGACCGTGATCAGGCTGGAGAGCGCCAGGGTGCGATTGCCCGCCGAGGTGACAGGATTGGTGGTGAGCACCGGGGCCGTGTTGGTCACGGCAAGGGTAAAGGGCGACCAGGGCACGACGTCGGCCGCGCTCCAGCTGGTTCCGTCAAAGGCGCGGACCTGCAGCGCGTCGGCCACCGTGCCGGTGACGAACGTGGTCTGGGCCAGTTGCGCCGCACTGATGGTGAAAACCGTTCCGGCGGCCTTGACCGAGCCGTTGACCACGAAATGCCCGCTGTTGGGATCGGTGGTGCTGTCCAACAATTGATATTGTGTGATGGTGTCGCCATCGGCATCGGTCACGCCGAACAGGCTGGCTCCCGTAACCGTCTGGCCACGCGACCGTGTGATGTTGGACGTGGACACCACCGGCGGGCTGTTGGAGGTTGGACCGACGTTGAACGGCGCCCAGGGCGCGGTATCCGCATCGCTCCAGGCCTGGCCGTCAAAGGCGCGGATCTGCAGTTGATCGCCGGCAATGGTGCCGACCACGAAAAACGTCTGGGCCGCCTGCGCCGCCGTGATGTCGATCGTCGTGCCGGCAGCTTGCACCTGGCCATTGACGACAAAAAAACCACTGCCCGCGCCGTTGGTGACGTCATAGAGCTGGTAGCGGGTGATGGTATCGCCATCGGGATCGCTGACATTGACCAGGCTGGCGAACGGCAGCGCCGAATTGGCCGGCCCCGCCAGGTTCTGGGGCGACATGACCGGCGGCAGATTGGCGGGCACGCTGAGGGTGAAGGGCGACCAGTTGGCGGTATCCGCCGCGCTCCAGAGCTGCCCATCAAAGGCGCGGATTTGCAGATTGTCGCTGACCGTGCCGGTCATGAAGCTGGTCTGGGCCCATTGCGCCGGCGTCAGTGTGATGGTCTGGCCGGCCGCCTGGGCTACACCGTTGACGACAAAATGACCGCTGGCGGGACTGCTGGTCGCATCATAGATCTGATAGGCGGTGATGGGATCGCCATCGGGATCGAATATGTCGACAATGGAGTTCGAAAAGGCGATCGACTGGTTTTTTCCCACCACCGTGCTTGTCGTGACCACGAAGGGCTTGTTGTCCGGAAGCGGGTTGACGGTGAAGGGCGCCCAGGGCGCGGTGTCCGCCGCGCTCCAGGTGTAGCCGTCCCAGACGCGCATCTGCAGATTGTCCGCGACCGAACCGACCACGAAGGAGGTCTGCGCAATCTGCACGCCCGAAACGTCGAGCGTCATATTGGCCGACTGCACTACGCCGTTGATCACCCAATAGCCGCTGTTCGGCGCATTGGTGGCATCGTAAAGCTGGTAGCGCGTAAGGGGGTCGTTATCCGCGTCCCCTACGGCGGACGTGTTGATCATCAGCTGAAGGGAAATGGATTGACCGGGCCGCCCAACCTGCGTCGAGCTGTATAAATATGGCGCGCTGTTGGGGGGTACGCTGATCGTAAAGGGCGACCAGGGACCAGCGTCCGGTGCGCTCCACTGGAACCCGTCATAGGCGCGCATCTGGAGATTGTCGCCGACCGAGCCGGCGACAAAATGCGTCTGGGCAAACTGCGTCGGCGTGAGGTCGATCACCGTGCCGGCGGCTTGCACCACATTGTTGACCACCCAATGACCGCTGTTGGGATCGCTGGTGCCGTCGTAAAGCTGATATTCGATGATGGGATCGCCGTCAGCGTCACCCAGCGAGACCATTTGGTACATGGCGATCTGCGAGAAATGGTTCGCCGACCGGTTGTTGGTGAGCACGGACGGCGCGCGGTCGGTCGTGGGTCCGAAGGTGAAGGGCGCCCAGGGATCGTTGTATTGGGCGCTCCACCAGGTCCCGGCGGCGGTGCGCACCTGAATATTGTCGCTGACGGTGCCGGTGACAAAAGTGAGCTGGGACAGTTGCGCCGCCGTGATATCGATCACGGTGTTGGAGGCTTGCACCACGCCGTTGAGCACAAAGTGACCGCTGTTGGGATCGGGCGTGCCGTCCCACAGCATATATTCGGTGATGGGATCGCCATCGGGATTGTTGGCGGTGAAAAGGCTTGCCATCGAGAAAGTCTGGCTGGCCGCGACGCGCTGGTTCGTGGTGGTCACGATGGGAGCGAAAAGCTGTATCGTCTGGTCGCTGAACTGCGCGTTCTCGATGTTGGTCAGCGTTGCGGTCGTACCGCCAAAGTTGCTGTCGGTGACGGTGACGGTGTGGCCGGCATAACTGAATGTGTAGGCTGAACGCGCGTTCCTGAAGACCGCGGTGTCGTTGCCCGCGCCGCCATCGAGCGTATCGGTGCCTTGAATGCCGTAAAGGAAATTGTCGCTGGCATTGCCGGTCAGCGTATCATTGAGACCCGAACCGATGAGATTTTCGATACTGATGAAGGTGCCGCTGCCCCAACCCGTGCCGAAGTTCTGCAGGCCCGCAATGCTGAGATTTGCCGTAATGCCGCCGCTTGGGCTCTGCTGACTCGGCGTGAAGGCGGCGGTATCGTTGCCTGCGCCGCCATTGTACGTGGTGACGCCGCCACTGCCTTGCAGCGCGTCATCGCCCGCGCCACCGATCAAATTCAGGTTGCCGCTGGTGATCGCGGTGGGAAAGGCCGTCGCGGTAGAGAAAATCAGGTGATTGGAGGCGCCCAGCGCGGAGCCGTCCACGGTGACGGTTTGGCCGCTGGTGACAAAGCCGGTTGCAACCTGGAGCGCATAATCATAGCCCGCGCCCAGCGTGATCGTTTCGACATTCGTGACGTAGAAGTTCGAATAACCCTGGTTGGCGAATAGATGCGTCAGGGAGCTCAGATTGTAATTGAAGTCAAAATTCGAGGTGACGCCGCCGGTCAGGTGGAGCGTGTCGGTTCCGATGCCGCCATCAATCCGATAATTGCCAAGGGCGTGATCCCAGTCGCCGACGTTGAAAGTGTCATTGCCGCCGTAACCATAAAGGCCGGGAAGGCCAGCCGTGCTATTGGCCGCCGTCCAATTGAAGATGTCATCGCCGCTGAAGAAGTCATTGGGAAAGGCGGTCTGGTCCAGAAGATCATTGAAGGCGGTGGCCGCCGACACATTCAGTCCGGTCCAGGTCTGACTGCTGGGCCCATGATTATTGTCGGTGTAGCTGACACTTGTGATGGTGCCGGCGGTCAGCTGGTAATAGGTGGTGCCGGCAATGACGGTGCTGGTGTAGGTGAAACCGCTGCCATTGACGGTGACGCTGGCGAGCGTGTTCTGGTTGGTGACGGTGAAGCTGGTATCGCCCGTGGCCTGGAACAGAGCCGTGCCACTGGTGAAGATCGACTGGATCGAAGTGTTGCCCAGCCCGGTGCCGGTCAAGATAGTCATGGATACCCCCGATGGCCGGTCTGCTTTGAGACCGGCCCCAGCCCAACATTTCCCCGGGGGTCATTGTCGGGAGTGCCTATGTTTGCGTCAATATGGGGCGCCCTGACAACCTGTCAGAAGCCCTCCGGGCTGAGGGGCTGGCTCGGGCATAGGCTTGGTTCGCCTCGGAAATTCACCAAGAGATAGCCTGCAAACAGGGCTTATTGTGCCGATGGGCAAGCGCTATGGGCCGCACCGGTGTTGCACCAGAAGAATGCCCAGTTCCATAGCACGCACACCATATAAAGAGCTCAGGACAGCTGCGGCAGCCCCGCCGCGAAGCCAGCCCGACCCGGCTGACGGGAGGGCGCCGCGATGCCATCGCGGCGTGGTGACGTGGCGGGGCGGTGCGGCTTTCGTCCGGCCGACGGATCCCGGGCGCGATCTCCGTTCAAAGTGACGGGCGTCCGTCCCACCATCTTTTGTCTACAGCACGCGCGTGACGGGGCCGAAGATGGGGCGCCGCAATTTTTCCGATGAGAGCCTCAAGGCGAATGGTCAAGGTGGTGGGCGCCCATCAGATACCTATCCTTTCGAACAGGTCCGCATCCCGGCGCGCTTGAGCCTTGGATGAATCACGCCATCTCGCCATCATTCCCCACCGATGACGCTGCGGGGAACTTATGCGCCTCGGGAACTACGCGCATACGTTAACATCTGCGACGCGGCCGCCATCCAAATTCCGATTGCGGCTTGCTTTTACGTCCGCGGTCACCTTGCGGGACCCGGCGGATGCCGCCATGATCGGATCGGGGGGCGGTTTAGGAGCAGACACGCGCATCTATGACCATTCCACCGCTGCGTACCTTTAAGATCGCGCCACGCGACCCCAAAAGCGGGGACCTGCCTGCGTCCCATCTCGGAAAAGCCCTCACGGCGGAGGGCTTTCTGGATACGGACGGAGACCTGCATATTGACGGAAAGGTCGTTGGACGGGTTTGTGCCGACCGCCTTGTTCTGGGTACCGACGGATATCTGGAAGGCGACGTGGTCGCACGCGACGTGCACATAGGCGGGCGTCTGAGCGGGCGCATATTTGCCCTTAATGTCACATTGGAGAGCTCGGCGGACGTCACCGGGCG
>Ga0070665_100004057_pt1 | contig 15405 bp, 13 predicted proteins | sample KBSS13metaG_FD_65862 | JGI IMG/M metagenome (GOLD analysis project Ga0070665, IMG submission 65862) | Switchgrass rhizosphere microbial communities from Kellogg Biological Station, Michigan, USA - KBS S1-3 metaG | ecosystem: Host-associated > Plants > Roots > Rhizosphere > Soil ... | reverse complement strand
TGGTTCTATGTGTACTCCGGCGTGATCTGGGCGTGTGTGTTCATGCGGACCAGTGCGCGGCGCGTGCGGTTCGGCGAGATCGAGAAACCCGACGATGTGGAGTCGCTGTTCTACCACGGCTCGGTGCTCAAGCGACTGATCGGAGAGGCGTAATGCTCGGGCCCATGGACGAATACCCGGTACATCAGGTCCCGCAGCCGATTGCATGGCCGGGATCGAGCGACCGCAATTTCTACGACCGCTCGTACTTCAACGCTCACGACCGCACCGGCGACATCTTCGTGATCTCGGGTATCGGCTACTACCCGAATCTTGGTGTCAAGGACGCATTCCTGTTGGTGAGGCGGGGCGATGTGCAGACAGCGGTGCACCTCAGCGGTGCCATCGACCAGGACCGGCTGAACCAACACGTCGGCAATTACAGAGTCGAGGTGATCGAGCCGCTACACAAACTGCGCATCGTGCTCGACGAAACCGAGGGCATCGCAGCGGATCTGACGTGGGACGGGCTGTTCGACGTCGTGCAGGAGCAACCGCACATCATGCGGCGCGGCAACCGCGTGACTCTCGACGCGCAGCGGTTCGCTCAGGTGGGCGCCTGGAGTGGGCACCTGGTGATCGACGGTGAGGAGATCGCGGTCGATCCGTCCCGGTGGATCGGCTCGCGTGACCGGTCGTGGGGTATCCGCCCGATCGGCGAAGCCGAGCCCGCGGGACGCCCCGATGATCCGCCGTTTGAGGGCATGTGGTGGCTGTACGTGCCGATGGCGTTCGACGACTTCGGCATCGTGGTGATCATCCAGGAGGACCCGCAGGGCTTCCGGTCACTCAACGACTGCACCCGCATCTGGAAGGACGGCCGCGTGGAGCAGTTGGGTTGGCCGCGAGTGAAGATCCACTACCGCTCCGGTACTCGCATTCCCACGGGTGCGACCATCGAGGCGACCGCATTCGACGGCAGCCCAGTCCATTTCGACGTTGAGTCGAAACTGCCGGTACCCATTCACGTCGGCGGCGGGTACGGCGGGGACTCCGACTGGCTGCACGGAATGTGGAAGGGCGACAACTTCACCGAACGCCTGACCTACGACATGACCGATCCCGCGATCGTCGGGCGCGCCGGCTTCGGCGTCATCGACCACGTCGGCCGGGCGGTATGCCGCGAAGCCGACGGCGTTGAACGCGAGGGCTGGGGCCTGTTCGAACACGGGGCGCTCGGCCGGCACGACCCGTCGGGCTTCGCCGACTGGTTGACTGTCGCGCCTTAGCCAAATGCCGGGATCCGGAAACCCTCCGGTGGGACCATTCGCTGGTGGACCACGATGACCCCGAGAGGCGGATCGACGAGCTGGAAAGCCAGTTGGCCGACCGGAAACACGTCGCGCAGCCGGAACGAGTAGACGACAGTTCCGGGCTGACTCCAGACGATGTCCATAATCTGGCTTTCTCGAGTGCAAAGGGCGGACGTCGCGGATACCACGAACATGAGGTGGACGCGTTTCTCGACCGCGTTGAGGCAACGCTGCGAGATCCGACGGCAAGTGACCGCCTGGCTGCGGCGGACGTTGGCAATGTGGCGTTCTCCAGGGCGCCGATCGGAAGGCGTGGATACGACGAAGACGAAGTTGAGGCGTTTCTTCGCCGAGTGGCGGTTGAGTTGGCGCGCCGCTCCGGGCAACCGTTAGCACCCGATCCTGGACCCCGCCACCTTCGACAATCGGACGAGTCCACCGCGGAGAAGATCGTCAACCATGTTTCCGTGTTCGCGGTAGAACTCTTCGGCCATCACTCCGCCGTGACCTGGCGGGCGCCGCTGGTACTCGCGTTGGTGTTCCTTCTGCTCGGCGTCGCCATCCATCCCGCTTACTTTGTCGTCGCCGGTTTTCTGTTGCTTTGGGCGGGTGTTGCGTGGCGGACCGACCGGTGACTCCGGCGACTTCGGCGTGCTTCGTAACACTCACCGTTACCGACTACGCCGAAATCGCAAAGAGCGCGCCGGCAGCCATCGCTTCGATCAAGAAGTAGAACCAGTTCGGATAGAACGCGGTGCGATCGCCCAGGATCGCAGCGGCCACGCGGCCAATGGCCATCCCCACCAACGCGGCTCCAACGGTGATCAAGATGCCCTTTCGGAGGTCTCCGTCCGCAGCCGCCGCATACGCAAGCACCGCCGCGATCGCCAGCCCGAAGCCGCCGTAGACCGCGCGCACCTCCGACCGTGATGCGTCTCCCCCGAGCGTGGTGCCGAACGGCCGCACCAGCGCGGCCGGTGCAGCCAGCGCGTAGACGCCCATACCGAGGAAGAACACGGCGATAACGCCGATGACAGCAGTGCCGACTGGGCTGGCCACGATAACCTCCTGTCGAGTTGACGTAAGGAGGCCAGCATGACGGCAGAGGCCGGCGCCGCGCTTCCACAAACCTGCTATCCGTCGATCTGGCTGTGGCCGGGCCAGGCGCTGTATGCAGGTCCCAGCCTCAATCTCGAACCCCACTCGGGTTCGGTGTGGTGCCTGGCGGTCGGCACCGACGGACCGCTGACCGTCGCCACCGCGGACGGCGTCAAACGCACGGCGCGCAGCGTCCTGATTCCGCCACGGCTGACCCACCAGCTGACCTGCCACGGCACCGGGCTGGTCTCCTGCTACCTGGAGCCGACGTCGGAGCGCGCCAGCACGAGCAGGCACAAGTTCGACGACTGGCAAGGCGAAGTCGGCCTACGACACGTCGACGAAGAACGGTTGCAGTTCAGCCCGACCGACGACGAAAGCGCGTCGCACTGGCTCGATTTGGCGGCCCCCGCCGCGCCGCGGCACATCGATCCCCGCATCATCGCCGCGACGCGCACCATAGGTGACGACCCCGCGGGATCGATTGCGTCGCGCGAACTCGCCGCCGCCGCAGGACTTTCCGAATCACGGTTCCTGCACCTGTTCCGCGACGAACTCGGCACCAGCCTGCGCCGCTATCGGCTGTGGGTGCGGTTGACACACGCGGGTACCGCCATCGCGGCGGGCGACAACCTCACCACCGCCGCGATGAAGTCGGGGTTCGCCAGCCCGTCGCACCTCGCCGACAGGTTCAAGACGACATTCGGGTTGTCCGCGTCCCAGTTGCTCGGGACGGGGCTGACCCTGCGGACGCCGTAGCCGCACGCCCGAACACCATCGAGTCCTCGATGGACTCGAATGGTCGCCGTAGGACGTCGAGCAGGAAATTCTGCGACATCTGCCACGGCCTGCGACTGCCGGTCTTCGGCAGCAAGTGCAGCCCCCGCTTCACGTAACCCGATTCCAGTTTGAACGCGGGCTCCTCGGCCATGTCAACGGTGCCGACATGCGGGTAGGCGTGGGTGTAACCGTGAGAATCCATGTACGCCAACAACTTCGCGAACGACTTCGCCGTCAAGTCCGCGCCCAATGTCCACGACGCGTTGGTGTAGCCGACGCACCAAGCGGCGTTCGGAACGTCCTGGAGCATGTGCCGGCGATACAGAAACCGATCATGCGGGTTGACCTGACCACCGTCCACGCTGAGCGCCGCGCCGCCCAGCGACTGCAACTGCAGGCCCGTCGCGGTGACAATCACGTCGGCGTCCAAGTGGCGGCCCGAGCGTAGGACGATGCCGGCTGCATCCACGTGATCGACGTGGTCGGTCACCATCTCGACCCTGGCTCTAGCGATCTCCTTGTACAGATCGGCGCCGATAATGAAGCACAGCCGCTGATCCCACGGGTTGTACGGCGGATTGAAATGCGTGTCGATGTCGTAATCCGCAGGCAGCGTGCGCTCGGCCGTGCGCCGCAGAAAACGTCTGCTGAACTCGGGCGCCCGGCGGGCGACGACCCACATGACCACCGCCACGACCGCGTTGCGCCAGCGGACGATCCCGTGAGCGAGCTTCAGCGGCAAGAACTTCCGGAGTGCTACCGCCGTCGGTTCGATCTTGACTGACGAGATCATGTACGACGGCGTGCGCTGCAACATCGTCACGTGGGCGGCGGTATCCGTCAGCGAGGGGATGAGACTGACCGCTGTCGCCCCGCTGCCGATGACCACGATTCGTTTGCCTGCCAAGTCCAGCGATTCGGGCCAGCGCTGGGGATGCACGACGTCGCCCCTGAACGCTTCCATACCGGGAAACGTTGGCGCATAGGGCTCGTCGTAGTTGAAGTAGCCGGTGCCGAAGAACACGAAGCGGCTACGGTAGGTCGCGGGGTGGCCGTCCTGGTCAACCTGCAGTGTCCACGTGTCAGTCGTCGAGTCCCAGTCGGCGGAACGAACGTAGGTGCGGTAACGAATGTGCTTGTCGATGCCGTGCTTGCGCGCGGTCTGATCGAGGTATTCCCAGATGTGTTCCCCGTCGACGATCATCTCCGGCCTGGTCCACGGCTCCCACGGAAAGCACAGTGTATAGATGTCACTGTCCGACCGAATTCCCGGATACCGGAACAGATCCCAGGTACCGCCCAACCGCTCGCGCCGCTCCAGGATCGTGAACGACAGGTGCGGATTGCGTTCGCGGATCCGGTACGCGGCGCCGATGCCGGATATGCCGGCACCGACGATCACGACATCCGAATATTCGGGTTCGCTCACCCTGGCACCTCCTAGGCGGGCTCCGCCTCCCGAGCCTCCGCGCGGCCGAACACCATCGACTCCTCGATGCGGTCGAGACGATGGTCGATGGCATCGAGCACGTAGTTGTGCCGCACGTTCCACGGTCGATGCGTACCGGATTTGGGCAGTGCGTGCAGTGCGCGCTGCACGTAACCGGCGTTGATGTTCCACGCCGGTTTCTCGGGCATCGGCTTGTCGCCCAGGTGCGGGTACGCGTGCGTATAGCCGTGACCGTCCATGTAGGACAACAGTTTTGCGACCGACCGCGCCGTGAGATCGGCACGCAGCGTCCACGATGCGTTGATGTAGCCGACGCACCACGCCATGTTCGGGATGTCTTCGAGCATGTGCTCCTTGTAGACGAACCGGTCCTGCGGCTTGACCTCGGCGCCGTCGATACTGATCGCCACCCCGCCGAGTGCTTGCAGCTGCAGGCCAGTGGCGGTGATGACCACGTCCGCGTCAATCCGCTTCCCCGAGCGCAACACGATGCCGTTGGCGTCGAAATGGTCGATGTGATCGGTCACCACGTCGGCTCGGCCGTCGCCCACCGCGGTGTACAGGTCGTTCTCGAGGATCAAGCACAACCTTTGATCCCACGGGTCGTATCGTGGCTTGAAATGAATGTCGACCGGATAATCCTCTGGCAGAGCCTGTTTCGCCCGCGCCCGCATCAGCCACCTGCTGAACCGCGGCGCCTTGCGCGCGATCACGTAGGTCAACACGGTGAACGTCGTGGCGTACAAGCGCACCGCCTTGTTGGCCAGGCGAAGCGGCAACACTTTCCGGATCGCCTGCACAAGCGGGTTGATGCGAGGCATCGACAGCATGTACGTCGGTGACCGCTGGAGCATGGTCACGTGCCCGGCCTTTTCGGTCAGCGACGGGATCATGCTGACGGCGGTCGCACCGCTACCGATCACCACAACACGCTTACCGGTGTAGTCGAACCACTCCGGCCAGAACTGCGGGTGCACCACCGCCCCGCTGAAGTTCTCGATGCCGGGGAACTCTGGCCGGTAGGGCTCGTCGTAGTTGTAGTAGCCGGTGCCAAAGAACACGAACCGGCCGCGGTAGGCCTTGGCAATGCCGTTCTGCTCGGTCTGCACCGTCCACGTATCGGTGGTGGAGTCCCAGTCGGCGGACAGCACGTGGGTGTTGAAGCGGATGTGTTCGTCGATGCCGTGCTTGTGCGCGGTCTGGGTCAGGTACTCGCGAATGTCGGCTCCGTCGGCGACATACTCGGGCCGTCGCCACGGCTCGTAGGGATAGCTGAGCGTGAAGATGTCGCTGTCGGAGCGGATACCGGGGTAGCGAAACAAGTCCCAGGTGCCGCCGATCCGCTCACGCCGTTCGAGCACCGTGTACGACAGCCCGGGATTCTTCTCATGGATCCGGTATGCGGCGCCAATGCCCGATATACCTGCGCCGATGATCAGCACGTCGGCGTATTCGACGTCTGTCGCGGTCATACCCAACCCCCTTTGGTCCGGCTGGGTACCACGATAGGGGCTCAGCGGTTGAGTGCGTCAACGATCGCGGCGAGCGACTCCACCGCGATCGGCCCTGGCTGATAGATGCAGATCCGGTCGGAGACGCCCGCCACCCGGTCGCGGATGTGCGCGGCGATGTCTGCGGGGCTGCCGCATGCCGCGATTGTGTGCAGCATCTCGTCGTCGATCAGGGCGCCCATGTCCTCCCACCGGCCCTGTTTGGACAGCTTGTTGAGCTCGGGCTGCAGCTCACCCCAGCCGTGCACATCCAGGACGGGCCGGTACGCGGGCGTCGACCCGTAGAACGCAAGCAGCCTGCGGGTGGCGGCGTGGTCTTGGTCCTTATCGGCTGCCGACACGATGATCTCCGGCACCACCGCGAAGTCGGCCTCGTCGCGGCCTGCGGCGGCAAGCCCCTCCCGGACGGCCGGCATCGTCGCTTCCTGGAGGAACCGCTTGGAGCCGAACGGCATGACGAGCAAACCGTCGGCGACTTTGGCGGTGGCCCGTGTCAGCAGCGGCCCGAGCGCACCGACGTAGATCGGCGGCGGACCATACGGGTTGACGCCCGGGCTGAAGGTCGGCGTCATCAGCGTGTGCCGGTAGTACTCCCCGCGGAAGTCGAGCCGTTGGCCGGAGTTCCACGCCGCGAAGATGGCCCGCAACGCGCGCACCAATTCCGTCATCCTGGCAACGGGCCGGTCGAACTCAGCGCCGAACCGCTTCTCGATCTGCGTCCGCACCTGTGTGCCGAGGCCGAGCGTGAACCGACCCTTCGTCAGCAACTGCAAGTCATTGGCTTGGTGGGCGAGGTGAATCGGGTTGCGGGGAAACGCAATCGCGACGTTGGTCATCAGATCGAGGCCTTCCACAGCCGCGGCCAGGGCCAGCGGCGTGAACACGTCGTGCGGCCCCTCGAAGGTGAACACCCCACTGGCACCGGCTTCGTGCAGCACATGCGCGCGTTCCTTGGCATCCGTCGGCCCGAACAGCGCTGTCATCACCCTCACGACGTGAGAGCCTAGTGGCGTGAGCATTCCAGCCGGCGATGAGCGCTCGCGCGAAGAGCAGACACCCAATGTCGACGTCGTCGTCGTGGGTGCCGGGTTCGCGGGGCTGTCGGCCGCACGTGACCTGGTGCGGCTCGGTCACGACGTCGTAGTACTCGAAGGCCGTGATCGCGTCGGGGGACGTTCCTCGACGACGACGATCGCGGACACACCGGTCGATCTCGGCGGAACATTCGTCGGGCCAACCCAGGATGCCGTCGTCGCGCTGGCGAAGGAACTCGGCTGCGAGACCGTGCCGACATATAGCCGCGGCAAGAACCTGATCCGGTGGCACGGCAAGGTGCGGTCGTATCGCAGCACCATTCCGAAGCTGTCGATCATCGAACTGCTCGACGTGTCCCGGATTCAGTGGCGCTTCGAACGCGTCTGCAGGCGGGTTCCGGTGGACAAACCATGGACGTCGCCGATCGCCGAGATCCTCGACTCCAAAACCCTCGATGAGTGGCTGCGCTATGTGCACGCGAGCGCATCGACCCGAAATCTGATGGCGATCATGGCCCGCGTGACATGGGGATGCGAACCCGAGGAAGTCTCCATGCTGCACGCGACTCGCTATATCAAGGCCGCGGGAGGACTCGGCCGGATGCTCGACGTCGAGGGCGGAGCTCAGCAAGACCGCTTTCCCGGTGGCACGCAACAAATTGCGCTGCGGATCGCCGAAGAGCTTGGCGATCGCGTGGTGTTGACCGCGGTGGTGCGCAGCATCGAACGGCGTTCCGACGGAACGCTTGTCGTCAACTCCGATCATGGCGACGTCGCGGCCAAGGCCGTCATCGTGGCGCTCCCGCCACAGCACCGGGGAGCCATCGCATTCGACCCGCCGCTGCCGCCCGAGTACGAAAAGCTCACGGAACACTGGCCACAAGGCAACTTGAGTAAGGCGTACGTCGCCTATGAGACGCCGTTCTGGCGGACCAACGGTTGCTCCGGTGAGGCGCTCTCTGACGAAGGGCCGGTGTTCATCACCTTCGACGTCAGCCCCGACGACGCCGGGCCCGGCATCCTGCTGGGCTTCACCGACGCGCGCACATTCGACCCGCTGCCTGCCGAGCAACGGCGTGCGCAGGCGCTCGACGGATTCGCGGCGCTGTTCGGTGACGCGGCACGTAAGCCGATCGACTATCTCGATCACTGCTGGGGCGCAGAGGAATTCGCGCCGGGTGGACCGACGGCCGCAGTTCCGCCAGGGTCATGGACGACGTATGGGCCGTGGTTGCGCAAGCCGATCGACGGCATCTACTGGGCGGGGACGGAGACCGCCGACGAATGGACGGGGTTTCTCGACGGCGCGGTGCGCTCGGGTAAGCGGGCAGCCGACGAAGTGCACCGGGCGCTGACCTGTTAGGCGCTGCGCTGCCGGCTCACCGACTCGACCAGCATGCGCAGGTGCTTGTTGACGTCGTCGGGACGCTCGACGATGGCGCAATGCCCGCCTGGTAGCTCGACGAACGACGCCAAGTTCGGCGCCGTTCTGGCTATGTGCCGCGACGAGACCATCGGCAGCAGGCGGTCTTTCGTGCTTCCGATGACCAGCGTCGGCGCGGTCAGATTTTTCAGCCCGATGTGCTCGGGACCGAGTGTGTCGACCAGCGCGCGGGCCCAACCGCCACGGGCCGCCGACGGCGTCGAGGTGAACAACTCGTAGATGAAGTCGACGATGGCGGGATCGGCGTCGCGACCGACCGCGATAGTCGAGACAAACCGCCGACTCGGGCGATCCACTGCGCGCAAAAGCGGTGCCGCACCAAAGGTCCTGAGCAGCGTGCCCGCCGCACGAACCCTGGCATCGGCCAGCGGTGGGGGCACCGGAAGAAATTTTACGTTGCGCAGCAGATCACCGGTCGTGGTGTTGATCAGCGCGACGGCGTCGGCGCGCTGCGGTACCCGGTCGGGGAAGCGGTCGGCCCACGATGTGATTGCGATGCCGCCCATCGAGTGGCCTGCGATGACCGCGCGCTCGCCCGGCGCCAGCGTTGCCTCCAACACGGAGTCGAGGTCGGCTGCGAGCATGTCGATGCTGTAGCGGTGGCGGTGAGGCGGTACCGCGCTCTTGCCGTGGCCGCGGTGGTCGAACGCGATGACGCGGTAATCGGTCGACAAATCCGCGATCTGATACGCCCACACTCGAAGGGCGCAGGTGATGCCGTGTGCGAGCACGATCGGGTAGCCGTCTTCTGGTCCGAAGACCTCGGCGTGCAGGCGGATGCCGTCCTTGGATCGGACGGGAACGACGCGGCCCTTGGGCAATGCCTGCGCCGCGGCGAATTTTCTGGCCGGCGAACCGGCCTCCTGGCCACGTCCCATACGTGCTCCCATCGAGTTCGGCAACGCTGCCGTCAAAACCAGCCTACCGGTCGGTTGGGCGCTGTCGCCGCAGGAGTTAAATGGGGCGATGCGCGCGATTCAGATTGCCCAGCTCGATGGCCCGCAAGCTGCGAAGATCGTCGAGATCGACGAGCCGACTGCCGGTGACGGCGAGGTCCTCATCGACGTATACGCGGCGGGTGTGGCATTCCCCGACGCCCTGCAATCACGGGGGCTCTACCAGTACAAGCCGGACATGCCCTATACACCCGGCGCGGAGATCGCGGGCGTGGTGCGCAGCGCTCCTGATGGCGCGCACGTGGCGGCGGGTGACCGCGTCGCGGCACTGACCATGCTGTGCGGTGCGATGGCGGAAGTCGTTGCACTGCAACCCGATCGCGTGTTCAAACTGTCGGACACGGTGTCGTTCGAGGCAGGCGCGGGCCTGCTGTTCAACGACCTGACGATGCATCACGCACTGCGCACACGCGGTCGGCTCGCCAAGGGCGAGACGGTTCTGGTGCACGGCGCGGCGGGTGGCATCGGGACATCGACGCTGCGGCTGGCTCCGGCGTGGGGCGCTTCGCGCACGATCGCGGTGGTCAGCACCGAGGACAAGATCGCGATCGCGAAGGCGGCCGGGGCGTCGGACGTGGTGCTGGCCGACGGGTTCAAGGACGCCGTGAAGGAACTGACCGGCGGGCGCGGCGTCGACATTGTCGTCGACCCCGTTGGCGGCGACCGGTTCACGGACTCGCTGCGGTCGCTGGCCCCCGGCGGACGACTGCTCGTCATCGGCTTCACCGGTGGCGACATCCCGACCGTGAAGGTCAACCGGCTGCTACTGAACAACGTCGATGTCGTCGGCGTCGGCTGGGGCGCCTGGAGCCTGACTCACCCCGGTTACCTGGGCGAGCAGTGGGCCGAGCTGGAGCCGCTCCTGGCATCGGGCAAGGTGTCGGCGCCCGAACCGATCGTCTACCCGCTCGAGCAGGCGGCCGACGCGATCGCCTCGCTGGAGGACCGGACCGCGAAGGGCAAGGTCGTCGTCAAGCTGCGATGAGCGCTCGCGCGAAGAGCCGATCGCCCCGATGAGCGCTCGCGCGAAGAGCCGATCGCCCCGATGAGCGCTAGCGCGAAGAGCCGATGGCCACGCTGAGCGCGGGCGCGAGCCTCTCCCCCACCTTTGTGAGTAGCTCGGCCGCATGTCTCATCGACCGCACGGGGTCGGGCTCCAAGTCGCTGAGCGTGTACACGCCTGCGAAGCCAGCGGCGTTGGCTTCGGCGGGAGTCAGCGCCGATACGCCCGCGACGGCGAACGTCGGTACGCCGTGCATGCTCGCGCGTCGACACACACCGATTGCGGCCTTGCCGCGCAACGACTGTCGATCCAGTGAGCCCTCGCCGGTGACGACCGCGCGTGCACCCATCAGATGCCTGTCCAATTCGATGCGGTCGATGATCACGTCGATGCCGGGCTGCATCTGTGCGCCGAGTACGGCCAGCGCCGCGAAGCCCACGCCGCCCGCGGCGCCTGCGCCTGCGGCGTTTCGGTAATCCACTTTCGTTTCGCGCTCGAGGATGTCGGCCCAGCGACGAAGGGCGCGGTCGAGCTCGAGGACCTGATCCGGTCCGGCTCCCTTCTGTGGCGCATAAACGCTGGCCGCTCCAAGCGGACCATACAGCGGGTTGTCGACATCAGACGCGAGAGTGAATGAGGCACAAGCGATGTCGGTGTGTAACGCGGTGAGATCCAGGTGCGCCGCCTCGCCGAGAGGTGTGCCGGCGGGAAGGCGTACCCCGTTCCGATCGCGCACTGCCGCGCCAAGGGCGGTGAGGAACCCCGCACCACCGTCAGTGCTCGCACTTCCGCCGACGCCGACGATGATGTCGCGGCAGCCGTGATCAAGGGCCTGCACAACGACTTCACCGAGGCCACGACTGGTAGCGGTCATCGGGGCGGGTCGACTGCCCGGAAGCCGTTGTAAGCCACAGATTTCCGCCATTTCGATGACGGCAGTCCCATCGCTTCGCGCGTACGCGGTGTGGACGACCTGACCCGTCGGCCCCTGGGCATAAACCGGTACCCGCTCGAAGCCCGCCGCCAACACGGTGCCCAGCGTGCCGTCTCCGCCGTCCGCGACCGGGCAGTGCACCGTCGTCACCGTGGGGTCGGCTCGTTTGAGACCCACAGATATCGCGGCGGCAGCCTCCGCGGCCGTCAGTGAGCCCTTGAACTTGTCGGGCGCGATCACCACATGGCCACGCATCAGACCACCATCCATCTGCATTATTCCGCATTACGGAATCACTATTCCAGGCTCCAACGCTGGCACACCAGGCGTGTCACCGTCAACAGCTTCTCGGAACGATCTCGTGTTACCGCGGGTTCGCCCTTGACAAGAAGTCCGGACGACCGGTTCACTATTTTGTATAGCGAGTTATTAATTCCACAATACGGAATAGCTAAGTATCAGCGCCTGCGGCATCCCGAGAAAGGAACTCCGAGATGACGGCCTATACGGTCAACTGCTCGATCCTGCTGACCGATCTACCCCTTCTGGATCGGCCGCAGGCGGCCCGGAACGCCGGGTTCGAGGCAGTCGAGTTCTGGTGGCCCTTCGACACCCCAACGCCACCGGACGCCGACGTCACTGCCTTCGTTCGGGCCATCCAGGATGCGGGTGTTCAGTTGACCGGCCTGAACTTCGCCGCAGGCGACATGCCCGCCGGCGATCGTGGCATCTTGTCGAACCCGACTCTGACGCAAGCGTTTCGCGACAACGTCGAGATCGCCGTCGGAATCGCCGAAACGCTGGGCACCCGTGCGTTCAACGCGCTGTACGGCAATCGCATCGATGACTACTCCTCTGCCAACCAGGATGACGTCGCCGCCGAGAACCTTGGCTATGCCGCACGGGCGGCAGACCGGATCGGGGCCACGGTCCTCATCGAACCGGTAAGCGGCGCACCCCGGTATCCGCTGCTCACGGCAGCCGACGCGATCCGTGTGATCGACCGGGTGCACGACCAGCACGGCGCCACCAACCTGCGATTGCTCGCCGACTTCTACCACCTGCACGTCAACGGCGACGACATCGCCACCGCGATAACCGATTACGCCGCCCGAGTCGGCCACGTACAGATCGCCGATGCCCCCGGCCGGGGTGAACCGGGGACCGGGGAAATCCCGCTGCGCACCTATCTCGAGCAGCTCACCATGCAGGGCTACCAGGGTTACGTCGGCCTGGAGTACAAGGCGACCAAACCGGACACCTTCGAATGGCTGCCACGGGCAGAACGCGGAGCCACCTTGCACGCACAAGCAGAAACGAGGATCTAATGAGCACAATCGCTTTCATCGGACTGGGCATCATGGGCAGCCCGATGGCGACCCACTTGGTCAAGGCCGGTCATACCGTCGTCGGCGTGGACACGTCGCCAGAACGCACCGGCGCGTTGGTGGAAGCCGGAGGCGCGGCGGCCGACTCCATCGAACAGGCAGTCAAGGACGCCAACGTGGTGGCCATCATGGTGCCCGACTCCCCACAGGTGCAGGCCGTGCTGCTGGGAGACGACGGGGTGTTCGCTCACGCCCAGCCCGGCACGCTGGTGATCGACTTCTCCTCCATCCGGCCCGATGTCACCGCGGAGTTCGCCAAGATCGGCACCGAGCGCGGGCTGCGCATCCTTGACGCGCCGGTGTCCGGTGGTGAACCGGGCGCCGTGAACGCCACGCTGTCGATCATGGTCGGCGGCTCGGGCGACGACTTCGCCGCAGCCAAGCCGATTTTCGACACGGTCGGCAAGACCATCGTGCACGTCGGCGCCAACGGCGCCGGCCAAACCGTCAAGGCAGCCAACCAGCTGATCGTCGCAGGCAACATTGAACTGCTCGCCGAGGCCATCACGTTCTTGAAGGCATACGCCGTGGACATCGAGGCCGCCGTCAAGGTGCTCGGCGGCGGACTGGCCGGTTCGGCCGTGCTCGACCAGAAGGCCTCCAAGATGCTGACCCGCAACTTCGATCCCGGTTTCCGGATCGCGCTGCACCACAAAGACATGGGCATCGTCACCGCCGCAGCACGCGAAGCAGGCGTGGTCACGCCGCTCGGTTCACTGGTCGCCCAACTGATGGCGTCGGCGTTGGCCAACGGCGATGGCGGGCTGGACCATTCGGCGCTGTTGTTGGGTGTCGAGCGGCTGTCAGGCAAGGAATCGGCTCAATGACACGGATGCGAACGGTCGACGCGGCCGTCAAGATCCTCGAAATCGAGGGCGCGACTCAGGCGTTCGGCCTGCCGGGCGCGGCGATCAACCCGTTCTACTCGGCGATGCGCGCACACGGCGGCATCAAGCATGTGCTGGCCCGTCATGTTGAGGCCGCTAGCCACATGGCCGAGGGCTTCACCCGCGCTGCGGCGGGCAACATCGGTGTGTGCATCGGGACCTCGGGCCCCGCGGGCACCGACATGATCACTGGGTTGTACTCGGCCTCAGCCGATTCCATTCCGATCCTCGCGATCACCGGCCAGGCGCCGGTCGACAGGCTGCACAAGGAGGACTTCCAGGCCGTCGACATCGCCTCGATCGCTGCGCCCGTCACCAAGATGGCGATGACCGTGCTCGAACCCGGCCAAGTTCCAGGCGCTTTCGCGCAGGCGTTCCACTTGATGCGGTCGGGACGACCGGGCCCCGTGCTCATCGACCTGCCCATCGACGTTCAGCTCGCCGAGATCGACTTCGATCCAGAGGCGTATCAACCGCTACCGGTCTACAAGCCCTCGGCGTCGCGGGCTCAGGCCGCCAAGGCAATCGACATGCTGGTTTCCGCCGATCGGCCGTTGATCGTTGCCGGCGGCGGCATCATCAACGCCGACGCCTCGGATCTGCTGGTCGAACTCGCCGAGATCCTGAATGTCCCTGTGGTGCCGACGCTTATGGGGTGGGGCAGCATTCCGGACGATCACGTGCTCGCGGCTGGCATGGTCGGCCTGCAGACGTCGCATCGATACGGCAACGCGACCATGCTCGCCTCCGACTTCGTTCTCGGAATCGGTAACCGGTGGGCCAACCGCCACACCGGCGGACTGGACACCTATCGACAGGGACGGCGGTTCGTTCACGTCGACATCGAGCCGACACAGATCGGCCGTGTCTTCGCGCCGGATTTCGGGATCGTCTCGGATGCGAAGGCGGCGCTCGAGCAGTTCGTCGCCGTCGCGAAGGAGCGACGCGCGGCGGGCACCCTGCCGGATTGGAGCACCTGGGTCGAGGACTGCAGGCAGCGCAAGCAGACGATGCACCGCAAGACCCACTTCGACGACGTTCCGATCAAGCCGCAGCGGGTCTACGAGGAGATGAATCGGGCGTTCGGCCGCGATGTCCGGTACGTCACCGCGATCGGGCTCTCGCAGATCGCGGGCGGACAGTTCCTTCAGGTCTACGGACCGCGGAACTGGATCAACTGCGGCCAGGCCGGTCCGCTGGGGTGGACGGTGCCCGCTGCGCTCGGTGTCGTCGCCGCCGATCCCACCGCGAGCGTGGTGGGGCTGTCGGGTGACTACGACTTCCAGTTCCTCATCGAGGAACTCGCGGTCGGCGCGCAATTCAACCTGCCGTATGTCCATGTGGTGGTGAACAACTCGTATCTCGGGCTGATCCGTCAGGCGCAGCGCAACTTCGACATGAACTACCACGTGTCGCTTGGCTTCGACAACATCAACGCACAAGAGTCCGACAGCGACGTTCCGAAGGGCTACGGCGTCGACCACCTCCGCGTCGCGGAGGGCCTGGGCTGCAAGGCAATCCAGGTGGTCGAGCCCGCCGATATCGGCCCGTCGTTGGTCCGGGCGCAGCAACTGGCCCACGAGCACAAGGTTCCTGTGGTGGTGGAGATCTTCCTGGAGAAGATCACC
>Ga0070665_100004055_pt1 | contig 15407 bp, 11 predicted proteins | sample KBSS13metaG_FD_65862 | JGI IMG/M metagenome (GOLD analysis project Ga0070665, IMG submission 65862) | Switchgrass rhizosphere microbial communities from Kellogg Biological Station, Michigan, USA - KBS S1-3 metaG | ecosystem: Host-associated > Plants > Roots > Rhizosphere > Soil ... | reverse complement strand
GCACGCCATGGCTTCGATCTGCGGGGCGCGGACATCCTGCTTGCGCTGCTCACCGCCCTGAAGTTCTGCGTCTCGCACCTGGGCCGCTATCAGGTCACCGAGCCGACCCGGAACTACCTGTTGCGCGCGAGCCCGTTCTATTGGGGCGGGGTGTTCTTCCAGCAGCGCACGTCCAATCCGACCCATGCGGCGATCCGAGGTGCTGTCCTGAAGAAGGAGCATGTCATCGTCGGGCAGTCCGCGAAGGAGCCGCCGGTCGAGATGTGGGAGAGCGGCGAGATGACGCTCGAAGCCGCCCGGGGCATCGCGGCGTTCATGCACAGCCACTCACTGGCTGCGGCCACCGGAATGGCCCTGCGGTTCGATCTTTCCGGCGTGAAGAGTCTGCTGGATGTCGGCGGCGGCTCGGGCTGCTTCTGCATCACGCTCGCGAAACAGAACCCACAGCTTCGTTGCGCGGTGATGGACCTGAAACCGATGTGCGAGGTCGCACTCGACTACATCCGCGCGGCGGGGGTCGCTGAGCGGGTCGGCGTGCAGGCCGTGAACATGTTCCGGCAGCCGTGGCCCACCGGCTACGACGCCATGCTCTTCTCGAACATCTTCCACGACTGGGGCCCCGAGACGAATGCGACCCTCACGGCGAAAGCGTTCGCGGCGCTTCCGAGGGGCGGCCGCATCTTCCTGCACGAGATGCTGCTCGATGACACAGGCGATGGTCCGCTGACGACCGCTTCGTTTTCCGCACTGATGCTCGCGAACACGCGCGGGCGCCAGTTCACCTTTACGCAGCTGAAAGAGACGCTCGAGAAGGCGGGGTTCACGGATATCGACGTGAAGCCGACTTACAGCTACTACTCGGTGGTGAGCGGGATGAAGCGCTGACGCCATGACTTTTCGCAATCGCTTCCATCCGCGCGTCCTGTTCCTCGCCACGCTCGTGTCGGCGATCATCCTCGTTGCCATCGTCGCCGTTCCGCAGTGGCTCTCGAAGGGCGCTCGTCTCGAAGTGCTGCGCGACCACGTCGGGCAGATCGCGGATCTGGCGGCGAGCGTCGTCGATGGGGATCTGCATGCGCAGCTCATCGACCCCGCCAGGTACAGCAAGGATCTGTACGACCACGCGCTGAAGCCGCTGGTGCGGTTTCATTCCGCCAATCCCGAGATTTTCTATGTCTACACGATGGTGGAGCGCGATGGCGGCACCTTCTTCGTGCTCGACACCGCGACCTCGCCGGATCTGAAAATCGGCCGCAACCTGCGCGCGTCGGCCTACATGGAGCGCTTTCAGATTCGCCCCGAGTACGAGAGCGACTGGCTGAAGCAGATCGCATCTGGCACCACGTGGGTGACGCCGACGTTCCAGCAGGATGACTACGGCGACTTCCTCACGGCCCACAAGGCCATCTACGACAGCCAGCATCGCTACGTCGGTTTCGTGGGCGTCGACTTCGACCTGCAGTATTACCTGCAGCAGGAAGCGCGCTTCAGGGCGATCGGCACGTGGAGTCTGATCGCCGCATTGATCGCTTCGCTCATCATCGGCTACATCATCGCGCTCTATCACTTCGACCTGAATCATCGGATCGAAGAGCACTATCACACCTCGATCCGGGACGGCCTCACCGGCCTGCTCAATCGCCGGGGTGCGCTGGACGCGATCCGCCGCTCGCTCGAGCGACGCACGGCGAGCTATGCGACGCTGCTCGTCGATATCGACAACCTGAAGTCGTTGAATGACACCGCCGGGCATGCGCACGGCGATGCCGTCATCGGCGCACTCGCGGCGATCGTTCGCGAGAGTATCCGCGAGGGCGACGACTGCGCGCGCCTGGGCGGCGATGAGTTCATGATCTTCGCGCCAAACTGCGACGCCGACGGCGCAGCGGAAATCGCCCGCCGCATCCTGACGGCTACCGCGGCTCCGCGCAGTGAGCTTTCCGGGGCGAGCTTCAGCGTCTCGATCGGCATTGCCGTGCGCGATCAGGCCGATGCGGACTTCGACCGGATGTATCGCGAGGCGGACGCGGCGCTCTATCACGCGAAGTCCGCCGGCAAGCATCGCTTCTCGTACTACGAAGCCACCATCAAGACCCAGACGATTTCGGCCTGATTGCACCATGCGGCCGTGTCGAGTGCGCCAAGGGGCCAGCCTTCCGTGGCCTGCTGGCCGCTCCCGCCAAATCGTGCTATTCAAAGCACGCACCGTGATGAGGGGGAGTCAGGCAGTGGATCACCGCAGTCCTGTCGATCGTCGCGATTTTCTCAAGACCACGACCGGCGTTATCACCGGAGTCCTGGTAGCCGGCAGCCCGCTGGCGCTGGTGGCGCCGTCGCGAGTCTGGGCCGCCGATCTCAAGGCGTTCACCAGCGCGGAGGGTACGACGCTGATGGCGCTGGCGCGGACTATCGCGCCTCACGACAAGCTCGAAGACCCGGCGTATGCCGTCGTCATCCAGGGCATCGATGCGGAAGCCGCGAGCGACCCGGCGACCAAAAAGCTGGTGAAGGACGGCCTCGCCGCTCTCGGCCCGAGCTTCGCGACTTCACCGGAAAACGTACGCGTCGCCGCTCTCAAGAAGATGGAACAGACGCCTTTCTTCCAGACGATGCGCGTGAAGGTGTTCGGCCTCTACGCCACCGACTACGCCTACAAGTACTTCGGCTACGAAGGCGAGGCGTTCTCGAAGGGTGGATATCTGTTCCGCGGCTTCAACGATCTGCGCTGGCTGCCCGATGTGCCGCTGGCGGACAGCGGTCCCGTGATCCAGCAGACGAAGTGAGGGGAGCGCACGCATGGCGAAGTTCGAACTGAACGACGACGGCGTCGTGGTCATCATCGGCTCGGGTGCGGGCGGCGGCACGCTGGCGCACGAGCTCACTCGTCGCGGCATCAAGGTGGTGCTGTTCGAGGCGGGCAAGCGGCAGTCGCTCGCAACGTTCTCGCAGGTTCCGGGTGAGGCTTTCGCGCAGCTGACGTGGCTCGAGCCGCGCACCCAGTCCGGCACGTCTTCGGTGAAAGACGATTACCCGACCTTGCCCGTGTGGACCTGCAAGACTGTCGGCGGCTCGACGGTTCACTGGACCGCGGCGTGCCCGCGCGTCCAGGAATACGAGATGAAGTCCCGCACGACGTATGGTGACGTGAAGGGCACATCGCATCTCGATTGGCCGATCGAGCACGCGGAGCTCCTGAAGTACTACGAGATCGCCGAGAAACGCATGAACGTGGCCCGACGCCACGGCGTGCCGGGCCTGCCCGCGTCGAGTCACTTCAAGGTGATCTATAACGGTGCGCGCAAGATCGGCTACCAGCACGTGCACACGAACTACATGGCCATCAACGCGCAGCCGGCGGATGGCCGCGGCATCTGCATCGAGCAGGGGTTCTGCGCGCAGGGCTGCAAGACCGGCGCCAAGTGGAGCACGCTGTACACCGAGATCCCGCGCGCGGAAGCGACGGGCAAGCTCGATCTGCGGCCGGAAAGCCGCGTCACGCGCATCGAGCATGGCGCAGATGGCAAGGTGACTGGCGTTGTCTACATCGACGCCCAGGGCAAGGAGCAGCGGCAGAAGGCACGCATCGTCTGCGTGGCGTGCAACTCCGTCGAGACCGCGCGACTGCTGTTGTTGTCCGAGAGCGGGAAATTCCCGAAGGGTCTCGCGAACTCGCACGACCAGGTCGGCCGCCACTATAGCCGGCACACCGGCGGATTCTGCTGGGGCATCTTCGATAAGCCGGTGAACATGTGGCGTGGCGCGACGCTCGCTGGCGTCATCGAGGACGAGAACGTCTTCAACCCGAAGCGCGGCTTCGTCGGCGGCTATCACCTCGAGATGGTGGCGATGGAGCTGCCGACCTATCCGCTCGTGGGTCTGCCGTACATGTGGGGTCGCGACTTTGCCGACATCATGGAGAACTACCGCAACATCGCGGGCATGTTCATCAACGGCGAAGACATGCCGCGCTCGGACAACCGCATCACCCTGAACAAGACGGTGAAAGATGCGTTCGGCCTGCCGGTTGCCAACATCCACTTCGACGAGCACGAGAACGACACGGCGATGCGCAAGCACGCGCAGACGCAGGCGAAGAAGGTTTATGACGCGGTGGGTGCGAAGCGCATGATCACCACGCGACAGACGCCGGGCACGCACAACATGTGCACGGCCCGCATGAGTAAGGATCCGCGCGACGGCGTCTGCGACGCGCACGGCCAGACGCACGACATCAAGAACCTGTTCATCTCGGACGGCAGCGCGATGACGACGTCGACGTCGGCGAATCCGACGTTGACCATCGTGTCGCTGGCGTTACGTCAGGCTGAGCACATTTCGCGCGAGATGGGCGCGAAGAACATCTGAGAATCCGCCCAGGGCGACGGAGCACTCCTGTGCAGCGCTCCGTCGCCCTGTGACGTCATCGACGTCAATCCTTCTTGACCGCGTCTTTCGCGGCCTCCGTTGCGTCGGCGGCAGCGTCTTGCGCCTTGTCCGCCGCGTCATCCAGCTTGTCGCCCACCGGCTCCTTCCCGCCGTTCTTCGCGGCATCGATCGTGTGATCGATCGACTCGCCGACGCGCTCCGCCGGGCCTTCCTTCTCGCACGCGGCGAGAGCGAGCATCGACAGGGCGGTGAAAGCGGCAAACGTCATTTTGTATTTCATGTGTTCCCTCCTGCTGTGGATGGGAATGATGGCCGAACGACCTTGGCCTCGGGGTCGGCGGCAACCTGCATTCGACGTAGGACAGCTCTGACAGCGCCGGAGCGGCGCGTGCCGACAAGCGCTAAGCGCGCTGTGAAGCCCGGCCCGGCAGCGACAGCTCCGGGGGCGTGCGCAACTGCAGATCGGCGACCGGCCGCCACTCGACAGGCTGCCAGTGCGAGGGCAGCGGGCTGTTGGTGGTGGCGTTGAGCCACACCATCGGACCCGTGTCGCCATGATTCACGCGCATGACGTTGAGGATGATCGCGCGCTGAGTGCTGAGCGAGAGCCGCGCTTCGACGATGTGAAGCAGCGGCGGCAATTCGTTCGAGACCAAAGTCCAGGGTGAGTTGCGCGCCTGACGCACTTCTTCCCACACGGTCTGACAGTGCAGATGGAAGCGCACGACGGGCAGTGACGGATCGCCCTCGTACTCGAGCTCCATCTCCGGCTCGGTGTCGAGAATAGGCTGATCGCAGAGGCTGCAGGTCTTCCCTGAACCCCGGCCACCCCACATGCGCGACGGTTTGTTTCTTGGCAGCCGCGCCTGCTCAATGCGCTCGCGGGCGACTTCCCGAAGCGCGTCTCGACCCTGTTGCGTTGGGTCGCCCATATGAACCGTTTCCCCAAGAGCGACGGCTTCACTATCGCGCCCGGCGCGGCTCAAGTCCAGCCTCGAATTGTCATCAATTACAAAAAATTTTCGCTCGCGGCCCTTCGACGGTGCAGGTTCGATTCAAGACGCGCCGGAATGATTCACGGCGCGTAATGATTCAAATCATCTTGATTCAAATTGTCTCGAATTAGCGACGTGAATCGAGCTTCTCGGCCAGCGCCGCGCGGTTCGTCCGGCGATACACGTCTGCGAGCGAGCGCGCGGTCGCGCTCGTGCGCGGATCCGCCGCGCCGTATGCGGCGCGCAGCTTGTCGTAGCTCGCGGTGAGCATCGGTTCGGCCTGCGCGTCGTCGCCGCGCTTCGCAAGGATCTGTCCCTCGATCGCCTGCACGTTGGCAATCTGCGGATGATCTGCCGGCACGGAGTCTCGCCAGATCGTGAGTGCCCGCGTAGCGGAAAGGGTTGCTTCGTCGAGCCGTCCGAGCTCCAGGAGCGCGCGCGCGAGGCCGGTTTGCGCGGACGCCACGTACTGGTGGTCCGGCGGCAACGTGGCTGCATAAATTTTCAGCGCCTCGCGGAATTGTTTCTCGGCTTCCGCGGGCTCGCCCTTCTGGATCAACAGGCTGCCGAGATTGACGTGGTCATATCCGACAGCCATGTGGCTCGCGCCGCGCACTTCGACGTCCGTCCGCAGCACCTGGCGGAACACGTCTTCGGCGGCCGTCAGGTCCCCGCCGGCCTGCAGGAAACGGCCGTAATTGCCCAGCGCGTCCAGCGTATCGGGGTGTTTGTCCCCGAGAACCCGCCGCAGCAGGGCGTTCGCTTCCTCGAACAGCGGCCGGGCCTCCTCGAACGCTCCGCGGTTCTGCAGAACGATGGCGAGGTTGTGTGTCTGATACGCCACTTGCGGGTGATCGTTACCGAGCGCGATCCGGTCGATCGCGAGCGCGCGCCGATACAGGCTTTCCGCTTCCTTCGAGTCGCCGCGCCGCTGGATCACCTGCGCCAGCTCATTCATCACCGAGGACACGCGCGTCGATTTCTCGCCTTCGAGCGCCGTGAACAGGTTGAGGCTCTCCCGCAGGTTCTTTTCCGCGGACTTGAAGTCGCCCTGCACCTTCTGGAGCTGGCCCAGCTCCTCGAGCGAGGAGGCGTTGGCCAGACTGCGCTTGCCGTGCAGGCGCTCGTTCATCGCCAGCGCATCCTGGTAATGCTTCGAGGCGAGGTCGTAGCGCCCCGCGGTCTGTTCGAGCTTGCCGAGCGCCGCCAGGTTGGAGGCCTTGGACTCGTGGTCGCCGTTGTGGAGTTGTTCTCGCATGACTAGTGCCTTCTCGAGTTGGGGCCGTGCGTCGGCATCGAGTCCAAGACTCAGATACACGCGGCCGATGGTTTCCATGAGGTTTGCCTGGGTCTCGGGTGCGTCCTTGAGCTCCTGTTGAACGCGCAGCGCGCCGCGTCCCAGGATTTCGCGCGCCGTGATTTCCCTGCCCTGCGCTTCGGTCGGATCGGCGATCTCGAACAGGCCGGCCAGGAACTTCGCCGTCTCGTCGGAGCGGCGCTTTTCCTGCTCGGCGATGGCGCGCTGCTGATCGAGCCGGTGAGCCTGCAGCGTCATCACCGTCGCCACGCCGGCCAGCAGTAACACCAATGCCGCGGAGGCCGCGACGACGACGGCGTGCCGACCTACGAACTTGGTGGAGCGATAGCGCCAGGTATCGCGGCGAGCGATGACGGGCTGGCCCACCTCGAATCGGCGCAGGTCCGCCGCGAGCTCGTCGGCCGAGGTGTAGCGGCGCTCCGGCTCCTTGCGCAGCGCCTTCATCACGATGTTGTCGAGGTCGCCCGCCAGATCCCGGCGCAGTCGCTGCGGCGTGGTGTTGCGGGTTTCCGCGGCCTCGTCGATGCGCGGGCGCTCGATCGGCGACACCGCGCGCGGATTCATCGTGGAGCTCGGTAGCGGCGGCGTCTGGTTGCAGATGATCTGCTCCATCTCCGACAGCCGCGCGTCGCGCATGTCGAACGGACGGCGGCCGGTGAGCAGCTCATAGAGCAGGACACCGAGCAGATATACGTCCGTCGCCGTCGTGATGAGCTCGCCCTTCACCTGCTCGGGGCTCGCGTGGCCCGGCGTGAAGAGCCGCACGTCCGCCTGCGTCAGCGCCAGAGTGTGCGTGGACTCGCGCACCTCGATGAGCTTCGCGATGCCGAAGTCGAGCAGCTTCAGGGTGCGATCGCGCGTGACCAGGATGTTCGACGGCTTGAGATCGCGATGGACGACCAGGTTCTGGTGGGCCGCATGCACGGCGGCACACACGCCGCGGAAGAGCGCCAGTCGTTCCTTCAGCGCCAGCCGGTGCCGGTCGCAGTACAGGTCGATGCGTTCGCCATCCACGTATTCCATGACGAGATACGGGATGCCATCGCCGGTGGTGCCGCCGTCGAGCAGGCGGGCGATATTCCGATGATTGAGCCGCGCGAGGATCTGGCGCTCGGCGCGCAACCGGTTGTGATCCGCGCGGCTCACGAGTCCCGGGCGCACCAGCTTCACGGCGACCTGGTGGCTGTATTCGCCGATGCGCTCGGCGAGATACACGTCGCTCATGCCGCCGCCTCCGAGCCGGCGACGCAGCTTCCAGGAGCCGAGCACCTGGCCGGAGCGGTCTACTTCCCAGAAGGTCTCTTCGTTGCCGGCCGGCTCGCCGACGCGGTTGTCACGGGTGATGTTGTGGGCGAGCAGGACGCGGTCGAACGCATCCGCGTCGTTGGCGCATGCGGACTTGATGTACGCGAACCGCTCGCGCGGCCCCAAGCCACCGGCGCGTGCGACGATGCGGGCGATTTCCGCCTCGTCGAGCTTGGCCATCGGTGGCTCTACTGGGGTGGCTTGTCGATCGAGGCGAAAGTAGCGTTTTTCATCCCGGAACCCCCAAAGAACTACGACCCTTCTTCAGGAATACTAGGTCGCGAGGGGCAACTATATGTCAGGTCGCGGACGCGGAGTGAGGCCGGAAAGCCGGTCGAAGCTTTCCGGCCTCATGCGTTGGAGGGTTTTCAGGCGCCCGAGGTCTTCGGCGGCGGCATCTGCCACTCGGGGACCCACCAGCCGTGGATCTGCGGGGCCGCGCGCATCGGCAGTTTCACGGTGGCGATCGGCCCTGCTTCCGGCCGTTCGGCATCGAGAATCACCAGATCGGCCCTGCCCGCGTCCAGGGTGTGGGTCGCGACGCCCATGAGGTATCCGACGCCTTCCGGCGCGTCCTTGCTCTTCGGGGCGAACACCGCCTCGGCGAGCTGCACGCCGTCGCCCGCCTTGTAGACGGTCGCCTTGCGGGTCTGCTGGTCGAAGCGCGCCCAGCAGGAGGCCGGCCGCTTCGACGGGTCGGTCGGGTCCGGATCCGGGCAGGGCAGCCAGCCATAGCGGTAATGCGCGGTGTTGTACCGATCGTCCTGGCGCGGGAGGGCGCCGAGGTGGTTCGGATACAGCACCTCCATCTTGTAGTCCTTCACGTTCTTCTTCGACAGGTCCATGGAGACGCGGGTGATGCGGCTCGAGCCCCTCACCGGATCCCACTTCTGGCCGTCGCGCATCGGCATGAAAGGGAACGGGTTGTACCCGGACATCTCACAGTCGTAGTACACCTTGTCGCCATCGCTCCAGGCGCCCATCACGTGCGTGGAGCACCGCTCCGGACCTTGGAACCAGCGGAGATCCTTGCCGTCGCCGCCCCGGCGCAGAGCGCCGACGTAGGTGGGCTTGCTCGAATCCCACGACCAGTGGATGCCACCGGCCGCGAGCTGCTTCTCATCGAACGCCAGCGGCGCGATGTAGAAGACGATGTGTTTTTCGGTGACCGCGAAGTCGTGAATCATGCCGACGTACGGCACCTTGATCCACGCGTTCCAGATCATCTTGCCCTGGGGCGTGACCTCGAAAATGTTCACGTCGTCGCTGCCGAAGCCTTTCGCTTCGTAACCGAACGCGACCATGTTGCCGGTGTGCGAGTCGACCTTCGGGTGCGCGGTGAAGGTCTTGCTCTGCAGCTGCCCGTTGAACGTGTAGACGGGATCGAGCGTCTCGAGCGTGTGCAGATCCATCGCGACCGGCGGGCTGTCTTCCTTCAGCGCGAGCAGCACACCGTTGTGATTGATGATGTGCGTATTCGCGGTGCTGCGGCTCAGGCCCTTCGCGAGCGGATCGTCCTGATAGATGTTCCGATACATCGGGAACAGCAGGCGATGCGCTTTCTCCTGCGCGAGATAGCGCTGGTTGCGCGCATAGCGGCTGCGGTAGTGCACGCGGCCGTCCTTGATGCGGAACATGCTCACATGGCCTTCGCCATCGAACGGAATGTTGCCGGGATGAAGCGGATACTGCGGATCGGGGCCGGTGCGATAGAACGCGCCTTCGAGATCCGACGGAATCTTGCCTTCGACTTCCACGTCCGCGACGTCGGCTTCGAGGCGATAGAGCTGCGGGCCACCCGCGCGCACGCCGCGATCGAGACCGCTGCCCGCGGGTGGCGCGGAGGCGGGCGGGGATGGCGTCGGACGCTGCTGGCTGGGGACGCCCGTCTGCTGTGCATTGGCCGGCATCATGGCTGCGGCGCCTGCGCCCGCGGCCGCACCCAGCGCGGTGCCCATGAAGTTGCGGCGGCCCATAGTGGATGCCGATTCATCTTTGCTGCTGCTCATCTTGGAAACCCCTCGCGACTTTCCGCACACTAGCAGAAGGGGCGCCGGGCAGGCACCGTAGATCTGCGTGCCGCTCCCGTAGAATTGCGTTTTCATCCACCGTTTGGGTTTGTTTTTACAGGTTATACGGATGCGTAGCTCGAGGTTCAAAGTGGTGGCGCTGGCGGTCGGTCTGGCGCTGATTGCGACGCCCGGTTGGGCACTGTTCGACGAGCCGGCGAAGGCAGGCGAGCAGAAAGAAGTGGCGACGACCCCCGAAGCGAAGGCCGCCCTCGATGCGGGTATCGCGTCGGTGAAGGAGGCGGACGCGGCGGCGGGCGAGGCCTCCGGCAAGCTGCCGGCGGCAGCGAAAGCTGCGTACGGGAAAGCCCGCGATCAGTTCAAGGCGGCGACCCAGGCCGATCCCCATCTCGCGCAGGCGTGGAACGGGCTCGGTTACTCGAGCCGCAAGCTCGGGGATTACAAGGCCGCGCTCGCCGCGTACGACAAGGCGATCGAGCTGCGCATGGGTTATCCGGAAGCGACCGAGTACCGGGGCGAGGCCTATCTCGCGCTCAATCGCACCGAGGACGCGAAGCAGGCGTATCTCGATCTGTTCGCGGTGAATCGGGAGCTTGCGGCGAAGCTGCTCGAATCGATGAAGAAATGGGCCGCGTCGTCCGGCAAGAAGAAAGACGACGTCGAAGACATGAAGGACTTCATCCAGGAGCGCACGCAGATCGCCGCGCAGACCGCGTCGCTCACGCGCGAAGCGGCGACGCAGGGCTGGAACTAAGGCAACAGCGTGTTGATGAACGGAACCGTGAAGAGCGAGATGGCGAGGCCGGCGCCGAGCGCGGCATTCGCCACTTCGGTTTCCAGGTTGTACTGCTGACAGAGAATGGGCACCGAGGCCATCGGTGCCATGCCGGCCTGAAGCACGGCGACCGCGAGCACGAGGCCCTTCGCGCCCACCAGCATTCCCAGCGCGAAGATCAACGCGGGCGCGATGGCCAGTTTCCATCCGAGTGCGAGACTTGCGGCACCGAGCCGTTCGCGGCTCATGCGCAGGCTGAAGTTCAGGCCGATGGAGAAGAGTGCGACCGGTGTGAGCGTTGCGCCAATGCGCGCGACCACGCTTTCGGCGATGGAGCGCCAGCCGTCGGTTTCTGTGGCGCCTTCCGGATGCCAGCCGCCGAACGCGCCGATGATCACGCCTGCGACGAGCGCGAGGAACGGCGGAAACAGCAGCACTCGCTTCAGGATCACGCGCGGCTGGGGCTTACCGCCGCCGTAGATCGCGGCGATGGTGATGCCGCCGACGGCCAGCGCGATCGAGCAGCCCAGCTGATCCGACAGTGCGGCGAAAGGCAGCGCTTCTTTGTGCCTCAGCATCTCGATCAGCGGGAAGCCGACCAGTGCCGTGTTACCGAGGCCGGACGCGAGCGCCGTGGCGCCGATGCGCGCGTTCGACCACCCGAGCGCGCGGCCGACCAGCGCCGCGAACGCCCAGCCGCCGAGAAACACGAGCCACATCGCGACGGGCATGAACCACAGGTGCGTGTCCATCTTGACGCTGGGAATGAGGTCCAGCACGAGCGCGGGCAGCGCGATGTTGAGCACCCACCAGTTGAGCCGTGGCGCGAGGTCAGGCGGCGCTTTGCGGAAGCTGCGCACGATCCAGCCGAGCACGAGGCAGCCCAGCAGCAGAACAAGCGAGTCGAGTTTCAAGGTGGACTTTCAGTCTTGCGGTGCGGGTGAAAGCGCGGGAGGGTACCCTGCGCATCCTCGATCTCACAACGAGACCCGCCATGCCGATCACGAAAATGGAGCACTACCTGGTGCTCACGAAGGATATCGACGCCACCCGGGAGTTCTACACCCGCGTGCTCGGCATGAAAGACGGTTTCCGCCCGCCGCTCGGCTTTCCGGGCTACTGGCTCTACATCGGCGAAACGCCGGTCATTCACATCGCGGAGTGGGAGACGTATACCGCGCACTCGAGCTCGCGCGGTATCCCGGTTTCCACGCCAGCAGAGGGCACCGGCGCGTTCGATCACATCGCGTTCGTGGCGAGCGACTACGACGAGTTTCTCGCGAACCTGGCGCGCGAAGGCGTCGAGCCGTTCCGCAACGTCGCCAACCCGAACGGGTTGCGCCAGGTGTTCCTGCTCGATCCCAACGGCATCAAGATCGAGGTGAATATCTGGGAGAAGAAGGCCTAACGCGCGCTGCCCACGTCGACCAGGATCTTCATGCCTTCCTGGCGATGCAGGCGCTCGAAGCCGTCGCTCATGAGCCGGTCGAACGGAATCGTCTCGACCCAGCCTTCGAGCGGATAGGTGCCGGCGGCCATCTCGTCGATCACGCTCGGGAACGTGTTGCACGAGAGCGCGATGCCGCTGATCTTCACTTCCGACATCAGCAACTGCATCGGATGAATCTCGAGCGGCTTCGTGTGGATCGCGACCACCACGAGCTGACCGTCGACCGCTGTGCTCGACAGTGCGGTCTGGAAGGCGACGGGAACGCCGGCGGCGTCGACGGACACGGGAGCACCACGGCCACCCGTGAGATCCTTGATCGCCGCGACGATGTCGCCATCGCGCGGATCGAGCACGGTCTTCACGCCGAGCTTCGTCAGCGCCGCGCGCCGTTGCGGTGACGGATCCACCATGATGACGTTCATTCCCCAGCGACGCAGCGTGTAGAAGATGCCGACGCCGATGGGACCGCCGCCATGGATGACGACGGTTTGGCCCGCTTCAGCCTCACATCGCTGAGCCGTTCGATAGGAAATCGCCATCGGCTCGATGAGCGCGCCCTGCATGCCGGTCATCGACTTCGGCAGCTTGTGCGCCATCGAGCGCTTCACGACGGAAAACTGCGCGAGGCCGCCGCTGCTGCGGTTGTAGCCGTGGAAAGCGAGCAGGCCGCAATGGTTGTATTGGCCTGAGCTGCAATAGAGGCAGTGGCCGCACGTTTCGACCGGCTCCACCGCGACCTTGTCGCCGATGCTGAGGTCTTCGATGCCGTCGCCGATCTCGACGACTTCGCCGCACAGCTCGTGACCCATCACCACCGGGTTCTTGACGCCTGTGAGAGGGTGCGGCGTCGTCCGCGTGGTCATCGGGCCGTGGTAGTACTCGTGCAGGTCGCTGCCGCAGATGCCGTTGTAGAGCACCTTGAGTTTGACTTCGCCCTGGCCGGTGCGGGGCTCGGGGATGTCTTCGAGACGCAGGTCTTCTCGACCGTGGAATACGGCTGCGCGCATGAGTGTGGCCTCAATATCGGGGCGTCGAGGCTATGCGGGTGGGAATCGCACCGTCAAGGCGAGCGGGACGCCGGCGTGCCGCGCGTGCCCCTGGCGGCGCATGCGCGCGGCGTGAAGAGGCGTCTTCCGTGGCTGGCTGGCTCTTGGGCTCTTAGCCGCCCGGTGATGGAGGCTTTCTTATGGCGTCGTCGTAAGGTCTTTTTGCGACAGCAGGCGGATCGGCACGGTTGGCGTCTTCCAGATCTCGTTCACGTATTCGCGCACCGTGCGGTCCGAAGAGAACTTGCCCGACCGGGCCGTGTTCATGATCGACATCTTCGTCCAGTGGTCGACGTCGCGATACGCGCGGTCGACGCGCGTCTGGCACTCGGAATAGGCCTGGAAGTCCGCGAACAGCAGGTACGGATCCCAGTTCATGAGCCCGTCGACGATCGGCTTGAACAGGTTCACGTCGCCGCGCGAGAAGAAGCCGTCCGCGATCAGGTCGATGGCCGCGCGCAGCTCCGGGTTCGTCTCGTAGTAGTAGGCCGGCCGATAGCCGCGCGCCTTGAGCGCGTACACCTCCGGCGCGAGCAGCCCGAACATGAAGAAATTCTCCGCGCCCACCTGCTCGCAGATCTCGATGTTCGCGCCGTCGGACGTGCCGATCGTGAGCGCGCCATTCATGCAGAACTTCATGTTGCCCGTGCCGGACGCTTCCTTGCCCGCGGTGGAAATCTGTTCCGACAGCTCCGCCGCCGGATACAGCCGCTGGCCGTTCGTCACGTTGAAGTTCGGCAGGAACAGCACTTTGAGCCGGTCGTGCACCTGCGGGTCGCGATTGACCACTTCGCCGATCGAGGTGATCAGCTTGATCATCAGCTTCGCGTAGTGATACCCCGGCGCTGCCTTGCCGCCGAAGATGAACGTGCGCGGCTGCATCTCGAAGCTCGAATCCGACTTCAGCCGGTGATACAACGACGCGACGTGAAGGATCGCGAGGTGCTGCCGCTTGTACTCGTGGATGCGCTTCACCTGCACGTCGAACATGGAGTCCGGGTCGAGCAGGATGCCAGTGCGCTCGCGCGCGAACTGCGCGAAGTCGCGCTTGTTATAGCGCTTGATCTCGCGCCAGCGCATGCGGAAGTTCGAGTCTTCCGCGAACGGCTCGAGCTCGCGCAGCCGTTCGAGGTTCGTGAGCCAGCCGTCGCCGATGGTCTCGGTGATGAGCGCGGCCAGGCGCGGGTTCGCGAGCGCCATCCAGCGGCGCGGCGTCACGCCGTTGGTCTTGTTCGAGAGCTTCTCGGGCCACAGCTCGGCGAAGTCGTGCAGCACGTACTGCTTCAGCAGTTGGGTGTGCAGATCTGCCACGCCGTTGATCGCCTGGCTGCCGACGCACGCCAGGTTGGCCATGCGAACGTAACGTTCGCCGTGCTCGTCGATGAGTGAGAGTCGCGCGATGCGCGCTTCGTCACCGAAGAATCGCAACCGTGCTTCATCGAGAAAGCGGGCGTTGATTTCGTACACGATCTCGAGATGGCGCGGCAGCACCTTGCTGAACGTCGCGATCGGCCAGCACTCGAGCGCTTCGGGCAGCAGCGTGTGATTGGTGTAGCCGAACGTGTTGCGCACGATGCGCCACGCGGCGTCCCACTCCATCGCATGCTCGTCGACCAGCAGCCGCATGAGCTCGGCGACGGCGATCGAGGGGTGCGTGTCGTTCATCTGAACGGCGAACTTCTCGTGGAAGCGATCGAGCGGGATCTTCTGCACGTGCAGGATGCGAAGCATGTCCTGCAGCGAGCAGCACACGAAGAAGTATTGCTGCTCGAGCCGCAGCTCCTTGCCCTCAGCGGCTTCGTCGTTGGGATACAGAACCTTGCTCAGGTTTTCCGAGACGACCTTCTGATTGACGGCACCGTAGTAGTCGCCGCGGTTGAAGATGGAGAAGTCGAACGACTCGGGTGCTTCTGCTTTCCACAGTCGTAATGTGTTCGCGGTGTTCACGCGATAGCCCAGAATCGGTGTGTCGTACGGCACGCCGTTCACGAGCTTGCGCGGCACCCAGCGCACGCGCATGCGGCCGTGATCGTCGGAGAAGCGTTCGGTGTGGCCACCGAGCTTCACTTCGACCGCCCACTCGGGGCGCGCCACTTCCCAGG
>Ga0070665_100004054_pt1 | contig 15407 bp, 12 predicted proteins | sample KBSS13metaG_FD_65862 | JGI IMG/M metagenome (GOLD analysis project Ga0070665, IMG submission 65862) | Switchgrass rhizosphere microbial communities from Kellogg Biological Station, Michigan, USA - KBS S1-3 metaG | ecosystem: Host-associated > Plants > Roots > Rhizosphere > Soil ... | reverse complement strand
CGGGCAGAACGGGCGCGGCGGGAAATAGACATGCGCGCAGGCGTCGCAGCGTTGCAAGCGCAATTCGCCCGCTCTGGTGCCATCCCAGAAGTGCTGGGTCTCCGGTGTCGGTTTTGGTTTAGCGCGCGCTGGCTCCGCCATATCAGGCATTCCTCCGGATTGCCGCCTTGCAGCTTTCGGCGGCTTGATCGCAGCGGATTTGCCATGCGCGCTTGTAAATGTCAAATATGCGAAATACGATTTCGCAAGTGGCACAACGCCCTCGGAGGACAATTGGATCATGATACCGCAAACGATCTACGGAAGCGGCGAACACCAGGCATTCCGCGATACCGTGCGGCGCTTCATCGACCGCGATATCGCTCCGCATCATGCTCAGTGGGAGAAGGACGGCGTGGTCAGCCGCGACGTTTGGACCAAGGCTGGCGCGTCCGGTCTGCTCTGTCCGGCGATCCCCGAGGAATATGGCGGCGGCGGCGGCGACTTCACCCTCAGCGCGATCGTCACCGAAGAACTCTCGCGCGGCGTCTTCAACGGTCCCGGCTTCCGTGTCCACTCCGACATTGCCGCCTTCTATATCCTGCATTACGGCACCGAAGCCCAGCGGCGGCAATGGCTGCCGCGCATGGCGACAGGGGAAGTCATCGTCGCGCTGGCGATGACGGAGCCCGGCGCCGGCAGCGATCTGCAGTCCATCCGCACCACCGCAATCCGCGACGGCGATGACTTCATCGTCAACGGATCCAAGACCTTCATTACCAACGGTCAGCTCGCCGATCTCGTCATCCTCGCCTGCAAGACCGATCCGCGCGGCGGCTCCAAGGGTATCAGCCTGTTGCTGGTGGAGGCCGACCGTCCGGGCTTCTCGCGCGGTCGCAACCTCGAGAAGCTCGGCATGAAGGCGCAGGACACCTCCGAGCTGTTTTTCGCCGATGTGCGGGTGCCGGCCGGCAACCTGCTGGGCGAGGAAGGCCGCGGCTTTCGATGCCTGATGAACGAACTTCCCCAGGAAAGACTGCTGGTCGCCATCACCGCGGTCGCCGGCGCCGAAGCCGCGCTCGAATGGACGCTCGACTACACGCGACAGCGCAAGGCGTTCGGCCAGCCACTGGCGGAATTCCAGCACAACCGGTTCAAGCTCGCCGAGATGAAGACCGAGATCCAGATCGGCCGGGTCTTCCTCGACCGCTGCATGGAGCTCCATCTGGACGGCAAGCTCGATGTCGAGGCCGCCGCAATGTGCAAATACTGGCTGACCGAGCTCGAATGCCGGGTGGTGGACCAATGCGTGCAGATGCATGGCGGCTACGGCTACATGCTCGAATATCCGATCACCCGCGCGTATGCCGACGCCCGCGTGCGCCGGATCTACGGCGGCTCCAACGAGATCATGCGCGAACTCATTGCGAGGTCGATGTAATGCCGCGGCACGACATGACCGTGTTCACCGACCTCATCAGCGGTTCGCGCATGCGGGGCTTCGATGAGGTCGAACAACGGGTGCTGCTGATCGCCGGCGGATTGCAGGGCCTCGGCGTCAGCGAGGGCGACTGCGTTTGCATCCTGATGCGAAACGACATTGCCTTTCTCGAAGCCAGCTATGCGGTGATGTTGCTGGGCGCCTATGCGGTGCCGGTCAACTGGCACTTCAAACCGGAGGAGGTCGATTATATTCTAAGGGATACCGGAACCCGCGTATTGATCGGCCACACCGATCTGCTGAATGCGCTGGGCGAGGTAATTGCCGGTGATATCACCCTGCTCAGCGTTCCGACGCCGCCGGAAATCGAGGGGACCTACCGGATCGATCCCTCGCTCCGCGGTCTGCCGCGCAGCGCAGAGGACTTCGAATCCTGGATGAATCGACAGAAGCCGTACGACGGCCCGAAACTGCCGCAGCCGCAGAGCATGATCTACACCTCGGGCACCACCGGGCAGCCGAAGGGCGTCCGCAGGGATGCGCCGACCGCCGCACAGGTCGCCGCCGCCGAGGCGATGCGGGCGCGGGTCTATGGCCTGAGGCCGGGCGTACGGGCGCTGTTGCCGGGCCCGCTCTATCACTCGGCGCCGAACGTTTTCGCGCTGCGCGCCGGGCGTCTCGGCGGGGCGCTGTTTCTAATGCCGCGGTTCGATGCGGAGGGACTGCTCCGGCTGGTTCAAGAGCAGGCGATCGACAGCATCTTCATGGTGCCGACGATGTTTGTCCGCCTGCTGAAATTGCCGGCAGCAGTCCGCGAAAGATATGACGTCTCCTCGTTGCGTCACATCGTGCACGCGGCCGCGCCCTGCCCGCCCGACGTCAAGCAGGCCATGATGAAATGGTGGGGACCGGTGATCCACGAATATTACGGCAGCACCGAATCCGGCGCAGTGACCTACGCAGCGCCAGAAGATGCGCTCAAAAAGCCGGGCACAGTCGGCCAGATCCTGGAGGGGGCGTTGCTGCGGATTCTCGATGATGCGGGCAACATTCTGCCGCGCGGGACCATCGGCGAGATCTATTCGCGCTCCACCGGCAGCCCCGATTTCAGCTATCACAACAAGCCGGAAAAGCGGATCGAGATCGAACGTGACGGTTTCATCACCAGCGGCGACGTCGGTTATATCGACGAAGACGGCTATGTCTTCATTTCCGACCGCAAGCGCGACATGGTGATTTCGGGCGGCGTCAATATCTACCCGGCCGAGATCGAAGCGGCGCTGCACGCCCTGCCCGGCGTCCACGATTGCGCGGTGTTCGGCATCCCGGACGACGAATTCGGCGAGGCATTGATGGCCGTGATCGAACCCCAAGCTGGCGCATCCATCGACGCCGATGCCATCCGCGCGCAACTGAGAGCAACGCTGGCCGACTACAAGATACCCCGGCACATCGAGCTGCGGGCCGGCCTGCCACGCGAGGATTCAGGCAAGATCTTCAAGCGCCACCTGCGCGATCCCTATTGGGCGAAGTCCAACCGACGGATTTGAAAGCCTTCGGGCAGCGGTCGAAGTAGCGGCTCAAACCGCCACCTCGGCGCGGCCATTGTTGATGACGACCAGTTCGCGCTCCTTCACCCTGGCGCGGAACGAAACCACGCCACCGGCCTCTTTCCAGAGTTCCGTCACGATGGTTTCACCCGGAAACACTGGCGCGCTGAAGCGGACCTGCATCTTGCGCAATTTCGACGGATCGTTGCCGCAGACCGCATCGAGCAAGGCGCGGCTGACGACGCCGAAGGTGCAGAGCCCATGCAGGATCGGCTTTTCGAATCCGCCGCTGCGCGCCACCGCGGGGTCGGCGTGCAGCGGATTGTAGTCGCCCGACAGTCGGTAGATGAGAGCGGCCTGCGGCAGCGTCGCAATGCTGACGGTCTGGTCCGATGCGCGGTCGGGCAACGGGTGCGGTGCCGGCAACGGACCCGACGGTCCGCCGAAGCCGCCATCGCCCCGCAGCATGGTGGTCGATGTCAGGCGGCAGAGCACGTCTCCGGAAGATTTGTCGATGACGTCGCGTTCCGAAACGAGAACGGCACCCTTGTCTTTGCCCTTGTCGAACAGTCCGGTGACGCGCGATTTGCCGACCACAGTTGCGGCCGCAGGCAGCGGCTTGAAGATTTCAATGGCCTGCTCGCCGTGCAGCACCTTCTTCCAGTCCGCGCCGGTGGCGGGGTCGCCGATCCAGAAGCCGGGATAGCCCAGCACCACTGCCATCGACGGCAACGCCCGCAACCGGCCTTCGTAGACGAACTGAAGCTGGCTCTCGTCGAGCGGATCCGCACCACAGCCCAGGCCGAGCGCGTAAAGCATGGTGTCGCGCGCCGTGTAGGTGTGCTCGATTTCGGCGATCGGCCATTGCCGCAGGGCTTCCGGGTCGATTGGCATCGTGGGCGTTTCCTTTATGATTGAGCGCCCGAAATTGCCACGCCGGCCGTGCTGTGGCAATATGCGGAAATGAATTTCGCAATTTGATTACGGGCGACAGCCAAGCGACATTGTCGCGGCAAACTGGTATTCGGTCGATCACGACGTGGGCGGCGCGCATTCACATCCAGACCGCGTGAGCCAAACAAGAGGTTACTTGATGGACAACGACAAGGGGCGCAGGGCCGGTCCGGCGGGGCGTACCGCGGCCGGCAAGAAGAAGGCGGGCGAATCGCGCAACTCCAAGCCGCTTGGCCGCGCTTCCTCCGTGACCACAGAGGAGCGGGCCAAGAAGAAGAGCGCCCGCCTGCTGCTGCAGCGCGCTTCGCGCAGGCCGCGCTCCCTGGACAAGGGCGAGGTTGCGGACGACGCCGGCGGCCGGCTGTTCGTCACCGCGCTGGCGCGAGGGCTGGAGGTTCTGAGCGCATTCCGCGCCGGCGACGGCGCGCTCGGCAATCTGGAGCTTGCCAAGCGGACGGAACTGCCAAAGCCGACCATCTCGCGCATCACCCATACCTTGACCCAGTTGGGCTATCTTTCCTACGACAGCCGGCTCGGAACCTACGAGCTGGGCGGACGTACGCTGACGCTGAGTTATGCAGCGCTCGCCAACCTGGACATCCGCCGGGTGGCGCGGCCGATCATGCAGAAACTCGCGGATACGCATAATTTGCATATCGGCCTCGCGGTCCGCGACAAGCTGATGATGCTCAACGTCGAAACCTGCGAGGGACACGGTCTGGTGGGTTTGCGACTGGCGCCCGGCTCACGGGTGCCGATGGCCATCACCTCGCTCGGCAAGGCTTATCTGGCGGCGATTTCCGAGGACGAGCGCAACGGCATCCTGGATGCCATCCGCCGGCAATATGGCGAGGACTGGCCGCTGATCAAACGGTCGATCGAAACCTCGATCCGGGACGTCGCGGAGCGTGGCTTCTGCGTTTCCATGGGCGAATGGCGCAAGGACATCAATGCCGTCGGAGCTGCGATCGTCCCGCCCGGCGGCGGAACCATCTATGCCCTCAGCTTCGGCGGCCCGGCCTATCTGGTGTCGCAGGAGCAGCTCGAGCACGAGTTCGGCCCGGCTTTGGCGGCGGCGGCGAACGCCATCAGCGCGTCGCTCGGCAACCCGAAGACCTAAGCGTCATCGCACCGCCGGGTTCAATTGACCTGCCGTGCCTGCGCGTTCCAGAACGGAGCGCGCAGCTCGACCTTGTTGATCTTGTTGACGCTCGACAGCGGCAGCGCCTCATCGCGGATATCCACACTGCGCGGACATTTGTAGCCGGCAATCAGTCCGCGACAGTGAGCGATGATATCCGCGTCCGTCAGCGCCGCAGCCGGCCGCTGCACCACCACGGCGTGGACGGCTTCGCCCCAGCGCGAATCGGGAATCCCGATCACGGCGCATTGCAGCACGCCGGGATGGGAACAGATCGCATTCTCGACCTCGGTCGAATAGACGTTCTCCCCGCCCGATATGATCATGTCCTTGATCCGGTCGGCGATATAAAGGTAGCCGTCGGGTTCGAAATACCCGGAATCCCCAGTGTGCATCCAGCCGCCCCGCAGGGTTTCCGCGGTGAGTTCGGGTTTGTTCCAGTAACCCTGCATCACCATCGGGCCTCGCACGACGATCTCGCCGACCTTCCCGAACGGCAGCACGCAATCCTTTTCATCGACCACCCTCACCTCGGCCGACCAGATCGGACGCCCGGCCGATCGAAGACGTCGTTTCGGCGCATCGGGCAGGTGGTCCTCCGGCCCGAGAATGGTTGCCACCGGTGACAGTTCGGTCATGCCGTAGGACTGCCCGAACCGGACGGCGGGAAAGCGTTTCATGCATTCGGTCAGCAACGCTTCCGGCATCGGCGAGGCGCCGTAAGTGATCATTCGCAAACTCGACAGGTCGTAAGAGCCGAGGTCGGGAAGTTCGAGCAGCATCGACAGCATCGTGGGAACGAAGGTCGCCACGGTGACCTTGTCGCGCGCGATGGCGTTGAGCACGTCAGCCGGCGTGAAGCGCGGTATGACGACATGCTTTCCGCCAAGCATGGCAGTCGTGAACACCCGCGCACCGGCGGCGAGATGAAACAGTGGCCCGGCATGCAGGCTGACCATGCTCTCGTCGAAACCGAGGCGCCCGGCCGTCACCGCGACATTGGCCCACAGGTTGCGATGGCTGAGCATCACGCCCTTCGAACGGCCCGTGGTCCCTCCGGTGTAGAAAATACACGCGAGGTCATCGCCGTCCCTGAGCGCATCCTCGCAGGGATTCGCGCCCGCGAGCACGGCTTCGTAATCAAGTGCCTTGCCGGGCGCCTTGCCGGGGCCCACGTACAGCAACGCCCTGACCGAAGGCGCGGCCTCGGCCAGTTGCGCGCCGGTCTCGGCAAAATTCCCGTCCACGATCAGAACCGTGGGGCTGGCGTCGCGTATCTGCTCGATCATTTCTGGAAGCGCAAACCGCGAATTGATCGGGACGATCACGCCGCCGCCCCACAACACGCCAAAATAGTATTCGATATAGTGCTGGCCGTTGGCCGCCAGCATCGCCACCCGGTCGCCATCGCCCATCCCGAGATGGCGCAAGGCCGCGGCGAGGCGCGCGACGCGATCGACAAAGGTGCGATGGTCAAGACGTACGTCGCCGCATACCAGCGCCTCGGCATTGCCGCCGAACGCGATCGCCTTTCGAAGGCCCATCGTCAGGTTCATCGTTTCCCCAATATTGTCGATTATTTGGCAGTCATAATATACACGCCATCGATAGGACTCAATATGCGAAATTGAGTTTCATTTTTTGCGTTTTCGGTCTAATCAGCTCGACGAACTGAAAATTCACAAATCCGGAAAACCGCACCGGTGGGGAGGACGAGATGGCAGCCAAGGACAACAAGACAGACGCCGTCATTGTCGAACATCATGTCGACGTCGCTTTGGTCCGCCTCAACCGGCCTCGCAGCCGCAACGCCCTCGATCCCGACATCAAGGCCGGCCTGGAAACGGCGATCCCGGCGTTGATGGACGACAGCGCCGTGCGTTGCCTGGTGATCACCGGCTCCGAGGATGCGTTTTGCGCCGGCGGCGACCTCAACAACATGAACGATCGCGCTGCGCCGTCGGTGCGGGCCCGCATGTATCGGAGCTACGCATGGTCGCAACGCATTCTGACCGGCGAAAAGCCTGTTGTCGCAGCGGTCAACGGCGCGGCAGCCGGTGCCGGCTTTTCGCTCGCGCTGCTGTGCGACATCGCGATCGTCGCAGACGATGCCTACTTTCGAGCGGCCTTTCCTGGCCTCGGCGCGGTTCCGGATCTCGGGCTGGCGCTGACACTGCCGCGCAGTATCGGCAGCGCCCGCGCCAAGGATATTCTCCTGACCAATCGCCGCATCGAGCCCACCGAAGCCGTCGCGATCGGCATGGCCAAGCGCATGGTCCCCGCCGCCTCGCTGATCGCGGACGCCATGCAGTTCGCGAGCGAACTTGCCGCCGGGCCTGCGACCTCGTTCGGCCTGACCAAGATGCTGCTCAATAATGCTTACGGGCCGATCAATGATTTCTTTGCTACCGAAGCGATGGCCCAGGCTGTGGCCTTCGGGAGCAAGGAATTCGCCGAAGGCGTCAACGCCTTTCATGCCAAGCGCAAGGCTGATTTCAGGAACAACCGCTAACGGCCGCTAACGTTTGGGAGTTGAGACAATGGGACCGCTGGCGGGAATACGCGTGGTCGAATTCGCAGGTATTGGTCCGGGGCCGATGGCCGCGATGCTGCTGGCCGACATGGGCGCGACGGTGGTGCGTCTCGATCGAACCGCACCGAGCGATCTCGGGGTCCACAAGCCAGCCCGGTTCGACCTCCTGATGCGCGGGCGTCGCTCGATCGCCATCGACCTCAAGCAGCCGTCCGGCATCGATCTCGCTTTGCAACTAGTGGCACGTGCGGATGCTTCCATCGAAGGCTTTCGCCCCGGTACCATGGAGCGGCTGGGATTGGGACCAGAGGTGGCGCTCGCGCACAACCCGCGGCTGGTGTATGGCCGGATGACCGGCTGGGGTCAGGAAGGACCGCTGGCGCAGGCCGCCGGGCACGACCTCAATTATATCGCGCTGACCGGCGCGCTGTCGGCGATCGGGAACGCCGGCGAACCGCCGGTTGCGCCGCTCAACCTGGTCGGCGACTTCGGCGGCGGCGCGCTCTACCTCGCGTTCGGCATGGCGTGCGCGCTGCTGGAAGCCAGGCATTCCGGCCAGGGACAGGTCGTCGATGCCGCCATGACCGATGGCGCATCATCGCTGATGACGATGTTCTTCGGCATGCACGCAGCGGGCTTGTACACTCTCGACCGCGGCACCAACGTTCTCGATGGCGGGTCCGCGATCTACGGGGTGTATCCCTGCGCCGATGGCCTCTACGTGTCGGTCGCCGCGATCGAGATGAAATTCCGGGCAGATCTGTTCCGCTTGCTCGGCATTGAGCCCGGCGAGGACGGACCCGAACTGCGGGCGCGGATCGCGGCGGCGTTCAAGACCCGCACCCGGGATCAGTGGTGTGCCACGCTCGAGGGTAGTGACGCCTGTTTCGCCCCGGTGCTGACCATGGCCGAGGCGCCGCAGCATCCCCACAACAAGCTGCGTCAGACCTTCGTTGACATCGACGGCGTGGTCCAGCCCGCGCCCGCGCCGCGGTTCGGGAGGACCAAGCCCGCTTTGCCGTCGCCTCCGGAAACACCCGGAGCCAGCACCCGCGAGGCACTGCTGGAATGGGGATTTTCCGACTCCGACATCGACGGGTTCGCCGCGGCCAAAGCCATTGCGCTGACCACGAAATAAGTTCGAGGCGGCCGTAGCCGGCGCCTTGGTCGGTTCTGACTGAACAGAACCGGGCTCTGTTACGCACTGTCTTGACGCGAACCGGCGTCCGCACCCGGATCAGTCCGAGGGTGTGCTTCGCTCCAAAACGCTTTGGCCGGACGTAACCGCCGCAACGCAGAAACTTATCGAATGACAGGCGCAAAGCAGGGACCTGCGACAATCTCAAATTGCTGTTTGAGGTAGCGGCCTGAGCGGGCGGATAGGACGCATCGCCGCTGATGAAGTGACCCGGACAATGATCTCGTGTTCGTGGTTCGCTGCGATCGGCAATGATCGGAAGGACCCCTATCCATTGCCCAGGTGTGGGCTTGCGTCTGTAGTCGCCACCTTTGTTCTCAGCGACGCCGTTCGCCGGCGTAGCCCACGCGTAGCAGCCGGCGCGCCCTCAAATCCTGCGGGACAATCGGGTTATGCTCGGCATGCGCAGCAAGTAATCTCCTGCCGTGCAAGGCGCGACAACGTCATTTGCGTTCCGTCTGCGGTCCTCGCTTACCGATCTTCGAAACGGTTTTCTGCCCGTTGCGAGATCCTGGTGCGGCGACCGCTCTATTTGATCTGTTCTGATTTGGTATCGCGCCGTTGGCGCGAAACGGCAAGCCTGCCGCGTCGTCCGCGGAGGCGCTACGAAGACCAAACGTGATGAATTTCCTGTAAGTCTCGACCGCGTCCTGAAGTGCGGTCGAAATGTCAGGGCTTCGCCCAACGTGATGAGAATAGACGTAGTCGCGCGCCGAGATCAGGAGGTAGGCGAGCGTGTCGAGTTCATGCTCCTCGTAGCCGGCCAGTTCACCCTGATCCCAGCTGCGCTTCAGCGCCCGGCGATATCGCTTCATGATGTTGTCGATGTGCTGTCGATACGCCGCTGGCGCGGCCACCTCCGCTTCGTGCAGCAGCCGAAAAAACCAGGGATGGTTCCTGGCGTATTCCAGGAATCCGATGAAGCCCTTGGTTTCCATTTCGACGAAGCTCGATGCGCCCTTGACGCGGTCATGGAGGAAGTCGAGAGCCTCCACGCCCTTCATCGGCAGCAACTGATCAAACAGTTCGGCACGGCTCTCGAAATAGGCATAGAAGGTCCCATGTCCGAGGCCCGCATGCTCCATGATGCGCGAGATCGACGCTTCCGCGTATCCGTACTCGCCGATGACCTCAGCCGCAGCATCGCAGATCGCCTGTCGCGTACGATGCGACTTCTCGACCCGGCTGAGCTTGAGTTTGCGGTGCTGTCTGACCGCCGTCGCGGCGGCGCTCGCCTCGGGACTAACGTCTTTGTTCTTTGCCATCCAGTCGATCCATCACCAGCCCGCAGCTTGTTGCCGCGCTCCACTTCGGCAAATTAGCACATTCGACGACCGGGCAAGCCGCCGAATGCGACGCATTTGCTATGGCAGCAGGGGACAAGCTCGCTCACTTGCCGGACGGAACGCCCGCTCCGGCGGGATCTCGGACAGAATGTTGTAGTAATCCCAGGGCTCGCGCGATTGCTCCGGTGTTTTCATTTGTGCGATATAGGCCTTCCGCATCAACCGGCCGTCCTCGCGCAGCTTGATGGCCTGGCTGTAGAAATCATTGACCGGCATTTCACGCATCTTGACCATGACCTTGAGCGGCTCCGTGGCGCCGGTTGCTTTCACGGCCTTCAGATAGTGACTGACCGCGCTGAAGGTGCCGGCATGGGCCTCCGCGGGCATGAACTTGTTCCGCTTGAAGAAGCGCTCGGACCAGATGCGGGCCTCGGGGTTCAGGTTCCAGTACCAAACCGTTGCGAACATGATGCCTTGCGCCAATTCCGGGCCGAGGCCGTGGGCATCGGACAGCAGGAAGGCGGGCGCGACCAATTGCTGTTTCGTCTTCAAGCCGAACTCGTCGGCTTGCTTGATCATGGTTGAAAGGTCCTGGCCGGCGCTGAGGAACGCCACGATTTCGGCTCCCGACGTCTGCGCCTGGAGCAGCATCGAGGCAAAATCGAGGGTCCCGGGCGGATGCTTGACGCTGCCAAGAACCTTGCCGCCGCCCTCGGTCACGACCTTGGTGATGTCGCGCTCGAGCGCGTGACCGAACGCCCAGTCCTGAACGATCAGGAACCAGGTCTTTTTACCCTGCCGCATCAATTCGGCAGGCAACGCGTTGGCAAAAAGAAACGTATCGTGGCTCCATTGCGCCGTATTCGGCGAACAGGCCTTGCCCGTCAGGTCGGCGCTGGAGGCACCGGCATAGAGCGCGATCTTGCCCTTGCTCTGAACCAGTTCGCGCACGGCGAGCGCGACCGCCGAGTTACCGATATCGACGATGACGTCGACGCCGGCCTCGTCGAACCATCGGCGGGCAATACCCGAGCCGATATCCGGCTTGTTTTGGTGGTCGCCGGTCAGGAGCTCAATCGGCTGCCCGAACATCGTCCCCCCAAAATCCTCGATGGCCATGTGCGCGCCGTCGACCGAGCCGGGCCCCAGCGCCGACGACAGAATGCCGGTCATGTCGGTCAGGACGCCAATTCTGAGAGGTTTCTTTGGCTCTTCCGAATGGCTCGCCGTCGCAATCAGCACCGCGGCGAAGGCCACGGCGAAATTCCAGCAACGCATCTGGTTTTCTCCCTCGTCATGCGACCGGTTGGCCCGCTCGCTTGAACGATCCTTAGGAAAATCCGCTGGACAGGTCAACAAAAATGACTGATGAGTCGGAAGTCGGATTTACGATCGCGGCGCTCGAGGATCTGCTCGGGCGACGGTGACTGTCATTCGAGACCGCGAAAAACAAGAGCTCCAGGGAGGATCGAACCATGAGCGGATCGGCGTTGCCTGACGCATTGGCGCGCAGGACGATCTTTGATCTCGTCGAGGTGCAGGCGGCGCGGCGACCGAACGCGCTGGCGCTCACCGCGCTATCCGCCATCGGTGGCGAACAGCGCCTGAGCTACGGGCAATTGGCATGGCGAGCGAGCAAGCTCGCCACCGGACTGCAGGCTCTCGGGATCGCATGCGGCGACCATGTCGGTCTGATGCTGAACAACGACGTCGGCATGGAAGCCTGCGTGACCATGCTCGCTCTGCACCGTATCGGTGCGGTCGTGGTGCCGGTGAATACAAGGTTTGCCGCCGGCGAAATCGTCTACGTGATCAACAAGGCGCGTTGCTCGACGATTGTCGCGATGCGGGAACTCTGGCCACTGCTCGACAGCCTTAGGCCGCGGATACAGGGCATCGAGCGGGTGATCACGGTCGGCGGCGACGCCGGTTCGACGCCGATGGATTGGCATCATGTCTTCGAGTCCGCGCAGATCGCGCAGGCGGTCTGGCCGACGGTCTCGCCCGACGCCATGTCGGAAATATTGTTCACGTCAGGCACGACGGCCCATCCCAAGGGCGCCGTCATGACGCATAGTCGAAGCATGGTCTCTGCTTATGGCTTCTCGGAAGCCATGAGCCTTGGCGAGAACGACGTCTACCAGAGCTTCTTTCCGTTCTTCACAACCGCAAGCCTGCACTGCCTGTTGCTGCCGAGCTGGTGGGCGGGCGCGCATGCGGTGCTCGATCCCGCCTGCGACCTGCCCGCTGTCATCAGCCGCATCGAGCGCGAAAGGACGATCAAATATATCGGGGCACCGTCGTTCTATATTTTTCTGCTGGATGCCTATGATCCCGCCCGGCACGACCTCTCTCATGTGAAGCTGTTCGACTATGGCGGCGCGTCGATGCCGGTGGAGGTGATCAGGCGCCTCGCCGAGACCTTCCCGCATGTCGAACTGCGCCAGACCTACGGGATGACCGAAAGCGGGCCGGCAGGCACCGTCCTGAAGGGCGAGCATTCAATGTCCAGGCTTGGCTCGGTCGGGCTGCCGTGGCCCCTGACCGAAGTTCGCATCGTCGACGACGCCGGCGTCTGCGTCGACCCGGGCACGGCCGGAGAGATCTCGATCCGCAGCCCGAGCGTGATGCGGGAATATTTCGATGAGCCGGCGCTGACCCAGGCAACCATCCGGGACGGCTGGCTCCTGACCGGCGATATCGGATACCTCGATGCGGACGGCTTCCTCTATCACCTCGATCGCAAGAAGGACATGATCATACGGGGCGGGCACAATATCGGCTCGCTCGAGGTCGAAGAAACCTTCTTCCGTCATCCCGCAGTCCAGGAAGCCGCGGTGATTGCGGTACCGCATCCCAGGCTCGGCGAAGACATCCAGGCCTTCATCGTGCTTCGACCCGGGCACTCGGCGGGAATAGAGGAGTTGCGGACATTCTGCCTCGACAAGCTCGCGGACTACAAAATTCCGCGCCGCATCACTTTTACCGACTACCTGCCCCGCGGCCCGATGGGCAAAGTGCTGAAATCCGAATTGCGCAAACTGGCAAGCGAATAACCTGAAGGGAGAACTTACGATGAACCAGGCAGATTATCGGACCATCAAAATAGAGCGCCGTGGTCGCATTCTCTACCTGATCATGAACCGGCCGGCGACGCTCAACGCCGTTGATGCGCTCATGCATACCGAGCTCGCGCGCGTCTTCCGCGATGCCAACGACGATGCGGAAACCGACATTGTGGTGCTGACGGGGGCCGGACGCGCGTTCTGCGCCGGCGGCGATGTCGACTGGATGCAAGATGCGATCGACCATCCCGAGAATTTCGAATCGACCGTGGCGGAAGCAAAGCAGATCGTGTTCTCACTGCTTGATTGCGAGAAGCCGACGATTGCAAAGGTCAATGGCGCGGCGGTCGGACTCGGCGCGACGCTGGCGCTGCTCTGCGACATCGGCTTTGCTGCCGATACCGCTGTCTTCGCCGATCCCCATGTCTCGATCGGGATGGTCGCGGGCGATGGAGGCGCGGTGATCTGGCCGCAGTTGATTGGATTTGCGCGTGCCAAGGAATTCCTTTTCACCGGCGACCGGATCGCTGCCGGTCGTGCCAGCGAAATCGGATTGATCAATCGATCGGTGCCCCCCGACCGGCTCGACGCCGAAGTCGATGCGTTCGCCGACCGGCTGGCCAGCGGCGCAACAAAGGCGATTCGCTGGACCAAAGTCACCGCCAATATCGCCCTGAAGCAGTTGGCGCACTGCATGATGGACACTGGCCTGGCCTATGAGGCCCTGACCAACATCAGTGCCGATCACCGCGAGCGCGTTCAGGCATTCCGCGAGCGATCAAGTCGCGCGGCTTCTCAAAAGGCCATCTCATGACGACAGCCAAATCCGAGTTCGATGGGCTCACCGCGCTGGTGACGGGAGCCGCGGGTGGTATCGGCCTTGCAATTGCGGAGCGTCTGGCCCAAGGCGGCGCCCGAATCGTGGCTTGCGATCGGGACTCATCGCGTCTCGAAGCAGCCGCACGCGGCCTTGCAAAGGATACCGTCGCCGTCGCCGGCGATATCGGCACTGAAGACGGTGTCGAGACCCTGGTCGCACACGCCATCACGCAAGCCGGCACCATCGACATCCTCGTCAATGGCGCCGGCATCGCCGAACCGATCATGCGAACGGTCGATCAAAAGCTGACCGATTGGCAGCGCGTGATGGACGTCAATCTGCGCGGGACATTTCTGGTCAGCCGTGCCATCGGTCGCCATCTATTGGCGCGCAAGGCTCCCGGCGCAATCGTCAACATCGCTTCGGTTGCAGGGATCGTCGGTATTCCCGGTTCCAATGGCTACGGCGTATCAAAGGCAGCAATTGTTCATCTGACGCAGACCATGGCCACCGAATGGGCGAGGAAGGGTATCCGTGTCAACTGCATCGCGCCCGGCTACATCGACGCCCCGATGGCACTGGAAATGTTCGCCGACGGCCGGGTCGACCGCAAGCTGATCGAGAAACGCACCCCGGTCGGGCGTCTGGGACGACCCGACGAAATCGCCAACGCCGTGGCGTTTCTGGCTTCGGGCGCCGCGTCCTTCATCACCGGCGTCACCTTGCCGGTGGATGGCGGCTGGTGCGCCTACGGCGGGCCGTGAAGACCGCCGAAGCCACCTTGGCCATCCGTCAGGCGGCACCCGATCCTGCGGCTGGCGCCTCGCGATCCCAGGCGAACCCAACGCCCCTCTTGCGCAATACGGCTCTCTGCACCTTGCCTGTCGCGGTCTTGGGCAGTTCCTGCACAAACTCGACATAGCGGGGAGCGGCGAAACGCGGCAACACCTTGTCGGAGTGCCGAATGACCTCGTCCGTCGTCAGCGCAAATCCGCTCGCCGGAACGATCGCCAGCATGAGTTCGTCTTCACCACCCGGAATGCTGGATGGGACTGGATAGGCCGCCACCTCTTCGACGCCGGGCATTTGGCCGATTGCCGCCTCAACTTCGGTGGCGGCGATATTCTCGCCCCGACGCCTGATACAGTCCTTCGTACGATCGACGAAGGTGATCAGGCCATCCGCATCTTTGGTGCCGGCATCGCCGGTATGAAACCAGAGATTCCGCCAGGCTTCCACGGTGCGATCGGGCATATCGTGGTAACCCACCATGAAGCCAAACGGGATCTTCGGCCGCACCAGGATTTCCCCGAGTTCGCCAGGCGGAAGGGGCCGGTCTGTTTCCGGATCGGCGATGACGATCTCGAAATGCTCATCGTGAACCCAGCCGGCTGCGCCTGGCCTGGAATGCCCGATCCGCCCCCACACTGGTATGTTCAC